>ERZ889217.1227-NODE-1227-length-13477-cov-142.708762_pt1 | contig 13477 bp, 14 predicted proteins | sample MGYA00521098_ERZ889217 | MGnify/ENA primary metagenome ERZ889217 (study PRJEB32303, sample SAMEA104408613) | aquatic metagenome | biome: Brackish water; feature: Pelagic; material: water | place: Baltic Sea | collected 2014-06-10T22:04:00 | depth 2,362 m ...
GGAGCCGAGCAGGTAGCCAGCGAACAGCAGGGGCAGGGTGATCAGGGTCATGGCGATGGGGGCCTGGTGATGGGGGCTATGGCGGTTCGCTCAATAGGATTCGTCGCTGGCGATCTCGCCGGGACCTGCGGCGAAGGTGAGCCAAAGGGGGAACTGCAGGATTGGCACCTCAATTGTCAGTTCGCCGGCATCGATCACGATGAAGGGCAGCTCGTTTCGCTCCTCGAGACGGTCGGCCCGCTCCACCAGGGCATCGGCCCGTTCGAACAGCACGATGCCGCTGGAGGGTCCGAAATCCTCCCGCTCCAGGCCCAGGCAGTCCTGCAGACCGCGACGCCATTCGCCCAGGCGCTCGGGCTGGCTTGCCAGCACCAGGGTTTGGAAGCGTTCGCCGTAGAGCTCGCCCAGGATGGCAATGGCAGCGGCGGCCACCAGGGCGTTGCGGCTGCGGCTGCCGCAGCTGGCCTGGGCACCCCTGCCCCCCTGGCTGAGAAACCAGTCTGTGAGTAGGGCGGCACCGCCGGGGTCCAGGGTGCGGCGCAACTGCCAGGGATTGGCGTAGAAATCGGGCTGGCCGCCGAAGCCAGCCAGGCGCTCGCGGATCAGGGCTTCATCCTGGCTGAACAAACCCGTTGCCGGCCCGGCGGGGGCTGGTTCGGGGCTGGTGCCGGTTGGGGCAGGCTGGTCGAGGGGGGAAGGCTGCACCAGCAGCTGCTGGGGCACCAGCTCCACCTGCTCGGCCGCCACGGCCAGGTCCTGCAGGGCGCCCACCAGATAGTCCTGGAAGCCCTTGATGCGCCTGGCCATGGCATCGGCCTGGCCGGCAAAGCTGGTTTCGATCTCTTTTTGGATCTGGCCGCGGCGGGTTTCCAGCTGGCCGATTTCCTGCAGCAACGCCTCGCGACGCTCGCGCAGTTCAGTGAGGGCCAGGTCGCTCCAGGCTTGTTCGGGGCTGGGGTCGTCAGTCATCGCGATCGGAATCGGAACGCTCCGCTGCGTTGAGTTGGCCCAGGTGCTGGGCCAGTTGCTCCCGCAGGGTGGCGGCATCAAAGAGCAGTGGCAGCAGGTGGATGCTGCGCTGCTCACGGAAGTAAAACAACGCGGGCAACCCTGGCCAGAACAGTTTCCAGCCCAGCCATTCGGCATAGGGGAAGCTGCGCAGCAGGGTCTGCTGGCGCCATACCAGCATGGCATCGCCGCCAAACTCCAGCCGCAGCAGGCTTGTCTGCAACAGCAAAAACAGGCCCAACAGCGCCACCGACAGGCTCAACCAGAGTGCGCCGCCCCAGAGGGGAAGGAGGCCAAGGGCGGCCAGGGCCAGACCGATCACCCCAAGGGCGACGCCGTAGCTGGGCGCCAGCACCACGCCGCTGGAGCCAGGGCTCAGCTCCGTATCGCCAGTGGGGGAGTTGGAGGAGGGCATCAGCCGAAAAGCAATTTGGTGAGCAGGGCGTCCATCAGGGCGACGGTGACCAGGATCATCACCACGGCCCCGGTGGTGCTGGTGCCCACCTCCTTGGGGCCCCCGCGGGTTGTCAGGCCCCAGCCGCAGGCGATCACGGCGATCTGCAGGCCGAAGACCAGGGCCTTCAGCAGCATCGACGGCAGGTCGTCGGGCTCCATCCAGGTGCGCACGGAGTTCCAAAAAACCGATGGGGGGATGCTGTAGAGGATCGTGCTGCTCACCTGGCCTGACCAGATCCCCACCCAGAAGAAGAGCAGGCACTGCACCGGCGCCATGATCACCATGGCCAGCACCCGGGGCACCACTAGGTATTCGACCGGGTCGGTGCGCAGCATGGTGATGGCGTCGATCTGCTCGGTCACCTTCATGGTGCCGATCTGGGCCGCATAGGCCGTGGCCACCTTGCCCGTGAGCAGGGTGGCGGTGAGCAGGGGCGCTATTTCCCGCGACAGCCCCAGGGCCAGCAGCCCCCCCACCGTGGCGCTGGCGCCTTGCTTGCTCAGCTCCGCTGCCACCTGGATGTTGAACACAGTGCCGGCTGCCAGGGCGGTGATCAGCACGATCAGAAAGCTGCCGGGGCCGGCCTCCATCAGCTCCTGCATCAGGTCGTTGAAGCCGATGCGGCCCTTGGCGACGGCACTCACCGCCTGGCCGCCGATCAGCAGGCTGGAGCCCAGGCGTGACAGCCAGCGGGGGGTCTTGAACCAGACGGGACGCTTCATGGTGATGGCGATGCCGGCCGGCGGTGCAGACCCTTCTCAGGCCAGCGTCGCATCACCAGGAGGCCAGCAGCGATCAGAACCGCTGGAATCAGGCCCATGCAGAGGCGGATCGTGGTGAGGGCTGAGCCTGGCTGAACCAGTCCCTCACTGGCCTGGTAGCCACTCCAGCTGAGCACATTGCCGAGGGCGAACACGGCCACGCCGATGCCCAGTTTCTGGGTCACCACCATCCAGGCCGTGTAGAGGCCAGCCGGTTGGTCTGGGTCCGCATCGATCGCATCGGGCAGCAGGGCCCAGGGGATCAGATAGGCAGTGGAGGCCCCGAGGCCAATCACCACGATCGTGAGCACGAGCAGGGCCAGCCCCAGGCTGTTACTGGCCGTGGCCAGGGGAGCTGCGCTGGAATCCATGGGGATCAGCAGCATGGCCGCCAGACAGCCGGCGATCCAGAGGCCGGTGCCCCAGCGCAGGGCGCAGACCCGGCCATGGCGGCCCGCTACCCGGCTCCACAGCTGCAATCCCACCAGGGCGCTCAGCTGGAAGGGGATCAGGATCCAGGTGCTCCAGCTTTCGGGCAGGTGCATCACCACGGCCAGGAAAATCAGCGAAACCGGCTGCATCAGTTGCAGGGCGCACCACAGCAGCAGGTAGAGGCCCAGCACTTTCAAAAAGAGGGGGTTGGCGGCGAGCCGCCGCAGCTGGCGGCCCAGCGGCTCGGGCTGGCCCTTGGGTCGCTGGCAGGTGCGTGCAAAGGGAGCCAGCCCCCAGCAGCACAGCAGGGTGAAAACCGTGAGCAGCAGCCCGGAAACCCAGCCCATGCGCAGGTAGCCCGGCGCTCCCTGGCCCACCAGCAGGGCCCCCAGCACCAGGCCCGCCAGGCCCGCCAGGATTGAGCCGGTGAACCGGCTTGCGTTCAGTTCGGTGCGCAGCTGGGTGGAGCCGGTGAGCTCCGAGGCGAGGGCCGAGTAGGGCAGGTTGACGCAGGTGTAGAGGGCCATGGCCACCAGCTGGATCAGCACCAGCAGGGTGAACTTTTGCCAGTCGCTTCCCGGCGGAACCCACCACATCGCCACCAGGGCGATGCCCAGGGGGATGGCGCTGCCGGCCATCCAGGGCAGGCGCGGCCCCCAGGGGTGTTTGGTGTGGTCGCTCAGCCAGCCCACCAGCGGATCGTTGATGCCATCCCACACCTTGAGCACCATCAGCACCAGGCCGGCCATCCAGGCCGGCAGCCCCACTACGCCTGTGTAGAAGACAAATAGATAGAACCCCAGCTGGGTGGCGGCCATGCCGGTGCCGATATCGCCGAGGCCGTAGCTCCAGAGCAGTCGTCGCCGGGCCGACTTGCCCAGGCTTGGGTTCGTTGCCGCGCTGGGGTCAGGCGTCACAGACGGCAGTTCTGGATAGGCGGGGTGATCGAGTCATAATGCAGGAGCCGAGGGAAGCAAGCCTCCTGCTGGGGGCGAGCTCACGGCACCGCTTCAGTGCATCCGTGCTGACTCGGAAGTAACTGCTGCGGGCGTAGTTTAGTGGTAAAACCTCAGCCTTCCAAGCTGATGATGCGGGTTCGATTCCCGCCGCCCGCTTCCTTTTCTCAATAAGGCCGCCTCCTAGAGCTCCGCCTCCTAGAGCTCCATTCCCTTGAGCAACGGCGCCGCCACCAGCAGCATCAGGCTGCGGCTTTGTAGGGGGGCGCCGGTGGGCAGCCAGGGCTGGGGCTCGGATGGCAGGTCGTCGCCGGGGGGGAGGGCGGTGTCGATCACCCGCAGCCAGCCGTTGGGACAGGCGGGCAGCTCGAAGTGCATCGCCTTGCTGTAAGAGTTCAGACCACACCAGACCATGGGGCCCTGACGGCTGTCCTGAAGACTCCAGGCCAGGGTGTGGGACCAGCTGGCCCAGTCTGGCTTGTCCAGTTCGACCCCGTGCCACTGGCGCCAGAGATTGCCGCGATCGCTGCTGCGCCGTTGGGGCGTCTCATCGATGCTTTGCTCCGGGTTGAACAGGGCTGCCAGGTGGGCCCTCAGCTTCAGCAGCCGGCGCAGAAACAGCCGCAGGGCCAGGTCGCCCTCGTCGGGCTGCCAATGCATCCAGCCCAGGGGGTTGTTCTGGCACCAGCTGTTGTTGTTGCCCCCCTGGCTGCGGCGCACCTCGTCGCCCATCAGCAGCATGGGCACCCCCGGTGCCAGCAGCAGGCTGGTGAGCAGGTTGCGTAGCTGGCGCTCCCGCAGGGCGGTGATGGCGTGGTCGGAACTGGGCCCCTCGATGCCGTGGTTCCAGCTGTTGTTGTGGTTGTCGCCGTCGCGGTTGTCTTCGCCGTTGGCGAGGTTGTGCTTGCCGTTGAAACTCACCAGGTCGGCCAGGGTGAAGCCGTCGTGGGCGGTGAGGAAGGTGATGCACTGGCCCGGGTGCACCGGTGCGTTGGTGAACAGGTCGGGGCTGCCGCTGAGCCGCTGGGCCATGGTCCAGCAGGTTTTCTCATCGCCCTTCCAGAAGCGCCGCAGGTCGTCACGGAAGCGGCCGTTCCAGGTGGCCACCCGGCGGGCTGGAAAGTCAGAGAGGCGGTAGAGGCCGCCACAGTCCCAGGGTTCGCTGATCAGTTTGAGGTCGCTGAGGTCGGGATCGGCCTCCATCTCCTCAAACAGCGGCGGTGTGTCCAGCGGTGCCAGGTTGTCGCCCCGGCTGAGGGCGATCCCCAGGTCGAAGCGAAATCCGTCGATGCCCAGTTCGGTGGCCCAGCAGCGCAGGGATTCCAGGATCAGGCGTCGCACCAGCGGGCGATTGGCGGCGATTGTGTTGCCGCAGCCGCTGACATCCTGGTAGTCCCCCCGGGCGCTTTGCTGGTAGTAGAGGCGATCGCAGAAGCCGCGCCAGCTCAGGGTTGGGCCATCCTGATTGCCCTCGGTGGTGTGGTTGTACACCACATCGAGCAACACCTCGATGCCGGCCCGGTGGCAGGCGGTCACCAGCTGCCGCACCTGGTTTCGGCCGCTGAGCGGGTCGTCGCCCACCAGGTAGTCGGGGTGGGGGGCCATCCAGCTCAGGGGGCTGTAGCCCCAGTAGTTGTGGCGACCAGCCGGCGCGTCATGGGGATCGAAGGCCATCACCGGCAGCAGCTCGATGGTGGTGATGCCGAGCTCGCGCAGGTAGGGCAGGGTGGGGATCAGGCCCAGCAGGCGCCCTTGGTGCTCCTCAGCCACGGGACAGCCCGGCCCCTGGGTAAAGCCGCCCACATGCAGCTCGTAGATCACGCTCTTCTGCCAGCTGTGGCGAGGCCTGGGGGCGTGATGGAAATCAAACCGATCCCGCTCGGTCACCACCCCCTTGAGGCATTGGCTGGTATTCGGGGCCGCTCCTACGGCACTGCCCCGCCCATAGCCGCTCCAGCCGGCGATGGCCCTGGCACAGGGGTCGAGCAGCACCTTGGACGGGTTGAAGCCATGGCCGCCGGGCTGCAGCGCTCCGAACACCCGATAGCCGTAGCAGCTCCCCAGCCCGAGACCCTCCACCTCCACGTGCCAGTGGTCGCCGGAACGGTGCCGCTGGTCGAGCTCCACAATCCGGTCGGCTTCGGTGGCGTCGCCGTGGCTGAAGAGCAGCAGTTCGATCCGGGTGGCCAGGGGCGCAACCACGGAGAAATTCACACCCCTGGCGGTGAGGCTGGCACCCAGGGGCCAGGGATGGCCGATGTGCAGCCCCTTGCCCGGGTGGTGGTTGGCGCTGGGGTCCATGGAGAGCTCAGGACTGTTGAATTGGACCGTCAATGGGCCTGGCCTGGATACGGCAACGTTAAGCAGGCCTTTCGCTGGGGGCAGCAGGATCCTGCTGAGGTGGCCGTCTCCAGACCTTCTTCCCCTGCTCTCCCCACCTGCCGCCGCCCCAGCCTTGGCCTTGCTCACCCAGCCCCCCGAACCCGGCCGCCCGCCCCAGCAGGTGATTGCGGGGTTGTGGCTGTTCGCGCCCAGTCGCGAAAGCCAGGGAGGTAGCAGCTGGCTGCTGGAGGGCTCGGCCTATGGCGGCGATGGCGATCTGCTGGTGGATTGTCCCGGATACACCCAGGCCAATCTGGAGATGCTCCAACGGCGCTCGCTCCAGGTGGGTCCAGGCACGATCGTGCTCACCAGCCGCGAGGGGCATGGGCGCTGCCGCCGCTTTCAGGAGGCCATCGGCTGGCCCGTGCTGGTGCAGGAGCAGGAGGCCTACCTCCTGCCCGGGGTGAGGCAATGCACCAGCTTTGCGGCTGAACATTCCCTGGCACCGGGGGTGGAGCTGCTTTGGACACCCGGTCCGACGCCCGGGGCCTGCGTGTTGCATGTGCGGGCAGGAGCCCTTGATGGCCTTTTCTGCGGCCGTCTGTTGGTGCCAACTGGGCCGGCGGCCCTGGCCCCATTGCCCACGGCGCGCACCTTCCACTGGCCCCGCCAGCTGCGCAGTCTGGAGCTGCTGCGCGGTTGGTTGCCGGCGGGCTCCCCGGCCTGGATCGCCAGTGGTGGCGGGCTTGGTGCGCTGCGGGGCGAAAAGCTCGTAACTGGGGGAGCTGCCCTGCTGGCGGGCCTCGATTTGTGATGCCGGCAGCCACTCCGATCCGCCCTATGTGCGGAAATTGTCACGAAAACCGTTGCGCCGCCGCACTTTCTTGTTGCAGCAAGGGCTGAGTCCCCATACGATTGCGAGGCTTAACTCCGGGCCGGTCGGCGTTTCCGACTCGCCACCTTCTGTCGGATCCCGACCGTCAACCCCGAGGCTTCTTCCTCCTATGAACAAAGCTGATCTAGTCAACCTCGTTGCTGCCCGCACCGAGCTCACCAAAACCGACGTCTCCCTGGTGGTGGATGCTGCCATCGAAACCATCATTGATTCGGTGGTGGAAGGCAAGAAGGTTTCCATTCTGGGCTTCGGTTCCTTTGAACCCCGGGATCGTTCCGCCCGTCAGGGTCTGAACCCCAAGACCGGCGAGAAAATCAAAATTCCTGCCAAGCGGGTGCCTGCCTTCACCGCCGGCAAGATGTTTAAGGACCGGGTTCAGGGCTGATCCGGGCATCGTTCCAGGACCGGACCACCCTTGCTGAAGCGGTCCTGCGGGGCCGCTTTTTTGTTGCCCCGCTTTTGTTGTTCTCAGCGGCCATGCCCCTGCCCCGCCACTTGCAGGCCCTGCTGGAAGCCGGCTTGCTGCGGCGCCGGCAGGGTTACCGGGGGCGATTCGCTCCCTCGCCCACGGGCGCCCTGCACCGGGGCAACCTGCGCACGGCCCTGCTGGGCTGGTTGCACGCCCGCCTGCGGGGTGGGGAATGGCTGCTGCGCCTTGACGATCTCGATACGCCCCGCAATCGCCCGGGCGCGGAGGCTTCAATCCTGGCCGACCTGCGCTGGCTTGGCCTGGATTGGGATGGGCCGCTGCTGCGGCAGAGCCAGCGACGCGGCCTCTACGCCACGGTGCTTTCCGCCCTGCGCAGGCAGGGCCTGCTCTATCCCTGCCGTTGCAGTCGCCGCCTGCTGGCCGATATCTCTGCTCCCCATGGAGCCTTGACTGTCTATCCCGGCACCTGTCGCGGCCGGGATGGAGGTTGGGGGCCCCTGCAGGGGCGGCTGCCGAGCTGGCGGCTGCGCTTGGGGCCTGGGGTGCTGCGCTGGCTGGAAAGCTACGGCCCCCCAGGTCAGCTTGACGGCCCCAGCGCAGTGGGTGATGTGGTGCTGCGCCGGGCCGATGGCTTCCTCGCCTACCACCTGGCCACGGCGGTAGATGAGCTCAGCCTGGGCATCAGTGATGTGGTGCGCGGCTGTGACCTCTGGAGCGCCACCGGCGCCCAGGTGGCCGTGATGGCAGCCCTGGGGGCAGACCCGCCGAGCTACGGCCACGTGCCGCTCTGGCGAGATGGGCAGGGCCGGCGGCTGAGCAAACGGGAGGGGGGCGAGGGCCTCGCCGCCTACCGCCAGCGTGGTCTCGATGCCGCCTCGGTGGTTGGAGATCTGGCAGCCAGTGCCGGCCTGGTGCCGGCCGGCGGGCGCCTGAGTGCAATCGAGCTGCTGCAGGAGCTGGGGCCATGCCCTGAACGGCTCGACCATCTGTTGGGGGCTCCCCAGGCCTGAGCAACCTCTGGCAAGGGTGCCGGCAGGGGCCTCATCATTTCTGCTTCTTTTTTCGCCAGATAAAGAATGCTGCCGTTGCCACCACAACGGCCAGTGGCGCTGCGGTCAACAGCAGCAGAATCACGGCAGTCCAATCGGTGTACATCGCTCAGACGCAAAACCTCAGCCATCATCTCAGTAGACCGACCCCGCCGCCGCTGCCCCAGTGATGAAGCTTCTGCCAATCAGTTCCCTTGCCCTGGCAGGACTCTCCCTGGCCCTGCTGGGGCCGTCGCCAGCCCGCGCCGGAGTGGAATTCGACAACTGCCAGCCCACCGCTGACGGCGGCATCAGCTGTGACACGCGGCCCACGGGCAACACCTTGATGGACGATCAGACGGCGCGCTATGGCCTGTTCAACGACGCCAGCCCCGGCTGGAGTGAATTCGATCCAGACGAGGGATTTGAGGATGACCTGGGTGGCAACGAAACCTGAGCGATCGCCATCCCATGATCCGGGCGATTCGTTGATCGAACGGCTCCACAGCGTGCAGTTGCTGCATGGCTATCTGCCCAGGCAAGAGCTGCAGCAGCTGGCCATCAGCATGGCCCGTCCCCTCAGCCAGGTAATGGGTGTGGCGAGTTTCTACCACCTGTTTCGCCTCGACCCGCCGCCGCCCCATCGCTGCGTTGTCTGCCGGGGTACCGCCTGTTTCGTGCGGGGGGCCGAGCGGCTGGAAGCCGCCCTGCGGCAGCGGGGGGTGGCCTTCGATACCACCAGCTGCATGGGGGCCTGCGGCCAGGCCCCGGTGCTGGTGGTCGATGGAGCCCTGGCCATGGGCCAGCCGGAGGCGCTGCCATGGGCGTGAGCTGGCGCTGCTGCGATGCCACGGCCTGTCGGGCAGCCGGGGGGGCGGCCCTGAGGCAGCGGCTTGAGGCGGAGGTGGGTGCTGATCGGGTCAAGCCGGTGGGTTGCCTGCGGCTCTGCGGCATGGGCCCCCTGGCGGCGGCCGACCACGCCGATGGCTCCACCGAGCTGGTGGGTGGAGTGGCGGGGGAGCGGCGCCTGGATCTGGCCCATCCGTTTTTTCTTCTGCAGCGATCGGTGGTGCTGGAGCGCTGCGGCCTGGTCAATCCCAATTCGATCGAGGATGCGATTGCCCAGGGCGCCTACGCCGCGTTGGATCGCTGCCGGCAGCTGGCGCCGCAAGCGGTGATCGAGCAGGTGGAGCGCAGTGGTCTGCGGGGCCGCGGCGGTGCGGGCTATCCCACCGGCCGCAAGTGGCAGCTGGTGGCCGCCCAGGCCAGCCCCACCAGGGCGGTCGTCTGCAACGCCGATGAGGGAGATCCCGGCGCCTTCATGGACCGGGCGGTGCTGGAAGGGGATCCCCACCGGCTGTTGGAGGGCATGGCGATCGCCGCCCATGCCGTCGGTGCCGCCGAGGCCTTCATCTACGTGCGGGCCGAATATGCGCTGGCGATCGAGCGGTTGCGCACCGCCATCGCCGCCGCCGAGGCCCGGGGGGTGCTGGCGGGCTTGCCGATCCAGCTGCGCATCGGTGCCGGGGCCTACGTGTGTGGCGAGGAAACGGCCCTGCTCCACTCGATCGAGGGGGGGCGGGGCACGCCCCGGCCGCGGCCGCCCTACCCGGCGGTGTCGGGCCTGTGGGGCCTGCCCACCCTGATCAACAACGTGGAAACCTTTGCCGCCGTGCCGGCGATCTTGCGGGAGGGCGGTGACTGGTATGCCGCCATGGGCACGGCCACCAGTAAGGGCACCAAGGTGTTCGCCCTTTCCGGCGCCATCCCGCACACGGGCCTGATTGAGGTGGAGATGGGCACCAGCCTGCGCACCATCGTCGAGGCCATGGGCCAGAGCCCACCGGGGCAGGTGAAGGCCGTGCAGACCGGCGGCCCCTCCGGCGGCTGCGTGCCGGCGGCGCTGCTCGACACCCCGGTGGATTACGAGAGCCTGCAGTCGCTGGGCTCGATCATGGGCTCCGGCGGCATGGTGGTGATCGATGGGGCGATGGCGATGCCGGAGCTGGCCCGTTATTTCATGCGTTTCTGCGTCGATGAAAGCTGCGGCAAGTGCCTGCCCTGTCGGGCCGGCACGGTGCAGTTGGCCCAGCTGCTGGATCGTTTTGTCGAGCGCCGGGCGACGGCGGCTGATCTGGTGCAGCTCGAGCAGCTCTGCGGCATGGTCAAGGCCACCAGCCTCTGCGGCCTGGGCCAGTCGGCCCCCAATCCGGTGCTGAGCACCCTGCGGTTTTTCCGCGCCGAATACGAGGCTGCCATCGCGGGTCCGATAGCGGCTCCCATCGCGGCGCCCATCGCCCCATGACAGGGGCCCAGCTCCCAGCCCAGCTTCCAGTGCGGCTCAGCATCAACGGGCTCGTGGTGGAGGCAGCCGCTGAAGCCACCCTGCTGCAGGCGATCCGCTCGGCGGGCCTGCAGGTGCCCACCCTCTGCCACCTCGATGGCCTCACGCCGGTGGGGGCTTGCCGCCTTTGCCTGGTGGTGATCGAGGGCCATCCCAAGTTGGAGCCCGCCTGCGTCACCGCCGTGGCCGACGGGATGGTGGTGCACACCCATACCCCCGAGCTGGACACCTACCGGCGCATGGCGGTGGAGCTGTTCTTCGCCGAAGGCAACCACGTGTGCGCCGTCTGCGTCGCCAACGGCGCCTGCGAGCTGCAGGCCGTGGCGGTGGAGGTGGGCATGGACCACTCCCGTTTCCCCTACCAGTACCCCCGGCGCCAGGTGGACGCTTCCCACCCCCTGTTCAGCCTGGATCACCACCGCTGCATCCTCTGCACCCGCTGCGTGCGGGTCTGCGATGAGATCGAGGCAGCCCACGTGTGGGATGTGGGCTATCGGGGCAGCTCCTGCTCGATCATCGCCGGCCTGGATCAGCCCTGGGGGGAGGTGGCGGCCTGCACCAACTGCGGCAAGTGCGTCGATGTGTGCCCCACCGGCGCCCTGTTTCGCAAGGAGGATGGCAGCGGCGAGAAGCAGCCCCACCCCGAGCGGGCCCAGCAGCTGGTCGAGGCGCGCACCGAGCACCACTGGCACAACCAATGACCCTTGGCACCACCAATGACCCTTGCCACACCCCCAAAGCTGCGATTCGCCACGGTGTGGCTGGCGGGCTGCAGCGGCTGCCACATGTCGTTCCTCGATCTGGACGAATGGCTCTTTGAGCTCGCCGAGCGGGTGGAGATCGTCTACTCGCCGGTGGCCAGTGACATCAAGGTGTTTCCCGAGGGTGTGGATCTGTGCCTGGTGGAGGGGGCGGTGGCCAACGCCGACAACCTTGAACTCGCCCTGCAGCTGCGGGCCCGCAGCAAGGTGGTGGTCTCCTTCGGCGACTGCGCCGTCAGCGCCAACGTGCCGGGCATGCGCAACCTCTGGGCCGGCGTCGAGGGCGGCAGCCGCCAGAGCGTGCTGGAGCGCGGCTATGTGGAGCTGGCCGACACCGGCGCCCAGCATCCCCATGCCCCGGGCATCGTGCCGGAGTTGCTGGAGCGGGTGCTGCCCCTGCATGAGCTGATCCCGGTGGATCACTTCCTGCCGGGCTGCCCCCCTTCGGCTGAGCGGATCCGGACCTTTCTCGAGGCCCTGCTGCGTGGCGAGGCGCCACCGATGGAAGGCCCGGCCATGCTGGGTTTTGGCTGAGGGCCGATTGCCATGAACCCCAATCCCACCCCCCGCACGATCACAATCGACCCGGTGACCCGCATCGAGGGCCACGCCAAGATCACCCTGCACCTCGATGACGCCGGCGAGATCGCTGCTGCCCGCTTCCACGTGGTGGAGTATCGCGGCTTCGAGACCTTCTGTGAGGGTCGGCCCTTCACGGAGATGGCGGGCATCACCGCCCGCATCTGCGGCATCTGCCCGGTGAGCCACCTGCTGGCCGCGGCCAAAACCGGCGACAAGCTGCTGGGGGTGCAGCCGCCACCGGCGGCCCGCCAGCTGCGGCGGCTGCTCAATTTGGCCCAGATCTGCCAGAGCCATGCCCTCTCGTTTTTCCACCTCAGCAGCCCCGATTTCCTGCTGGGCTGGGAGAGCGATCCGGCCAAGCGCAATGTGTTTGGCCTGATGGCGGCCGATCCCGAGCTGGCCCGCGCCGGCATCCGTCTGCGCCAGTTTGGCCAGCAGATCATTGAGCTGCTGGCGGGCCGCAAGATCCACTCGGCCTGGGCCGTGCCTGGTGGGGTGCGCTCGCCCCTCAGCGCCATAGCCCGCGATTGGATCCTGGAACGGCTACCGGAGGCCAGGGCCACCGCGGCCGCGGCGCTGGAGCTCTACAAAAAATTGCTGGATGGGCCGCTGCAGCGGGAGCAGCTCACTTTTGGCGACTTCCCGTCGCTGTTCATGGGCCTGGTGGCACCTGATGGCGGCTGGGAGTGCATTGAGGGGGCGATCCGCTTCATCGACAGCCACGGCCGGATCGTGGCCGATGGCCTCTCGGAAGACGATTACGCCAGCTTCCTGGGCGAGGCGGTGGAGAGCTGGAGCTACCTGAAATTCCCCTACTACAAGCCCCTGGGCTATCCGGAGGGGATGTATCGGGTGGGCCCGCTGGCGCGGCTGAATGTGTGCGAGCGGATCGGCACCGCCTGGGCTGATGCGGAGCTGGCCGAGCTGCGCCAGCGCAGCGGCACTGTGGAGAGTGGCGGCCGCATCATCACCTCCTCGTTTGCCTATCACCACGCCCGGCTGGTGGAAATCGTGGCCTGCCTGGAGGGGATCGAGCAGCTGGTGGCCGACGACGCCTTGATGGGCGGCCGCATCCGCGCCCACGCGAGCCTCAACGCCAATGGGGCGGTGGGGGTGAGCGAGGCGCCGCGGGGCACGTTGTTTCACCACTACCGCGTCAACGACGACGGCCTAATCACCCGGGTGAACCTGATCATCGCCACGGGCCAGAACAACCTGGCCATGAACCGCACCGTGGCCCAGATCGCCCGCGAATTCATTCCCACCCCGGTGGCCGCGGGCGCCGAGATCCCCGAGCCCCTGCTCAACCGGGTGGAGGCGGGGATCCGCTGCTTCGATCCCTGTCTCTCCTGCTCCACCCATGCGGCCGGCCAGATGCCGCTGCGGATTGAGTTGGTGGATGCGGCCGGCAGGGTGCTGGCGGAGCGGGTAAGGGATTGAGAGAGGGGGGGGGCTGTGTATGCCTTCGAACGGCGTTATGCGGATCCGCGTAATACTCCCC
>ERZ889217.1229-NODE-1229-length-13470-cov-50.053299_pt1 | contig 13470 bp, 14 predicted proteins | sample MGYA00521098_ERZ889217 | MGnify/ENA primary metagenome ERZ889217 (study PRJEB32303, sample SAMEA104408613) | aquatic metagenome | biome: Brackish water; feature: Pelagic; material: water | place: Baltic Sea | collected 2014-06-10T22:04:00 | depth 2,362 m ...
TTTCAAAAGATGACATCAGCAAGATGGTCAAAGACGCTGAAGCGCACGCCGAAGAAGACAAGAAGCGTCGTGAAGAGGCCGAAGTTCGCAACAATGCTGACTCGCTTGTGTACCAAACCGAAAAAGTTTTGCGTGAACAAGGCGAAAAGTTGACCGCCGAAGACAAGTCAGCCGTTGAAGGGCCGCTCGCAGATTTGCGATCGGCGCTAAACGGTAGCGACACCGACACGATCAAAAACGCCACCGAAAAGTTGATGACTGCAAGCCAGGCTTTCAGTCAAAAACTTTACGAAGCGGCATCGCGTGACGGCAACGCCGCTGGCACATCTGCTTCTGGTCAACAATCGGGCGCCAACGATTCAGACATCGTTGATGCCGAAATTGTTGATGAAAAAGACTCTGAGTAGCAATTAGTTATGACTGACGAGAAAGCAGAGACTTCAAGCGACGAGCTGAGCATTGATGCACTCGTCGAACAACTGACCAAAGAGCGCGACGAATTCAAAGACATTGCCCTGCGGGTGCAGGCAGAGTTTGAGAATTATCGCAAGCGTTCTGCGACTCAGTTGGTTGACGAGTCAGATCGCAACGCAGGTCGCATTGTCGAGAGTTTGCTTTCGGCTCTTGATGCTTGTGAAGCAGCAATGAGCCACGGCGTTGTCGGAATTGAGCCGATTTTTAGTTCGCTTTTGACGGCACTGCAAAAGCAAGGTCTTGAAGTGTTGAATCTTGTTGACACGGTTTTTGATCCGAGTGTTGCTGATGCTGTTGTTCATGAGCCAGCCGATGATGCCGCACAAAATGACGTCGCTGCTGTCGAGACTCGTGTAGTCGAAGTTTTGCGCACCGGCTATCTCTGGAAAGGTCGCGTACTTCGCGCCGCCATGGTGAAAGTCAAGGGATAACAAAGGCGTCGTGCAATGACTGCACAGCGTGAGTGGTTCGAAAAAGATTATTACGCCGTGCTCGGCGTTGCTAAGACTGCAACCGATAAAGAAATTACAAAGACTTATCGCAAGCTCGCGCGCAAATATCACCCAGACGCAAACCCGAACAATACTGGTGCCGAAAATAAATTTAAAGAAATTTCTGCCGCCTATGACGTGCTCGGTGACGAGAAGCGCCGCAAAGAATACGACGAAGTGCGCCGTGCTGGCCCTGCTGCTTTTGGCATGCATGGCGGCGGCACTGGGCAGCCAGGTTTCAACGGTGGCCAACCGTTTGATATGGGTGGCGCTGACATCAGCGACCTAATTGGTCAGATGTTTGGCGGGCGCGGTGGTCGTTCGCGCAACGGTGTTGATCCGCGACGTGGTGTTGATCTCGAGGCGACTCTCGATCTCAGTTTTATCGACGCCGTTTATGGCATGACAACATCGCTGCGACTATCAACTGATGCCGAGAAATCGCCCCGTGAAGTCAATGTGCGAATTCCTGCTGGTGTTGATAACGGACAACGAATTCGTATCAAGGGTCGCGGTGAACCAGGACGCAGTGGTGGTCCTGCGGGTGACTTGTTTATTACATGCAATGTCGCTAATCATCATTTGTTTGGACGCGAGGGTAAAAATCTGGCATTACAACTTCCGATTACTTTTACGGAAGCCGCACTTGGGGCAAACATTGATGTGCCGACACTCGACGGCTCAACGGTCACATTGCGCATCAAGCCGGGCACCCAGTCTGGTTCACGACATCGAGTAAAAGGTAAAGGTGTCAGTGCTGCCGGCACAGACGGCGACTTGATCGTCACCGTTGAAGTAGTGGTGCCAAAAGATTTGACCAGCAAACAGCAAAAACTCATCGAACAACTCGCCGAAATTTCAGATGAGTCGCCGCGCAGTCATTTATTTTCTGGGATAAAAAATGAAAAACACTAATTCTTTGATCGATTCAGAAAGGCAATAGTTATGCAATACGAAACACAAGCCGTCTATGTAATTTCAGTTGCGGCAGAACTCGCCGGAATGCATCCACAGACGCTGCGCATTTATGAGCGCCGCGGCCTCGTTCAGCCTGCGCGAACTGCTGGCGGCAAACAACGGCGATACAGCAATGCCGACATTGCACAATTACTGAGAATCTCCGAACTTGCTGAATTAGGCATGAATCTTGAAGGTATTCGCCAAGTAATGGCGCTTGAAAACCAAGTTATCCAATTGCAAAAGACCGTCGCACAATTGCAAGCACAACTTGAGCGCGCACTTGAAAACTCACACACAAAATATGGACTCGTGCCTCTAAATCAGACGGCGATGATTTTCGGTCGCAACCCACGCATTTTCGATGAGGAGCGTTGAGTTCTAGCGACTAGACTTTTGCTACGTACCTATAAATAATGGGAGCGTTTAATGCCTGTATCAGTCGTCGTCGGAACCCAATGGGGCGACGAAGGCAAGGCAAAAATAATTGACCTGCTCGCCGAGAGCCACAATGTTGTTGCGCGTTATCAGGGTGGGCATAACGCCGGACATACCGTTGTCGTCGGCACTGAAAAATATGCCCTACAACTTGTTCCAAGCGGAGTTTTTTACTCGCACGTAACCCCACTCATCGGCAATGGGGTAGTTGTCGATTTGCCGACTCTGTTCAAAGAAATCGACACGCTCGAGTCGCGGGGTGTTACCTGCTCAAGACTAAAAGTTTCGAGTCTTGCTCATCTGATTTTTCCGTGGCATCAGGCCCATGATGCCATCAGTGAGTCAAGTTTGGGTGAGAACAAAATTGGCACAACGCTCAAGGGCATTGGGCCGGCGTATGCCGATAAATCGCGACGTGTTGGTATCCGCGTGGGTGATGTGCGTGATTCGACACGCTTCAAACAACTCGTGCGTGATCGAGCAACCGCCGAACAGAAAATTCTTACCGCTCTCGGCGGCGAACAACTAAAAATTGATGAAATAGTCGACAACTTTGCTGCGTTGGGCGATCGATTAAAGCCATATGTCAGTGACACGGTTAATTTGTTGCACGATGCACTTGACCGCAACGAAAACCTTCTGCTTGAAGGTGCTCAAGCAACTTTTCTCGACATCGATCACGGCACTTATCCGTTTGTAACTTCGTCTAACCCAATCGCGGGTGGGGCGTGTGCTGGCACTGGTCTAGGTCCGCGTGATATCACCCGAGTTGTTGGCATTGCCAAGGCGTACACAACTCGAGTCGGCAGTGGGCCTTTTCCGTCTGAGTTGCTGGGTGAACTTGGCGACAAGATTGTTGAAATCGGTCGCGAATTTGGCACAGTCACTGGTCGTCGACGTCGACCAGGTTGGTTAGATCTTGTGATGTTGCGTCATGCAGTGCGTTTGAATTCGCTGACAGAGATAGCCCTGACCAAACTCGACATTTTGGATACTTTTGAAACCGTGCGAGTTTGTATCGGCTACGAGCTAAATGGCAAAGAGTTGTCGGGTTATCCGGATGATGCGCAACTTTTGGGTCGAGTCACACCAAAATATGTTGACTTACCAGGCTGGAATAAATCGGTCAGCTCGGTGCGAAACTACGCAGATTTGCCGCAACAGGCAAAAGCCTTGATCGAACTTGTCGAAAAACATGTCGGTGTGCCGGTGTCGATGATTGGTGTCGGCCCTGAGCGCAATGAATGTGTAGTGCGCTGATGATTGAGCGCTACAGCCTTCCCGAGATTGCAGAAATTTTCTCCGACGAGTCAAAATTTCGTCGATATTTAGAAATTGAGCTTCTGGCGACGGCTGCTCATAGCGAACTGGGCGTAGTGCCGCGCGACCACGCTCAAACTTGTCGTGACCGCGCACCAATTGTGGACGCCAGTTTTGTTGCCGAAGTGAGCGAGCGTGAGCGTGTTACTGATCACGATGTTGCTGCATTCGTCGATGTTGTTCAACAGCGAATCGGCATGCCCGCTGCAGCCTGGATTCATCATGGACTGACGAGTTCTGATGTTGTAGATACTGCATGGTGCTGGATGCTTCGCGATGCTGCAACGTTGATCGACAAAGCACTTGTTGACTTTTACGAAGCACTCGTGATGCTGGCCAATAAACATCGGGCAACTTCAATGATTGGGCGAACACATGGTATTCATGCCGAGCCAACAACATTTGGGGCAAAAGTTGCGCTGTGGGCATTGCAAGTGCGTCGTGACCGTGAGCGACTGGGTCTTGCGACCAAACGAATCTCGGTGTGCAAACTCTCGGGTGCCGTCGGCACTTATTCAAATATCGACCCTCAGGTTGAAAAATATGTTGGTAACGCGCTTGGTCTAGTGCCTGTGCCAGCGACGCAAGTTATCGCCCGCGATCGACACGCCGAATATTTGTGGGCGTGCGCAAGCATCGGTACGACAATTGAAACGATCGCCGTTGAATTACGACATTTGCAGCGCACCGAAGTCAACGAAGTGCGTGAAGGTTTTAGCGTCGGACAAAAAGGCAGTTCAGCAATGCCGCACAAGCGAAATCCGATTTCGTCTGAAACTCTCACCGGCTTGTCAAGAGTGCTGCGCGCAAACCTTCAAGTCGGCTTGCAAGACGTGGCTCTCTGGCATGAACGCGACATTTCGCATTCATCGGCCGAACGCATCGTGCTGCCCGATTCTTCGATGCTTGCTTATTATGTTTTGCGTCGGGCGACAAAACTGGTCACCAACCTTGAAGTTGACACTGCGCAAATGTTGCGCAACTTAAATTCGACGCACGGTGTCGTTTTTTCGCAATCGGTGTTGTTGCAGTTGGTCGCCTCTGGCATGTCACGCGACGAGGCTTACCGCCTCGTACAAGAACTTGCCGCAAAAGCAATCAGCACAGGCACAAATTTTAAAGAATTGTTGGCCAGTGATTCACGAATCAAGCTTTCATCGCAAAAATTAGATGAAGCGTTCGATCTCAACAGCGCCCTAAAACGCTCACAGCTAGTTTTTGACGCATTCAACTCTGCTGAAGTCTAGAAATTAGCAATGTCTGATTTGCCACAACTTGAAATCGCGCGACACAAACTGCGCGAACATGTCTTGCAACACTCACTGAAGACTGGTACTTTCACGCTTAAGTCTGGACGCACAAGCAACTGGTTTTTAGATTCGAAACAGACAGCATGTCGTAGTGATGGAATTCTCCTGGTTAGCGACGTGGCGCTCGCCATGTTGCCGCCAGATATTGACGCCATTGGTGGGTTGACTATGGGGGCAGACCCAGTGGCGTTTGGTATTGCGGCGGTTGCTGCAACGCGTGGCAGAGAGTTGCGCAGCTTTAGCGTGCGCAAAGAGAGCAAAGATCACGGAGTCACCGGTCGCATCGCTGGAGCTTTGCAACCAGGTGATCGAGTGGCGATTGTTGAAGACACAGTTACTCGAGGTACTTCACTTTTTGAAGCAGTTGAAGTAGTTAGAGCTTTTGGCGCAACGCCTGTATTTATTACGGTCATAGTTGACCGTGGTGGCACTTGTGCAGCGATGGCTAAAGAGGCAAAAATTGCCTATCAGCCAATGTTGACCGCGCCCGATCTTGGCTACGCTTTTGGTTCATGACCAAACGTTCGATTTTTACTAATTCAATAATTGCTACTTGCCTCTTGCTTGGCACGGTCGGTTGCGCAGGTTCAGATTCGAATTCTGAAACCGGTGAAGACACGGCATCAGTCGAGGACGAAACATTAGAAGACGTCGCGGCGATCGACGAACCAGTAGAGATTTCTGTGATCATCGGTCAGACTTCTGGGTCGGCTGTGGCTTATCAAGCAACTCTTGGCTCAAAAGTGCAATTCAAAATTCTTAATCCAGACGCCGACGACGAGTTTCACCTGCATGGCTATGAACTAACCGCAGCTGCAACTGCTGGCCAAGAAGCGATGATCGAATTTACAGCCGACCAACTTGGCAGTTTTGATCTTGAAAGTCATGTGACTGGCGATTGGATTCTCACACTCGTTGTCGAGGAGTAATCGGTTAGCGCAAGTTTGTGCTAACCAGCCAGTGAAGTCTCGAGTTGATTCATCAGCACGTTAGTTAGTGCGAGTGCATATACAGATGAAATGTGAGAGATATCGCGATAGACAACCATGTTTTTAATAACAACTGGACAAATTTGACTTGTGCAGAACCAATCGGTCAGATCAACAAATCTTGAAGTTTCACTGCTCCAAACACCTTTTAGAATTTCAGTAGTTTGTGCGTTGACGGCCAGTTCACGTTCAAAATTGCAATTTTGTACGGTTTGAATATTTGCTGAAAGACAGATCGGCACATGCAATAGCGGTCCTGGCGAGTCGGCAAGGTAAATAATTTTTTGCGAGTTGATAGTCAGAGCCGAGTGCAACTCAGTGATGTTATTAGTAAAACCATCTGGAGATTCATCAACTAAATCTTCACGATTTGTAAATCCAGAGATCACTACGAGCGAGAATTCGCGATTTTGAATCTCGGCTACAACATTCTTCAGCCATTTGCGACACTTCTCGAGCACACCGTTTTCAACACCGAGCATCGTGCACCCAGACCGAGTGAAAGTTTGTAATCGCCAACTTCGTTGTTCGGCAATTCGGCGGAGTGGTTCGAACCACTGCGCAGCATGCGAGTCGCCAATCAAAGCAATTGATGTTTTTGAGTCAAGATCGCCGAATTCACATATAGGCGGAACATCGAATTCATGATCATGGCAACCCAGTTTGTAGATTTCTGGTTCATCGTTGTCTAGAACAGCAAGCGGCGGGTCGAGGTCGGCTGGCAACTCAGTGATTTTTGGGGCGGCATCGACAAACTGTTTTAACTGATTATCTGAATATTGAAAAATCGTCGTCGCCGATGCCAGAACCGATGATTCGGTTGTGTTGTCTGATGCTATTGATGAGCCCGCAGTTGCTGGGGCAGTAATGAATGATGCGCCAAGACCAATCACTATTAGCAGCGCACCGAAAACAAGACTGCGATTTGTATTGTTCAAGAACCTTGGCACTTTATGAATAGGTTGCTCAACAAATTTGAAACTAAGTTCAGCGAGCAACAGTGTCGCCAACATGCAAAGCGCTATTTGAATCGCGGTGAGTTCGGCTTTGTTTGCCGATCGAGCAACAATCAAAATTGGCCAGTGCCATAAGTAGAGCGAATACGATCTGCTGCCTAACCACTGAAAGACCCGCAATTCAAGCAGTCTGCTCGGACCAAACTTTGAGTTATCTCCTGAAACAATTAAAAGTATCGTCGCGACAACCGGCAATCCGGCCGCGTAACCCGGAAACAAAGTCTTGCTGTCATAAATCAAGCCAGTCACGACGATGATGACAAGCCCAACCCAACCAAAAAGTTCTCGATTTACTGACTTAATTCGGCTGACCTTGCTGCCGAACATTGCCAGCAGGGCGCCAGCGCCGAGCTCCCACGCTCGAAACGGCAATAGGTAAAAAGCAATTGCAGGCATTGATGGTGTGATCGCAACGCAAACGGCGAACGAGATTGCCGTAATCGTGGTTAGACCTGCGATCAACAATGATTTTGAGGCTTTGCCGAGTTTGAGCAACACCATCACGATGATCGGAAAGAAAATGTAGAACTGTTCTTCAACCCCGAGCGACCAATAATGCTGCAATGGCGATGGTGGTAGTGCCGACTGCAAATAATCAGACTCACGAACCGCAAAAACGATGTTCGTCGCAAATAGCGCAGCAGCCCGCGCGTCTTGAGTCAGATCGTTCAGCCTGAGAGGCTCAAGCCAAATTCTCGAAATTACGAGCGTGCCGATAACCACTACGAGAGAAGCCGGCAACAACCGTCGAACTCGGCGCGCGTAAAAATCTGTCAGTGAAATTTTGTTTGTTGCGTCGAACTCGCGTACCAACAAAGAGGTAATCAAAAACCCAGAGACGACGAAGAAAACATCGACCCCGATGTATCCGCCAGAAAACCCCGGAACTTTCGCGTGATAAGCAAGCACCAACAAGACCGCTATAGCCCTGATGCCTTGGATGTCTCGTCGTCGCCGAAAAAACTGACTTGTGGGGTCAGTGTTTTCGCCGCTTGGGTTTGACATCACGTTAAGAGTAATTAAATTGTGGTCGGGACCGGCGTCGATCCGGTGACCCTGCGCTTTTCAGGCGCATGCTCTGCCTACTGAGCTACCCGACCTTGAAGAGTGCAAGCACTCCCCAGCGGTCCCGACGGGACTCGAACCCGCGACCTCCGCCTTGACAGGGCGGCGTGAACTCCAACTTCACCACGGGACCAGATTCTGCTTTCGCTGAAACTGACCTTCGCACCCCCAACGGGATTCGAACCCGTGCCGCCACCTTGAAAGGGTGGTGTCCTAGGCCACTAGACGATGGGGGCATGGACCTACTATCCGTTGAGAACCACTGAAATCTATCACCGCAACCTACTGAAAAACCTTGTAAATCTAAAAGAAATCAAAGTCCACTACTTTGAGCGCCCACAGTCCATTCAAGTAGCCATCCCAAGTACTCATAAAGCTCTTTTTGGATCAAATACTCGTCGGCCCCGCTCGTCTCATCACCGTCAGAGTTTTCACTTTGTTGCGTGTCGTTTTGTGAACCATAGTCAGACTCGGCGATATCCAAAGTCGTGCCCAGCACCAGGCGCAAACTATTTATGCTTCTCGCAAATGCGTCGATTTCTTCGGCGCTAATTTCATCGTTCTGAGCGATCACTTTTATCGTGACGTCGATCGCCGCGAGTCGCGACTCAAGAAGTTCGTCGCGCATCAGTCTTTGGTATTCCGCGTCTTTTTTCGCATCGTTGTTGTAAGCCGTCGGAAACAGCCGACGCAAATTTGCATCATCGGTTGTTGTTGCCAACGAGTCGCGCAATTGCTCGACGAGTTGGGTTATCAACTGTCGGTGATCATCGGCTAATTCAATTTTGTAGTTTCCGTTTTTGAGCCGAAAGACTGGACCATTCTTTTTCACAACGACTCGTGTTCCAAAGTTGCCCACAGCCCATGTTCGTGCAACCTATAGACATCAAATTCAGCACGCTCGCGCGAACCACTTGAAACAACGGCTCTACCTTTGTGGTGGACATCGAGCATTAACTCGGTGGCTTTTTCGAGGCTGTAACCAAAGAGTTTTTGAAATACGAACGTCACATATGACATCAAATTGATCGGGTCATTCCAGACGATCACGATCCACGGTCGGTCAGACTTCGTTTCGTCTTGCTGATCAATTTCTTGAACCTGGCCAGGCTGCGAACTGGCAAAGGTGAATTCATTCATATCTATAGTGTGGCGTACGAAATTGAAAATTTCATCGTACGATTGGCGCGTGCCGATCAACGTTCGTCCTGTGGTTCCGTCGCGTTTGTTCAATCACGAGTCGAATCGTTCTCCTAAGTCAGTTCTCGGTGGCTATATCGCACTGACAAAGCCCCGAATCATCGAACTGTTGTTGATCACAACCGTACCAACGATGGTTTTGGCAGCAGGCAAATGGCCGGCGTGGTCACTAATTGCAATCACGTTGTTGGGCGGTTCGTTGGCCGCTGGTGGTGCAAATGCAATCAATATGTACATCGATCGCGACATCGACAAATTGATGAAGCGCACACAAACTCGACCACTTGTCACCGGGCTGATTAAACCGCGCAACGCACTTGTGTTTGCAATTGCGTTAGAAATAGTCGCCTTTGTGGTGTTGTGGCTTGGCGCAAACTTGCTCTCTGCAGTCTTGGCATTGAGCGCCACTGCTTTTTATGTGTTTATCTACTCGTTGTGGTTGAAGCGCACTAGCAAACAAAACATCGTCATCGGTGGCGCGGCGGGTGCGGTGCCAACACTTGTCGGTTGGGCGGCAGTCACCAATTCGGTCGGTTGGCCGGCGGTTTGGTTATTCATCATTATCTTCTTGTGGACGCCACCACATTTTTGGGCGCTCGCAATTCGTCACTCAGACGAATATCGCGCAGCAAATGTGCCGATGTTGCCCTCGGTCGTGTCGATCGAAAAGACAATTCGCACGATGGTCGTATATACGGTCATCCTGACACTCGCGTCGTTTGTGATGATTCCGGTTTCAGATCTCGGTCTTATTTATGGCGTGACAGCGGCATTGGCTGGCTTCGGTTTTGTTGTCGGCACAGCGATGCTTAGTCGCCGTCCGACAGATGCTTGGTCGATGCGCGTGTTTTCGTTCTCAATCACTTACGTAACTTTGTTGTTCGGCGCTCTGATGGTGGATGTCCTAGTTTCAGCGACTTAGTGCAATAGAGAAGTTTCCCTATTAAACACTCAAACTGTTAGCGTTATCTGAGTTATGACGGCAATTGATTCAAGCCATTCGGCGACGAGTTCATCGGGGTCGATAGCCACCAGATCGACACTGCTCGGCACAATTGCGGCTTATTTAACAGCCAGCGATCACAAACGCATCGGACGACTACTCATCTCGGTTTCTGCGATTTTTGCTATCGCCACGGCAATCGAAGGGGCAATCTTGGGCATCGAAAGAATCAGCCCGTCAAGTTCAATCGTCGACGCCGACATCATCGTTCAATTGTTTTCGGCACTTCGCTTTGACCTTATATTTTCAGTCGCCGCGCCGATGATGTTGGGTCTGGCGGTTGCTGTTGTGCCGATGCAAGTTGGTGCGCGTGCGCTTGCTTTTGCCCGTTCGGCAATGTTTGGTTTTTATCTTTGGTTGTTCGGCGTAATTTTGGTCGGCTCGTCGTATCTAAATAATGGTGGCCCAGGCGGCGGCAATGCCGAGATGGTAGATCTGTTTCTTATAGGTCTTGGTTTAGTTATCGCAGGATTACTTCTGATCAGCACTTCGGTTGCCACCACAGTTTTGGCTTCTCGTCGTGCAGGCATGACGCTGATTGAAACTCCGATTTTTTCTTGGTCGGCTTTAGTCGCAAGTGTTTCAATGTTGTTGACACTGCCGGTTGTGGCTGGTGCGATTATTTATGTTGCCGTTGATCATGCCTATGAACGAGCAACGTTTGGCGCAACCGAAGGCGTAAACGCCTGGATTGGCTGGGCATTCACGACACCGCAAATATTTATTGTGGCGATTCCAACTCTTGGTGTGCTCGCTCAGATTGTTGCAACCATGACTCGCGGCAAACAACCGCTTCGTGCCGGTCTCTTGATCGGCGTTGGTTTGATGTCGACCGCGGTTATCGGTGCGGTCACACAGTCATCACAGACGGTCAATTTCTCGGGCAGCGCAAACGACGTTCTCAAATCGCTGATTCCGTATCTCTTTTTCAATCATCTGCCGATACTCGGAGTTTTCATCGTGCTCGGGTTGAGTTTGTTGGCCCTCAAAAATGAAAGAGCAAAACTTAATGCCGCGTTTGTCCCGGCATTTCTTGGCGTCGGCATGGTGCTCACCGGAATGATTGGTGGCTCAGTCTTCAGAATCACCAACTTCAAATTGGCGAACACGGTTTTTGAAGAAGCTGTTTTGGTTTATGTCTGTTACGGCGTAGTGCTCAGTGGCATCGGCGCTGTTGCTTACTTCGGGCCTCGAATTTGGGGTCGCGAAATTCCATCTGGGCCAGTTCTTGGTCTTGGTTTGCTCGGTTTTCTTGCAACAGTTCTGGCGTCTTTGCCATATTTCATTGCGGGTTTTGCTGATCAGCCTGCTTCGGTCGCTAACAACTTTGACTACTCGGGTCCGATCTGGTTATGGAACTCACTTGTTGGTGCGGGGCACGCGTTGATGGCGTTAGTTGTGTTGTTGTTTTTTGCAATTGCGGCAAAATCTTTTCGCTCTGGCACTGTCAGCAGTGCGACATCAGCAGATCTTTTTGAAAGCGTGAACGGTTAAAACGAAATGAACACTTCAGCAACTGCTCTCGGCGCCGGACCAACAGTTGTCATGCGCCGCCCCGCGTTAATAGTTTCTGGTTTTCTCTCTGCTGTAAGTGCGATGTTGATCGGTTCGATGCTTGCGATTTGGCTCGACTTCAGATCAAATGCCCCACTTCGTGAATCAACCGACGGTGGCAAGATGTTGCGCGACTGGTTGCCAGAGAACATCAAAATCCCAGAAGTTGCGACAAACACGATGATGATGACCTTCGTAATTACTTGCGTGATGGCGCAGTGGGCTGTTTACTCTTCTCGTCGTAACGATTCAAAACATGCGTCGTTGGCACTTGGTGTCGTATTGCTTACCGAAATTGCATTGATCAATGCTCAACTTGCGATCTATTCGCAAATGGGCATTGGCGTGCGCGACGGCAGTTACATGACGATGTTTTATGCGGTCACGGCGACAATGCTCGTGATCATTGTCGTTTGTATGGGTTTCACATTGCTGGCGTTGTTTAGGTCGATCGCCGGTCGTGCTGGTGACCTTGATTTGGTTTCGGCGCATGCGCTCTATTGCTATGCAGTATCTGCGATTTTCGCAGCGTTGTGGTTCGTGGTTTACGTTCAAAAGTAGGGATGATGTTTTCAACTGGCTTTAAATATTTCTTCGGGGTGACCGTGCTCTCGGTCATCGCATTGATTATGTCTTTGGCGCTTTTCGAAAAACTGGCACTCGTTGGCGTGTCAATAAGTTTCTTGATCGCAGTTGGTGCGTTATTGGCTGGTTTGGCGGCATTCACTAGCGACGGCACCACGCGTGATGCCAATACTTCGACATCTGAATTGGTAACACAGAGCATGTGGCCGTTGATCTCGGCTATTGGTGTCGTATTTCTTGGCTTGGGTTTGGTCACATCTTCGATAGTTTTCTTCGGCGGCATTGTTGTGTTGCTGGCCGCAACCAGCGAATGGATGGTGCAAGCCTGGAGTGAACGTGCGTCAACTGACCTGGCTCACAACACGGCGGCACGAAAGCGCCTGCTCAACCCAATCGAATTTCCAGTTCTGGCAGCAGTTGGTCTAGGCGTAATCATTTTCGCGTTCTCGCGAATAATGCTGACCGTCGATAAATCGACTGGCGCAATTTTGTTCATCGTTGCCGGAGCATTGGTTCTAGTAGCGGGTTCATTGTTTGCGATTAAGCCGAACATGAAACGGTCAGTTGGCGCCGCTATTTGTGTGCTGGGTGCGCTTGGCATCGTCGCTGGTGGTGTGGCGAGTGCAGTTTCTGGCGAGCGTGAAGAGCTCGTTGAAGCAGCGGCCGAAGGACACTTCTCCCACGCTGAATGCGGTCCTGAAGAGTCAAAGTATTTTGACAAACTCGCCGAGGGCACATTGTCGTTGCGTAGTGCTGTCTCGGCGACAGTGGTTTATCAAGATGGCGAGTTGTTCGCCAATGTCGAGGGCATTAGTGCGCCGCAAAAGTCAATCACGATTGGGCGGGCAAACCCAACCAATATTATTTTCGTCAATTCATCTGAGGGCGAGTTCAGACTCGTGGCACATCTCGGTGGAGACAAAGCGGCCGAGAGCGAGTCTGAAGACAAGTCGCACAAAGATGAAACTTGCACCCAGTTGGTTGCCCCTGGCGCTGAACAGAGTCTGACTTTGAATATTGCCAAGCCGTCAAGTGCCGAGAATGTTTATTACCTATATATCGCCGGCG
>ERZ889217.1231-NODE-1231-length-13453-cov-6.544559_pt1 | contig 13453 bp, 19 predicted proteins | sample MGYA00521098_ERZ889217 | MGnify/ENA primary metagenome ERZ889217 (study PRJEB32303, sample SAMEA104408613) | aquatic metagenome | biome: Brackish water; feature: Pelagic; material: water | place: Baltic Sea | collected 2014-06-10T22:04:00 | depth 2,362 m ...
CCCCAAAACCCCAAAACCCCATCAATTTGAAGAATTTTTAAGAATAAATCTAAAAATCATTTAAAGAAATACTTTGATAGTTTTGAATAAAGGAAATTATTATTTGGAAGTAAGTATGAATAGATTTAATTAAATAATATTTGAGATTATTGAATGTGATAATCGAATATAGCGTTGTCTTTTAGATAGGTGTGCTTTCGACCGTACGCTGGTATCAGAACCAAGGGCACCACATTGCTGGCATTTGACGCTTGCGGGCGTCCTTGAGGGCAATGTCTATAAGGTCGAAGACCTTCTTGTTGAACTCCTCGGGCATGTCCGGCCTGGCCACCTGGAGCTCGAGCATCTGCTGGGGAATGCGGGTGCTGCCAATCGTGGTCCACTGGGACTCGTTGGCGTCGTCCAGCTCCTCCTCTGCCCTCGCCTCCCTCTGGTCTCTGTGCAGCTCGATGACGTCACGGTGGTTCGACAAGCTCTTGATCTTGTGCATGGCGTAGTCGGCATTCAAGACGGCAAAGTCCTCGAGGGACGAGAGCTGTGCGGGCTCCTCCGGTGGCTGTGCGCGGAGTTCGTCCTCCAGTGCCAGGACGAGGAAGCACTGCAGTTTCTCGGCGTGGTCGGAAATTGCGAGAGAGCAGGACGTCATAACTCCCGCAAAAAGTCCGTGGAGGCCTATCTATCCGATGAAGTCGACAAAGTTGGCCGTCAGACGGAAGGGCATGTAGCGCGCGTCTCCTTCGAGGTCGGCTCGCTCCAGGTCGTCCCAAGTCTGCGGACCCTGAGGACTCTGGGGGCAGCGGCACGATTTGAGTCTTGGATCGCTGAAACTCAAACGGCCGGTGCTCTTGCAGAAGCTCATGGAGGTGAGGGTCTAGAACTCGGTCTGGTTGAAGGAGTAGGAGAAGAAGGAGTTGGCCGCGTGGTAGGTTGTGAACCGCTTCTTGAACAAGAACAGGTCGTCGACGTTGTAGAAGATCCTGTGGAAGTAGGAGCTCAGCAAGCTGGGCTGAACGTAGTTGGCTCCTTGCTGCAAATCTGGACAATTGGCTCTACCAACCATGGCTTCAAAATAGTGCTCGTTCATTGACTTCTACTCTTGAGGTGTGATCGATCTGAGGTCCCTCTCCTGGTCCTCTGGCCTGCTATCGAGGAGCTGGCGAATCCACCTAATTTGGAGAAGCAGGGCAATGTCCGGATCAACCCCTTTCTCTTGGAGCAAGAAATCATGCGTCTCCTGGAAGTCTTGGAAAGTCAGGTCATCTTGGGAAAGCTTGCTGAGGTACATGATCAGCTTGCTGGGCACGTAGAACTTGATTCCCCTCCTGTGGGTCTCCTTGTGCCTTTGGAAGATCATGTTCATCAGGACTTTGAGTTGGGTGGCTCTCTCCTCGGAGCAGAATCTAGAATAGTCGGTGGCTGGACTCGCCGAGTACGGGTAGCTCTTTGAATTGCTTCCTTTGAAAATCACCTTTCTTTGGTTGAGGCCACTCCGGTGGACAAGAGATTCGAATCGATCAAGGTAGACGGTTCTCTGAGGAAGTGGCTCTGCCTCGGAGATGACGTGCTGTCCTGGAATTTCTATCGCACGGCCCTTAAAGTGAGCTAAGAAAGGGCTCAGCTCCTCAAGGTGGGAGGTCTGTTCGCGTGAGTTTATGGTCGAAAGCAAGAAGTCTCTCAGATTTTTCAACTGGAGAAGAGCTTTCAGTATGTCGGTTTCTCGCCTTGCATCGTCGAGGAAGTCGGCCCAGAATCCTGGAGCCAGAGCTCTCAGGAGGGGAGATGCCGATCTTGCGCGATCATGGAAGTAATTCTGGTAGAGGCGACCTAGGAAACTGGTGAAGCTCTCTCTGACGTCGGGGCGATTGAAGAAGGATCCAATCTCCAGGCCTTGAAGCCAGGCACAGAGGCCCTCTTCTGGCCATGGTTTGACGTTTTCTCCGAACTCCTTGCCAATCATCTCAATATCGTGAAGGACATGTGGATTTCTTATCTTCAGCTGCCTCAACAGCTCCCTCAATACGTCCGTCGGATCGTGCCGCTGGAAGGTGAATTTAGCTCTCAAAGGATAGTAAGCAGCTTGAGGATACACCTTGACCAGCTTGAATAGAAGATGCCTGCCCATCTGATGCTCAAGGGGGACCTGATCTTGCTGGAGCATGACCAGCAGCTGTGGGGCCCAGAATATCCAGATCCAAGTCGGCATTTGCTCGGTATTGATGCGCACGTAGTCCAGTATGTGGCCAGTGTTTCGGACGTCCTTGGACCGAAGTAGTCTCAGGATTCGAGGAATGATCAATCTACTCTTATGGAGAGTAAGCGTGGTGGCAAAAAGGAGGCCCTTCAAGGCATTGAGCAAGCTCTAGACATCATGTTGTTGCTCGTAGACGGTCTCATTCAGTCTGGCATAGCTGAGCCAAATCTTAGGATCTCGTTGGTTCAAATTTTGAATGGAGGCCACCAGATGATCCCTCGCTGTACTGATTCTTCCTTGAGAGAGGTGGTAGTCAGCGATGATTCTTGTGATGCTGGCCCGTTGCCAAGGCTCGTAGGCTGAGCTGCTGGAGAACCGCCGCTCTGCTTCCCTGACACGTGCCTCTACGCCTTCGGGATCTTCGGTGTTGTGTCGAATTTCAAGCTTCAAAGACTCGTATTCCCATTTGAACCTCTCGTACTTGAGGAGATCGTGAGGACCACTCGCAGCAGTGATCAATTTCTTCTCAGCTGCTTCTTGGTAGTGGAGGGCGAGGGATGGTAGTCCTTACTTCCGACTCACGCTGGCAAGCTTGACGAGATTCCAACAAATGTCTAACAGCTCCACATGCTGAGTTTGGCTTTGACCACCTGCTCCCGAAGCTTGGCCTCCTCCTTCAGGCATTTCTCCACCACGACCGTTTGGTTGCTGCTCGGCCTGGCTGTTGAGATGGGGTTGGATGAAGCTGCAAAGTTACTCATAAATGAAGTTTCTGTTCTCGAGAACCTCTTTCCAGGTTCTGATGCTTTCGCATTGATGAGGCACCCTTTCTCTCCAGATGTTCATCGCAGCTTTCAGCTCCTTCAGCCTTTCGTTTCCTACCAAATTTCTTGCTTCCCTGATCATGCTGCGCCCTCCCTCGCTACTCTCGACGACTTGCTGGAACATGATGAGACTCTCAAATTGGGCTCGGTCGACATAGTTTGGCAGCTGGGACTCCCATTCCTGGTGCGCCAGCTGTATGACCTTCTTGAAGACCTCATCGAATCTCTGGTTCTCGTGCTCCTGGATGATTAAGAAAATGTAGTACAGCTAGTACTTGATCGAGCTCGAGTTCATGAGGGTCTCCCTGTAGTTGGCCAGGTTTCTCCAATCTTTCTTTTACCAGAAGAACTCAATCCACATTTCGTGCGTGCCTGGGTAGGAATCGCCCATTCCTTGGTCGTAACTGCCATGAAGATGAGCAATATCTCGGAACTGCTCCCATTTGTTGAGGATTTTCAGGCTTTCGATGAACAAGGTCTCCCATACCCTCAAGTCAAGTTCGCTGACTAAATTATTGGGCCCGTTTCGAGGGAAGTGGCTTGGGCTCACGTGGTTCGCCACCGGCCTCTCATGTTACTCCGCATAGCGTTCATCTGCTTGCTGATCTGGTTGGCCTCCCGCGGCGACGTGAGGATTGCCAGACTCGAATCTTTGAAGCAGGAACTATCGAGGCAGTTGGCGGGAGTACTTGCCTGGGAGACTTTGGTGCCTATCGAGGTGCGCATACAATCCCTCCTGTTCGGCGTAGAAGTTGATGTACTGGGCAAAGAGCTGGTTGATTTCCTCCCACTTTCCGTGCTGGCCGAAAGTGACGATGGTCCTTGTCTCCTCGCTCTCTGTGATGCTCCTTCGGAGACCTGCCAAGTAGTCCTCCTCATGGAGCCGGCCGTAGACCTCAGCCAGGGCCATCACGTACCTCTCATTCCTAGGGCAGAGTACGATGTGATTTTCGAGCGTGGGTATCGCAACGTGCCAGAGATTGAGTTCCTTCGCCATGAACTAAAGTAGCTCGGGCGCCAGACGGATCTGCGGCTGGAGGGCGGCAACGGATTCCAGCATTGTGCGAGCAAAGGTCGTGGTGGGCTTGAGAAGCTATTGGAGCGTCTAACTGTGCTTAATTGCACTCAGGAACATTTTGTTGATGCACTCCGCCAAGTATTGCTGCTCTTGGCGCGAGAGAATCGACCAGAGCTGGCTGAACAGCTCCGTAAAGAGAATGTCTGCAAGAGGTTTGTCGTCATGGTATGTGGGATTGATGCTGATCACCTCCGAAAGAGGGTCCAAGAGATCTGAGAGTCGCAGGTTCTTGAATTTCTGCTACTTTCTGGCGAACTCCGCCAGTGATGTCCTTATTCTCTGCTCCTGGTTACCTGGGGCTGGTCGATCAGACAGGCTGAGCCTCTCAACGAAGATGCTCGGGCAAGAGAGGCGGTGGAGCTTCGCAGAGTGCGGCAATTTTTCGAGCTGTGCGTTGGATCTGAAGTTGATCATGGTGAAATCAAGTAGCTAGCTGATCACAAACAAGGTCACGACGCGAGTCGGATGCTCAGCCTGGTGCGCAGTAAAGAAAAATTTGAGCTTTTTGTACAGGCTCTGGCCATTGCAGGTCTCAAAGACCCGGAACAGCCGTTGCTTCAGGGCCACCGTCCTTCCCTTCGAACAAATCAGGAGATGCTCCATCAGCTTGTTGGCATACTCTGTTTGCAAGGAGCTCTACTTCTCCAAGAAGCCGATGCAGGACTCAAAGAGTTTGTTGTTCAGTTTGATCTTCGCAGGGGTGTCCTTCTTCCGGTCTGGCTTCCTTTCTTGAGATTCGCTCAATCGCTCGACCAGCTTCTCGATCAGGGCGTACTGCCTCTTCGCCTGAAGGCGACGCTCTTGCCCAGGCTCCTCGTAGATGAGGATACCAATCAGATCGTCTGCCTCCTCGATTATGAAATCGCAGGCTTTGAACTAGGTGAGCGCTATGGGGAGCCATTGTAGGTTCTCAAAAATGTTGACGGCTTCCTCGTCCGGCAGAGCCTGAGTCCTCCGAGCAAGGAACTTGAGCCCGCTCATGACAGACTCTTTGTTGAAATGATCAAGCTCAGGCTTGTAATTCGCCCAATCGACTACGTCATCTACCATGATGAGCTGCGACTCCGAGGAGCCTGCCTGCTGGTCGCTGCTCGAAGCATCAGTTCGGATGAAGGTCGGCCTCTCGGTGACGATGGCTCTTCTCTTCTTGCCCACAACTTTGAACAGCGTTTGCACCAACTGCTTGCAGAAATTGAAACCTAGGATGGCAACTCTATGCTCTCGCAGTAGTGGATCGCCAAAAGTAATTGCGAGCTCGTCCAGGCAGGTGGCGAGCCGAAGGGAGAAATGCGGAATCGAGCGCGAGACTTCTCGAGCAGACTACAGGGCCGCCGGATCCCACCGCCCAAGATTGAGACGGTCGCCACCTGGTGGTCGCTGTGTATCCGGGCGGTCGTGCTGAGATAGGCCCTCGCCATCGAGGTCGCGATTGCAGGCCAAGAGATCCTAGCCCACGAAGTCCTCGAGTCGCCTGATCACCTCGGAGATCTTATCCTTGTTGGCCTGAGGGCGAGCCATCAACTTCGTAATTAACATTTTCAGCAGCTTCAGACCAAGAAGGATGCATTTCGCATCGCCTGAGCGCACATGTCCCAGTGCCGCGAGGACGTGCTGCAGGACTCTTTGGTCTTCCACTCTTCCATAATTCACCATCAAGTACGAGGCATTGAGTTCGAACAGGCGCAGAGATAGCGGCACATCTCTTGATTCTGGAGCAGGGCCCGGTTCATCTTCCCGAGGGGCACCGAGAGCGCCGACGGGGTGAACCAAGAAGATTTTCTTCATGATCTTGAGGGTCTCCGTCAACAGTTGCTCGTAGTCACTCGAGGCGATGCTATCGCTGTGCTGGAGAGAGCTTTGGCGCACAAGCTCCTGGAGGCGACCAAGGATGAGCTTGCAATACCCAAGAGACTCGTCTTGGCTGTTCCTCTGAGCCTCTTGAAGGCTTCTCTGGCACCAGTTGATCACCGTCGCTGAGGCTCTCACCACCCGGTCCATGCTGGTGAAGCTGTGAGGCCTGTCTGTGGTTCTCACGAGCTCGCAAAGGTGGCTGCTCAGTTGCTCGTGGTAAGGGTAGAGAACCTCTGCGTTCTGCATGATCAGATCGGGGAGGCGGTGGCGCTCTTGGGCCTCCACCTCGAGGGCTGCGATGACTCTCGCCCTGCCGACGTCGATAGAATTTTGATCTCGACCGTAGTTGCCGAAGTATTGAATCAGATTATTGACCGTTCTTCTCACCAGGTCTTAGTGCGAGACCTCCTGGCTGTGCTTGAGGATGAGCGGAAGAACAAGACTCGCGCATTATTCCGCTTCGTTTCGTAGATCTTCGAGACGTGTCTATCCCCCCATCAAGCTCGAGCCCCCTCCTCTCAGCTGGTTGAGGGCAGCATCCTTGACTTTGAGGCACAGCAACGTGAGAGCGTAGCACGACCATTCCCTTGTGGCGCTATCGGTGGCCCTGGTCGCGAACTCGCTGAGGAACGAAATGACGTTTCGTAAATACTGCTCCGATGGGTGAAGGCCGGAGAGCAAACTCTCGAGGTCTCTGACCCTCAAGAGGATAATGCTGAGGGCTTTGATGAGTTCGACATGAAAAGATTCATAGCAAACTTGTGCTGAGTGCTCGAGGTTCATTTGGATGAACTTCCACTTGGGAACGCTGGTGCCGTTCTCGCCGATGGCAAAGAAGGTCTTCAAAAAGAGTTCGATGGTGCTTTTGGAGAAGAGCGCATCAAAACGCTCTTGGGAGTCTACACAGGAGAGAGCAAGAGGCATGAAGGCGAACTCGAACATGGCATAGCGTTGCTCGTGGGAGCCTCGCGAGGTTTCCACCTTGTTGAGAGCGGTCTCCATGATGCCGGCCTGTCGTCGTGTTGAGAAGGTTTTGGGGACCTCCTCTGTGAAGAATTTCAACAGGGGCGCCAAGTCAATGATCGGCTGGTAGGAGAAGCCCTTGAGTAGATCGAAGAGAACCTGCTTGTCCGACCTGTCGCTGCGGCAGTAGGCAAGCAAGCACTTCAAAATCTTCCTGTAGAGGCTCTTCAGCTCTGGCATCACCCCTGGGTCTCCCTGTGGAGGCGCGGCATCGACGCTCAACTCGCTGAGTTTGACCCAGCGCCAGCGGAGGTTCTCGAGGATGTCTCCATGCTGTGGCTGGCACAAGAAACCGGGGTTGAACTTGGTGAGGGTCCAAACGAGCTTGACGCCGAGAAGGCAGACGGGTAGCTCCTCCCGGCCGGAGTCTCTCTATCCCCTCAATCTTGGCCTAATGGTTTGGTCAATATCACGAGCAATGCGCTCTCTGACGGTGTAGGAGCTCGGAGTCTTCATGATGGCCAAAGTCAAGGGAACCATGCGTGGCCGGTCTAGCATTGCGACGCAGTCCACTGGATTGCGGTTGAAGAACTTGGCCAGGCCGTCCCGGAAGTCGCTCTGAAGGACGCCGAACCTCACTCTGAGGGGCCTCAGCTCGTGCCCACTTTGCTGCCAACCCTGTGGCAACGGGACGTGGCCAGTCTCGAGCTCCCGGCTGGCCCTCAGCTCAAACTCTGGAACGCTATCGATCCATCCGAGCATGTGCTCCCTCGAGTTTGGAAGCAAATGAAGAATCTGGATGATGTGCTTCGCTGTCTCGAGGCTCCCGACTTTATCGATATTGTACTGTTGGACCATTCTACGCTCGATCTCGATTGCACTAGTTTGGTCTACCGGGCCGCCTGAAGGAGCGTCCGCTGGGGCACCAGGAGGTCTGTTGCCTCCACCGTTGGGATTGCTGCCGGCCGGGTCGTTCGCTTGTGCTCCTTGGGCCTACCCCGGCCTCTATGCCGGCTATCCTGCTCCCGCTCCAGCCCCATCTGGTGCTTAGAAAGGGGCTCGTACCGCCCTCTGCCGCGCATAGCAGGCACCGATCAGATGATGGGCGAGTTGATCGTTGAAGCAAATGTGTAGCACCTCGATTAGCATTGCCAGATGCTTGAAAGCTCTTGGCGAATGGTTTGGCTGGCTGAGCACGTTCAGGGCAGGACGAACACACTCCTTCAAGATTTAGTTGGGCAGCGCCTCCTGTTGGTGCGGGGCCTCGGTGAGAAGCCGCTCCAGGCAGGCTCTGGCCGTGCCCAGAACATTGTCCTCCTCCCTTTGAAAGTATTTGAAATAGATGGTTATGATCTTGGCCTTAATCTCGACAGCGTAGAAGTCGAGCCTCGAGGCCAAGACAGAGGAGTTCTGCCTGTCCTGTTCTGGCCTACGACCTGCTTCGTCCGGATAACTCCTGCCATCTTGGGACTATTGAGATCCAAAGTACGCCTGCTGACGATCCCTGAGGAAATTGGCCAAGCCCGGGTGCGTCACGATGTCGCAAAGCACCTCAAGGCACTTGCAGATGAGCTCCGTGCGCTATCTCACGTTTGGGTAGAGCACGTAGAGGTGACTGACGTACTCGTAACTTATGTCACTCGGGCGCGATCCCATTCCTGGGCGGCCGAACAGCCTCTCGACGAAGCTCCCGCAATTGCCTTTCACGAGGCCTCGGAGGCGGGCCTTCTCGGCCTCCGGCAAGGGCTGCACAGCGGCTGGGTTGAGGCGGTCAAAAGCCTCCGGACACCCACGACCAGGAGCGAAGATCTCCAGGGAGCGGAAGCTGCACGATCCGAGGGCCTCGTCCGGCCTCCGCTCTCGCTCGCGCTTGGCCTGGTACGTCACCTCGAAGTGCTGGGTCGTGAGGAGCTCGTGTGGGTGTTGCGTGTGGGAGTAGGGATCGTAGTCCTGATTCTAGGAGATGTAGTAGCGCTCGAGCTTCATGTACTTCTACGCGCAAGAGGAGGGACTCTCAACCCCTGCCTGCCTTCGGCCTCGTGGGTCTGGCTCCGCTCTCTGGTCGAAGCGCTCGGCCTCTATCTCAAGAACTTTCAGAAGCAGCTCTGCGACACCCAGAAGCGTGGGAATCGCACTCCTGCTCGATTCTCCTCTGAAGTCCACCTGGACACTCTCAGTGATCTTGTGCTTCAGAGCAAATCTCAGGGCGTCCATGTGGGCGATGAGCAGCTGGACCCGCGAGTAGCCGCCTCTGAAGCAGGGAAGGATGAGGCTCGCGAGGCGCTCGACTTCCTGCCAGATGTGGGCACTCCAGGTGATCTACTGGCCAGTTCCCTGCCCTCCGGCAGAGGATCCCGCGCTGTGAGGCACACGATCGGCCAGCGCAGCCACCGTCGTCCCAGCTCGGGCAGCAACTCTCTCGATGAGCTTCACGGCGATCTCCCGGGCGGAGGACTGGAGGCTGTAGAGATTCTAGAAGACTTTGGGCACAAGCCTGTCACGGAGCTCGCGATCTTCCTCCTTCTGTGACTACATGATGTCCGGACTGAAGAGGCCGATCTTCTCGAAGAGCTGCTCCAGGGTGGCCTGGTACTCCCGCTGGGCCGAGGGTACCGAGAGCTCCGAGCTCGTGTTCAAGATCTGGCACAGGGCGTCGAGAATGTGGTCGCTGTGGGTGCGGATCGCGAGGGCCGGCAGCTCCCGTATCACCGTGGGAAGGGCGAACGTGACCGCGAGCTTCTTCCTCAGGTCTTGCTCGTAGGCCAGGTGGCATATCTTCTTGATCAGGATGCCGACGATCTCGAGGTTGGCGAAGACGTCGGGCCGGTCCCCAAAGAGCTAGTTGAGAAGTTGGAGCATGGTCTCCAGGCACACTACGGTGCCCTCGAAGTAGGAGCTCTGACGGGGTCCACCCGAGCCCTGGCGGAGGTTGTACAAGAGAAAGGCGCTGATGGTCTCCAAGAATTTCAGTGGGTTCACCTCATCCTCCCGGCTCTGCGTGAGCCGGCCGTTTTTGCACACGTAGAGGAGGGTGAAGTACTGCGTGACCCACTTCATGAATTTCAGAACTTTCTGCCTCACCTTGAGGGTGTCGGGGTTGTCCTGGGGCAGTGAGCAGGCGAAGAGGAGGCTCCTGAGGATCTTCTCGAAGGCGTGGGCCTCGGAGCCCCTCGCCATGAAGCTCCCGTGGTTGTGTCGCCGGCTCGAGTCGAAAGCCCTCGCGGCCTCCGCAATTTCCGCCTCGACCTGGCTCGGGCCCTACTGCTGGGCTCCGACAATCCTGACGATCAAGTAGTCCACGTCGATATCCGCGTCGACGTAGCACAGCAGCGCCGTCTTGACGAGTCGGAAGGCATCCAGCAGCCTGCTGAGGGAGTACGCGCTCGGGTTTTCGAAGATCTTGACGAGGACGACCTCGATGGCGGCGTCGATGCTCAGAACCACATCCCGGCCGGAGTGCTTGTCCTTCAGGCTGATCTTGAGGCCACCCTCTGGGTAGCGGCGTGAGCTCACCTCCTGGTCTTGCCAGTAAGGGCGACTCTTGGCCCCAAGTTTGCCGAGGAGCTTGAAAGGGAAGTTGGGGAGCTAGTAGAGGATCTTGTAGAGCATGCCTGTGAGCTCAGGGAGAACGTGACTGATGGCCGGGTCGAGGATCTCGGGAAACTGGCCCAGACCTGAAACCCAGAGCTGCAGGGTGTTGAGAGGGCGCTCAAGATCGCGGTGGGCGACTGTCCTCATCGACTCGACCACGGGCTTTGAGATGACGGGGAGGTAGTCAAGCAGGCTCTTGAGTTTGGCTGGGACGCACTCGAAGATGTGGTTGGTGACGTCAATGTAAGGGGCGGAGTCTCGGCTCTGCAGGAACGTCTCGAGCAGACCTTGAATCATCGGAAGGAACTCTTTGACGAGGCCCTCGTGCTCAGGAGTACACAGATCTCTGAACAGCCTGATGATGATGACGTAGTAGTGGTCGGGGATGAGCTCTCCGTCTTTGGCTTGCTTGACGCAAAAGACGAAGACTGAGAAGAAGACGTGCTTCATTCGGATGTCGTTTGGCCTCCGCAGAGCCTGCTCTCCGACCAGGAGGGCAAGATCGACGAGAGTCTCTTGAAGTTCGGCTCGAGGAAGAGCCGCGAGCTCAGGCTCTAGCCCGGTATCTCCCACATCGCCTGGTCCGAGTTGAGGCGGGGCACTGAACCTCGCAAGCCTCGTCGAGACAAAATCGAAGAGAGACTCGAGGACGGTGCTGACATACTCGTCCTCAAGGGCCTGTCGTGGGGGTGGGGCTTGGGCGAACCTGGCGAAATAGCTCAGCACAAGGCTCTCCACGCCTTGCTCATACGACTGGCTCCCAGAACTCCCTCCGCCGGTGGCCGACCCCCCTCTGGACTGCTGAAGGCAGTGGCGGGTCTTTGCCTCCACGACTTTTGCGAAGAGACGGGGACCGATGTCGTTCAATATGTCTCGGAGCTGAAGGGGCCGTACCCTCCGGAAGAATTCGGCAAAGAAACGGACGGTTGGGCGCTCCTCGCTTTGGAGCCTCAGCTCTGCCAGGCCCTGGATCACCTCACTTCCGTGCAGCAACAGCCGCTTCATCACCTTGAGCTCGCTAGGCTCGAGGAAAGTCCCACTACCGCCCTCTCTCTGTTGCCTCTACTCCCTGGCGATTCCGAACACGAGTTCAGCGCTCGCCACCAGATTCCACATCACCTTGCCGAAGACCTCGCGGTGGGGCTCGGTCACCACGCCAGGACGAGCCTGGGAGTGGCCCTGCCTCTCCCTCTGGGAACTTCCAGCTTGCTGGTTCGATGAGTACGGCAAGGCCGCCTTCAGGAGTGATCCTTCCCCGAGCTCGTAAAGTTCGCTGGCACCGGCCTCGGGATTTTCTGCCTCTCCGGCCGGAGGGGTGCTTGCCTCCCTCGCTCTTTGCTCTTCTTGCTGCTTTATGAGAGCCAGCGTTGTTGTGAGCTGTGTTCTCAGTATTTTGCAGAGGTCGACCAGGCAGGTCAAGATCTCAAATTGCGCTGTGCGGGGCACTGCCCCTCTTCGTCGTCCGTACTCCGCGTTCAGCTCGTGCAGATAGTAAATCAGGGTGTTTTTCTAGCTCAGCGTGACGGCGTTGTCGAGCAGGCTCCTGCAGATGATCTTCATGACTCTCTGCATCTGAGGGCTTGAGAAATTGACGCGACATTGGCCGAGGCCTCTGAAGATCGCTGCGTGGCAGACCTGAACTTCTGCACATGGTCGGCCCCGCCCCTGCATTCGGCTGGAATCGATGACATTGTCCAGCTGTTGCTGACCGAGGACCTCGAGGAGGGAGGATGGTTGAGCCTGGGCAGAAGCCGGCTGCCCCGGGGCCTGGGGCATCTGCGAAGGGGGCTGGCGTCCATCGTTACGGCGAACCTCTGCCGCCAACCCTGTCTCGAGGCGCCTCAAAATAGAGAGCCGGAGATCCTCGGTGCCGGGAGGAAGATTGCGGAGCACGCGCAATTGGAGGTCTGCCGTCTAGCAGAGACCGGCCTCGATTGCTGGCGGGTTCGAGGCCCAGGCGAGGTCCAAGAGCCCGAGGAACTCCCCAATGACGCCCTTGAGGTAGACCCTGTAGAGTCTGCGGTTGCGAACCTGGCTGAGGATGTCCTCTGGGAAGCCCTCGAGTGCGGTCCAGGCCATCGGCCCGATGGCGCGCAGGAGGGAGGACTCGCCCGCCTCGCTCTGGGCGGTGACTATCCGCGCCAGGGGAGAGAGAATTCTGGCCGGTGCCTGCCCTTTCTCGCTGTCGGAGGTCTACCCAGCGAGCTGGCTTTGCTCCTGTCTTATCAGCTCGATCATTCCGGGTAATTCTGCGACCCAGCATCTGCACAGGCTAGTCAAAGCAGGGACCACCTCCGAGAGTGGCCCGCTCCTCTGTCCCGCAACCCCAGACCCGGCAAGGATCTGCAAGACGTGCTCTGTGTTCTTGGCCTCCTCTTGCGGCCCTTGGTTTGGTTGCCTCTCCACTGGTAGCAGTCTACAAGAGCAAAAGTTGTCAGAAAATTGCGCACAAGTAAGAGGGAATATCTTTGGCGTGAGATTCCAATAATGAGACTTACAAGGATGGCAAGGAGGCGCAGGCCAGGGGCTCTAGCTGAGCCCAGCGACTGATGTCCGCCGCCAGCATCGAGAGCGCCAGCCGCCGTACCCTTTGGCGACCAGAGCCCTCCCGGCTAGGAGCAGTCTCCGCAATTATGCGCCTCAGCGCGTGCATGGTTTCGATGAACCTTTCTGGTGGAGCAGTGCCGCGTCTCAAATCGTCGCGACATTGCTCGAAAAGCCGACAGAGAGCGGGCTCGTCTAAAAAAAGCGAGAAAAGTTGTGAGCTTGAGTAAAATACTAAAGCGAGTCTTACTTACCTAGCCAAGCAGCGTCAAAGCTCTCACGCAACTGAGGGTCTCTCCTCTCATTTTGCGCAGCCATATTTGTTGCCATTTTTATTTAATTGAAGAAAATTAATAATATTAATAATAAATTGAAAAAAATTTCATTTTAAAGGGGTTTTGGGGTTTTGGG
>ERZ889217.1233-NODE-1233-length-13443-cov-16.474903_pt1 | contig 13443 bp, 13 predicted proteins | sample MGYA00521098_ERZ889217 | MGnify/ENA primary metagenome ERZ889217 (study PRJEB32303, sample SAMEA104408613) | aquatic metagenome | biome: Brackish water; feature: Pelagic; material: water | place: Baltic Sea | collected 2014-06-10T22:04:00 | depth 2,362 m ...
GCGGCTGGCCCTGGTCCGGCAGGTTATGGATCTCTGTCGCACCGACGAGCAGCGCCGACGGCTCCTCGAGCGGGCGTCTGCGATCCGCACGGTGGAGACCCTGCGATTTGTGCTCCCCTCGCTCGACAATCCTGCCTTGGTTGAGTCGGCCTGCCGAAGCGTTGTGGAGCTGGCGCATCACCGCACCCTGCGGGATGCCCACAAGGATGAGTTCATGGCCGCGCTCGACCGGGTAATGGCCACGACAAAAAACGAGGAACTCGTCACTCGTGCCACTCACTATCAGGCGGGGCAGACCTGGAAACGATGATTCTCACATCATCTTCGGCCGCTGGGCATGAGGCGACGGCGGACTTGTCCCACAGTCTGTTCGCGAAGTTTTCGCGGCGGCAGAATCTTGGGATTCCTGCGGAGCATTGCAATCACCTCTGGCGAGTGCGTGGTAAGGCGCTCTAGAGAAAGTTCGGAGGCCCGCTGTATTGCAAACACTTCGGCAACCTTGAGCGAGATGTCCGGCAGGCCGTCGAGGAAGAGTCTACCCCGGTGCTTTGCTAGCACTTCAGCCAGTTCGGGAGAGACTTCCGTCAGGGCCTTGAGCGACAGTCATCCTTCACCTTTTCTTCCAGGTCCGCAGCATCGCCTCCGGCGGCTCCTATCACCACCGAGGCGGGCTGGAAAGCCATCGGCTTCGTCGGCAATGTCACGATGCCCGCCTTCGATGCCCACCCCCAGAGTTCCTCGCCCAAGTCGGCGTCGAGCAAACAGTGGAGTAGCCGTTCGGTTCACGTTAAGCTTTCCGTAAAGAGGCGAAGGGCACAAAAGCTGAAGCGTCGATATTCCTCCGCACACCTACTCCTCCGCCAGAGAAGATCGAAAAGGAGTATCGCCAGCCTTCGCCCCCACGATTCGCCTCTCTGCCATATGAAACCCATCCTCACTCTTTGCATCCTCCTCTGCGTCACCGCGTCGTGCGCCGAAGACAAACCGAACACGACCCGGCCCAACGTTCTTTTCATCTCGGTGGATGATCTCAACGACTTCCCGACCTTCGCCGGACACTACCCGGACGCCCTCACGCCGAACATGGATCGTCTCGCCAAGCGCGGTGTGGTCTTCACGCGGGCGCACTGCCAGTTTCCGCTCTGCGGCCCCTCACGCGCCAGCTTGATGTCCGGCCTGCTGCCTTCAACACTGGGTTACGACGACCACATGAAGGACGAAGCTCTCGCAAAACGTGCGGGTGAACTCGGCACCGACCTCCTCCACAGCTACTTTTCCCATCACGGCTACAAGACGCTGGCCGTCGGCAAGATCTGCCACAACCATGTGCCAAAGGGCAGCGTCGATGCCTCCGGCAATCGCGGCAATTTCAGCGGGGGCACGGGCAAACTCGCGAAAAACTGGCATCAAAACGGCACCAGCACCGACTGGGCGGCGGCACCCGAGCGCGACGACCAGTTGCCGGATCATCACGCGGCCGCCTGGGCCGTCGAGCAGCTTCAGGCCGCTCACGACAAACCTTTCCTCCTCATGGTCGGTTTCCTCCGCCCGCATGTCCCGTGGTATGTCCCGCAGAAGTGGTTCGACCTCTATGACAAGGACAAGATCACCCTGCCTCCCTTCAAGGCCGACGACCTTAACGATGTGCCCGAGGCTGCCAAGCGCATCAGCATCCTCAAGGAAATGCCACGCACCACCTGGGCCATCGAGAACGATCAATGGCGCAACATCGTCCACGCCTACCTTGCCTGTATCAGCTTCGCCGATCATCAGGTGGGCAAGGTCCTCGATGCCCTCGACGCCAGCCCGCACAAGGACAACACCCTCGTCGTCCTCTGGTCGGATCACGGCTATCACATGGGCGAAAAGAACACTTTTCAAAAGCAGTCGCTGTGGACACGCGCGACACGCGTCCCCGTCGTCGTCGCCGGACCCGGCATCGGAGGCGGCCGGCGCTGTGATCGCGTGGTCAGCCTGCTTGATCTCTACCCCACGTTGCTGGACCTCTGCGACCTCCCGCCCAATGCCAAAAATGAAGGTCGCAGCTGGGTTCCGTTGCTCAAAGATCCCACCCGAGCTTGGCCGCATCCCGCCATCATCGGCTGGAAGGAAAACAGCTTCGCCGTTCAGGGCGAGCGCTACCGCTACAGCCGCTATTCCGACGGCAGCGAAGAACTCTACGATCACGAAGCCGACCCCAACGAATGGACCAATCTCTCCGGTGATCCGGCGCACGCCGAGGTCAAAACGACATTGGCAAAAGTCCTCAACACCCTTCCAACTCCCAAAGCCACCAACCCGTGAAATCTCTTCGTCATTATGCCATTCTCCTCTGCATCTCCGCCCTTCTGTGCGAGACGCAAACCCTCAAAAAGACCACCGTTCTGCTCATCATGGCGGACGGCTTCCGCGACTTCCGGCAGTGCTTTCACACAGGCCACTGGGCGGACCCCGAACCTCGACCGGCTCCGCGCCCGCGGCACCACTTTTGAGCGTGCCTATGTGCAATATCCAGTCTGCAATCCGAGTCGCAGCTCCATGCTCACCGGATGGCGCGCCGAACAGACAGGCGTCACGGGGAATGATACGCCGCTTCGGGTGAAGCGGCCCGACATCGTCACGATGCCGCAGCTATGCAAAGACGCAGGCTGGCAGAGCCACGGCTCCCTCCGACCCGGCCGAGAAAATCGGCGACACGCCCTGGTTCATCGGCTGCGGCTTCATGAAAGCCACACGATCCCTTCATGGCGCTGAAAAAGTTCTTCTCGGTGAACTTTGTGAAAGCCTGGCCGTAATCGCCAAAGCCAACCGCTTCCTCGCGCACGGGCGCGCTGTCAGCGGTTTCGGTCCATGGGTTCACCGATTCGAGGGGATAGAGATCGAAATGACCGCCGTTCCCTTCGGGAGATCAGGTGGAGGCAGCGGAATCCCGCCATGCCAGTCGCGGATCACGCAGGAGAACGAGTGACTCGGGAGCTGCGTGCCCCGTCTCTCAATCCGAAACAAGCAGCACCCGGAACGCGTGCCTTCCCGCGGCGGGTGACGCTGGTGGGAGGGCTGCATCCCGCTTGTAGTGTACGGAGGTATCCTTTCACCGCCCCAGCCCCGGTCTGCCCATGATCGCCTCCGCCGCCGCGTTTCCCGCGCAGCCCCGCCTCCGGCCGCACAGGGGTCGGTCACCGTCCCGTCGCTACGAGCGGCGCCGCCCCGAGAAGACGCCGCTCCTCACGATCGTGTCCGAGAACCTTGCGAGCTGGCTGGCCTGGCGAGAAGCAGCCGAGCGGCCCGTGCCTGGCCACGTGGAGGAGGAACTCCGCGGCTATCTCGGGTGCGGCATCCTCTGCTTCGGGTTCGGCCGGGCCTTCTGCACGGGCCTCGGCACGGGATCTATCGGTGCCCTCACGAAGATCCTCCTTGACGAAATCAAGCGGTCGCTGATCACGGCCTCAGGTGTCAGCGCTGCTGTCGCCACGCCGAGTGCTCCCCGCCCGCGGCTCGGCGGCATCTCCTTTCTGCACCGCTTCGGATCGACACTCAATCATCATGTGCACCTCCACGCATGCGTGACCGATGGTGTCTTCGTACCGGCTGCCGACGGTGTCACTCGTGACGCGAGCGGCCGCATCACCCGCGTTCGCTACGTGCTCCCCAGACACAAGGCGGCCAACTGGGTCGGCCCAGGCCGCAGCTGAAAGTCCACGCGGCCGGGGGCCAACGGCGTGGTCGAGATGTCACCATTCGAGTTTCTCGACAGGCTCACCGATCCGGTACCGCCGCCGCGGAAGCACCGGCGTCGCGGGCACGCGGCCCACGAGCCGCTCATCAGCTGGGGAACGGTTGCCGACGTGCCATTGGCCGGGCTATCCTTCGCGGAAAGGACGACGCCAGGAAGGTGTTCCTGGAGCGGTTCACGGCAGTCGGTGAGAGCGATCGTGAGACGCTGCTGCCGGCCCTGGGCCGCATCGGCCGCCCGCAAGCAATGGCGATCGTGGACGGGGTGATCGCCGCGGAGAACCCTGCCAGGCGGGGCTTCGGACTCAAGGCCCTCACCCGTTGGCCCGACGGCACGGTCGCCACTCGGCTGCTGGATCTGCACGGCAAGGCAGCCGATGCGGCCGAGCGCGATTTGCTGCTCGCAGCGCTCATCCGCATCGCCCCGCTACCCGACAACAAACTCGACGACGCCCAAAAAATTGAACTGCTCGGGAAGGCGATTGCCCTCTGCGAGAAGGACGAGGATCGCACGGGTGTGCTCAAGCGGGCCAATACGATCCGCACCGTCGAGACGTTCCAGTTCTTGCTACTGTATCTCGACGATCCTAGGTTCGCGGAGCCAGCCTGTCAGAGCGTCGTAGAACTGGCCCACCACCAGAAACTCCGTGACGCCCACAAGGACGAGTTCGCGAAGGCGCTCGACGAGATAATCGCCACGACGAAGAACCCCGAACTCGTCGAGCGGGCCACTCGCTAACAAGGAAGATAAGACCTGGGAGCGGAAGAAGGGGTAAGTCGGCTTGCCGCCTCTATTCAGATAGACCGGTCGACGAGCACGTCGCGGATCACGGTTCCCGCAACATCTGTCAGGCGGATGTCGCGGCCACTGAAACGGTACGTGAGCCGAAGATGATCAATGCCCAGCAGATGGAGCATTGTGGCGTGGAGATCGTGGATCGTGCACTTATTCTCAACCACACGGTATCCGTAGTCGTCGGTGGCTCCTAGGATTGTCCCTCCCTTAACGCCTCCACCGGCCATCCAGACCGAGAACGCCTGCGGGTTGTGGTCGCGGCCGTCGGATCCCTGGGCAAACGGCGTGCGGCCGAACTCACCGCTCCAAACCACCAGCGTTGTGTCGAGCAGCCCGCGGTGGCGGAGATCCCGGATTAACGCGGCGATCGGCTGATCGACGGCCCGGGCGTTTTGTTCGTGACCCGTTCGGAGATTCCGGTGCTGATCCCAGCGGTCATTGCCGGTGTTGGGGCAGGTGAGTTCAACGAACCGCACGCCCTGTTCGACCATCCGCCGGGCCAACAGGCACTCGGCCGCGAAGATTCGTGTCGATTCGTGGTCGCTCTCCATTCCGTAAGCCTGCTTCGTGGCGGCTGTTTCGGCAGAAAGATCGAGCAGTGATGGCACCTCGGCCTGCATCCGCCAGGCGAGCTCCTGGTTGGCGATCGCGCTCTCCAGAGCGTCGGGGGCCGGGGCGGTGCCGGTGGAGGCCAGCCGGGCCGCGAAATCATGGTCACACCAGCGGGTAAGCGCGAGTTTTGCCTGCTGCAGGGCAGGCGACTCCTCGAGCGGCTTCACGTTAGCCAGGCCGCTGGGGTTTGGCTTGATCACCGAGCCCTGGTAGGTGGCGGGGAGAAAGCCGTTGGTAAAGTTGTCGAGGCCACCAGGAGGAATAAGACCGCCGTTGACGACGATATAGCCGGGCAGATTATCGTTCTCGCTGCCGAGTCCGTAGTTCGTCCAGGCTCCCATACTCGGCCGACCCTGTAGGCCGCTGCCTGTATGGAGGAAGTAGTTGGCGTTCGTATGCTCGGGAAAATCGCTCGTCATCGAACGGATCACGGCCAGCTCGTCGACCACGCCGCCAATGTGCGGAAACAGGTCGCTGACCGGGATTCCACTCTCGCCATAGGGCTTGAAATTCCAGGGGCTCGGCAGAACACTACCGACGTTATTGAATTGGGTAGCGTCGACCTTGAACAGCGAGCGCGGATCCTTACCGGCATCCTGTGCCAGCCGCGGCTTGGGGTCGAAACTATCGACCTGTGAAACACCTCCGTCCATGTAGAGAAAGATCACGCTCGTGGCCCGAGCGGGGTGGTGGAGGGCAGGCAGCATGCCCGCGCTGCCACGCACGGCCTCTCGGTGCAGAAGCGCCGAGGCCGCGACCGCCCCAAAGCCGCAGCCGGCCTGTCGAAGGAGGTCGCGGCGAGTGAGCGGGGCCGGACGAAAGCGGCCGCAGTGCGAGGTCTGACGGGGCATTGTGAAGGTGACCCTCTATGGCACGAAGATGAACTCTTTGGTGTTGAACAGTGCGTGGGCGAGGTCGGCCCAGGCGGCCTCGGAAAGCGGTTGCTCGGCAAAGTCGGTGCCGTGGGCTCGGGCCTGGGCTGTGAGGAAATTAAGAGCGGCGGCAGTCTCTTCCGGTGCGGGCGAACGAACGAAGGCTTCACGGTACATCCGATCGATCCGGGCCACGGGCGAAAGGCCGTCATCGGCAAGCGTCCGCTTGGCCCACAGCCTTGCCTGCTCGACCACGAACGGGTCGTTCATCAACGTGAGGGCCTGGGCCGGTACGTTCGTGACGTTTCGTCGGCCCATAGACTGGAAGGGCACCGGATAATCAAAAGCCACGAGGAATCCCGGCAAAAAGTTTCTGCGCACCGTCGTGTAAATGCTCCGTCGACCTGCGCCGTCGAGCGGGCCAGAACCAGGCCGGCCGCGGCCCTCATGGAAGTCTGTCAGAAAAACCTCGACGCTCGGGCCACCGATGGTTGGGTCAAGCCGGCCGGAAACGGCGAGGATCTTGTCACGGATCGCCTCCGCTTCGAGCCGACGAAGTGGGAAATGGTGGAAGAGGAGATTCCGTGGGTCCTGTTTAACGGCGGCTGAATCGCGGGCTGAGCTCATGCGCCAGGTGGCGCTGGTGACGATCCCACGCACGAGTTGCTTGACGCTCCACCCTTCCGCGACGAACCGCACCGCGAGCGTGTCGAGCAGGGCCTGGGCGAGGGGATCGTCGGCGGATTCGCCGAGCTTGCCGAAGTTGTCAGGGGTGGGCACAAGGCCGCGACCAAAGAGGTGGTGCCAGATCCGATTGACCGCCACGCGGGCGGTAAGCGGATTTTTGGGATCCAGCACCCGGTCGGCCAACACGAGTCTTCCTGATGAGTTGGCCGGCCAGGCGGGTTGGCCTTGTCCATCGATCGCCTCGAGGAACCGGCGGGCCGCGGGTTCGGCAGGCCGGGCCGCCGAACCCTTCAGGAGTACGAACTGGTCAATCCCGTTGCCATCGAGGATCGCCGGCGCCGTAGCCGATTCGAGCCGTATTTTCACAAACGCAGCCTGCCGCATCGCCGCCGCGGCAATCGTTTCCTCGGCCAGGTGCTTGGCCGGGCCCTGCGACCAGTCGAATCCGCCACCCTCCAGCATCCGGTTGACCATCACCGCCAGCGCGTTCGAATCGATACTGCCTGTGCGACAGGCGGCGACCGCTTCCTCGAACAGAAGCCGGCCGGCCACCAGCGGATCGCCGCCGAGGTCGAGCACGGCCGCTAAGAGCGGGTCAGGCCGACTGGGCTCCTCGGGTGCGGCCACCACTTCGGCGACTGCGACTGGCCCCGCGACCGCGGCGTATTCCACATGGACGACATGGGGCGATTTCCAGTCGATATCGCGGCGGAGATCCTGCCGGATCCATTGCCATTGTCCCTGCGTGTCGACCTTCATCACAGTGCCGCCGTAAAGTGGCCCCTGCACCATCACGTGGCTGTCGACCGTCGTGAAGATCTGCAGATTGCCACGGACACGGTGCCAGAGGATGCCCTGAGCGATCCGCACCTTTGGCGTTCGCAGGATCCGTCCGGCCCGATCGATGTCGCCGATCGGGTCGCGGGCAGCATTCGATGTAGTCTTTGACCACACTGCTTCGCTGGCTGCAAAGCCCGTGGGGGTGAGCCGCACGCCAATCGCAGCAGTATCGCCAGGCTGCACGATGAACGGGTCGCCCGCAGGCACTGCGGTCCAGGCCACGGCATCACAGCTCACTGGGGTCGCCTCGGTCCCGCGGGTGTAATCGGCAATCAACGTTTCGCCAGCAGCCCTCTCGACCTGAGTTTCGCGGTCGGCGTTGGCTGCGGCGATCACCTCGGGAGGGGGAAGACCCGCGGTCGGATCGACAGCCGCGAGCATCGCGGCCACCAGCGGCAGCACCTTGGCACGGTTATCAGCGGCGATCGCCTCGGCCTCGGCGGTGACGCCCCGGTTGTGCTCGAGCGTCTCGAAGGGCACCTGCCGATAACTGCTCGACATCAGCATCCCTGCGATGGCGTAGTAGTCCTCGTGGGAAATCGCGTCAAACTTGTGGTCGTGGCAGCGGGCACAGCCCAGCGCCAGACCGAGAACGGCCTTACCGAACGTGTCGACACGGTTGTCGGTGCGGTCAGCCTCGTCCTGGAGGATGTCGACCGGTGAGTGCACCTCCTCGCCCAAATACCAGAAACCTGTTCCGATAACCGATTGATTGCCGCCCGCCGCGTCGAGCCGGGGATCGTCGACGAGATCACCGGCGATCTGTTCCCGAACAAACCTGGCATAGGGCAGGTCTTCGTTGAACGCTGCGACGACCCAGTCGCGATACCGCCAGGCGTTGGGGATCGGATAGTCGAACTCGTGTCCCCGCGTTTCCGCGAATCGAACCACGTCGAGCCAGTGCCGAGCAAACCGCTCGCCATAGTGGGGCGATGCGAGCAGGCGGTCGACGTAATTTTCAAAGGCTGTCGGGTTGGGGTCGGTGATCACTGCCGCGACATCGTCCGGCTCCGGAGGCAGGCCCGTGAGGACTTCAGCCGCTCGGCGAACAAGCACTGCTCGCTTCGCCTCGGGTGCCGGCTCCAAGCCCGCCGCCTCGAGCCGGGCCAGCACGAAGCGGTCAATTTCGCTGCGGCACCAGCCCTCGTTCCGCACTGCCGGCGGCGCGGAGGACTGGGGCGGATGCCAGCACCAGTGCTCCGCCTTCCTCGTGGCTATGTCGAAGCTTGCCACTGTCGCCTGCTTGCCATCATCGGGCCAAGGCAGGCCTCGGCGAACCCAGTCTTCGAGCGTGGCAATCGCTTCCGCAGGCAGCTTGCCATTTGGTGGCATCTGGAGGTCTCCGTCATAACGGATGGCATTGACGAGCAGGCTCTCATCGGGATTGCCAGCCACCGCCACCCCTTCGGCGGCGAGGAAGTCGGCCCGCGAATCAAAGGACAGACCACCTTCAGGCTCGCCAGCCTCGGTCGAGTGGCACTCAGCGCAGTGCGTCACCAACAGCGGCCGCACCCTGGTTTCGAAAAACTCTAATTCCTCCACCGACGGTGGATCGGCGCGACCGGCTGACGTGGCCACCGAGATTGCAACGAGCAGGGACCACGTCAACCACCGGGGTAACACGATCAACGGAGTGGCTCCTGAAAAAGTCATTTCGAGCGATGAAAGGGCTTGGAGGGGCCTGATCTCACGCCGCCAGTCATCAGTATGGCCACCCAATCTTCTGACCCCTGTATTCTAGCCTTGCTGTCACCGGCAAAGGAGATTATTTCCGGTTGAGAATTCGGTCAACGGCACATCCGCAAGTTTTCCGGCTGCTGTGCGACTTGAGAGCCTCACGATCGGCCCTCCCGGCCGTGCAGAATCAAGGCATGGAAGCCTGCTTCTCCCAGTTACGGTGTCATTTTTGAGCGTCACTGCAAACTCTGCCCGAGCGCCCGGGCAATCGCATCTTCTGAGGTCGGCATCAGTACTGCAGTAAGTCGTCTAAAGGCACGCAAGCAGTGGTTGCCGCCCGTTGTTGAGCCCCCGCCAAGGAGGACGACCCGTGACTTCTTCAAGATAAGGCACTCCCTCCTCTGTCAATGCCGGGATGAGCGGGCGAGACATCTGGCTTTCATGTTCAGGTAAGACCTTTCTGTTTTCCGGCCGTCACTGATCTCACTGAAGACTGCTGAAACGAGCCTCAGCACAGAAGCGTCGTTCGAGAACAGAGTGGCGACACGGGTGCGGCGTTTGTTCTCCTTGTTGAGGCATTCAAGTCCGTTGCCGGTTCGCAGCCGCCGCCGATGGGCTGCAGGGAACGCGAAGACGGTGAGGGCTTCGGGGATGTTGGCCTCGAGCCAGTTGGCGAGGCCCGGTGCGGTCTTGTGGTAGCACACGACCGTGGCCTTGAATCGCCGATCGGCCTCGACGGCATCGTCCACGTTGAAGACTCGCCGGACATCCTCAGCGACGTCCGCCTTCATTGAGACTCTGGGGACGTGAGAGAGGGCGTTCTGGACGGTGTGGAACTGGCACCGCTGCCAGGGCACTCCGGGCATGGTCGCATGCCGGGCGGCGTTGCAACCTGAGTGGTCGTCGCTGATTACGAGCTTCACGCCGTGCATGCCTCGTGCCTGGAGGCACTCGAGGAACTCCCGCCAGTGTGTCTCGGCCTCGCTACGCGCGATACTGCAACCGAGGACGGATCGCTTGCCGTCGGGGGTGACGCCATGGCGGTGAGTACGGCACAGGGCACGACGGCCCCGCCGTGCCGGACCTTTTCGTATCGAGCGTCGAGGATCAGATAGGTGATCTCGCTGAGAGGCCGGGTCTGCCAAGCGGCCAGCTCTTCGTCGGGTTCGGCGGCAGCTCGGCTGACCTGGGTGGAGGTGACTTGAAGGCCGCAGAGCTGCTCCACGATCTTCGTGACCTTCCGGGTGTTGACGCCCTGGAGGTACATCTCGGCAACTGCCAGGGTCATGGCTCGTTCGCTACGCACACGCCGGTCGAGCTCTTGGGGTAGCGGGGCCGCCCCTCCAGGGCGATTGCGCCACGCTCGGCAATCTGGCGATCGTTGGGCAATCGCGACTTGAGCGGTGCTGAACGCGGTTCGGCAGGCATGCAAGTCGGAGATCCTCATGGAAGAGAGATCATGCCTGTTACCAAGCCGAATCGCGTAAAGATTTCAGTACATTTTGCGAGCCTGACCGACCCCCGTCAACGGAAGATCAAGCAGCCACTGATTACCTTCATCGTGGTCGGTATCTGCAAGGTGATTTGTGGTGCCGATGACTTCGTCACGACTGCAGACTTTGGCCGATAGAAGTTGTCGTGGTTCAAGAAAATCCTCGATCTTCGGAACGGTATTCCATCACACGATCGATTGAACAAGGTCTTTGTGTGCTCTTGAGCTTTGCAACCGCCTTGAGGCTGCCGAACGATAAGGCCACGGCGAACTCGACGTGCTCTGAGCCCGAATGCGGACCTGGCGACCCTCACGCCGCGAGGAATTCGCAGGCTTACCGGAAGGGCACAAAAAAACTGAAAGGATCGAGCCAGAAAGTTCGGCGGGCGCAGATGCTTTTGAAGGCCGATGAGGCCGGTCCGGGCTGGACGGACGAGTGGATCGCGGATGCTTTTGACAGCCGCACTCGCACCGTCGAGAAGTGGCGGGAGCGATTCGTGACCGATGGTTTCGAGCAAACCTTGAACGGAAAGAAGCGGGACAAACCGCCGACGGAGAAGAAGCTGAGCGGTAACTAGGAGGCTCGTGTGATTGCTCTGCGGCTGAGCCCGCCTCCCAAACACCATGGGTGCGTTCTATGAACCATTCAGCCCCGCCCGGGCTCCGTCGCGCGGATGCTTCACAGATCACAACTACAAGATTGAAAAGTTAAGCCTGGGGTCTTCACTACACGGCATCTCTCGAGACCTTGCCTGGTCACGCAAGGATTACCGTTCGGTGAAGGACCCAAAAACCTTGAAAATGGTTTCGAGGTGCGTAACGTGGGCTAGCGCTCCCCAGAGGCTGCCGATGTCGATCACCGGCAGCTCTTTGGGCGAGGCCTGAAAGACGTCGCGATCGTGACCCGGCAGTGCAAGCCCTGTTGCCCCGGGCCGCCCGCTCCGCTCGCTGGGTAGAGCCGGGCGATTCAGCCGCCCTTCCGCCGGCCGCGGCGGTAGCGGTGGATAAGCTGGGAGGTCGAGGCGTCGTGATGGGCGAGTTGAGGCTCTACGTCTGCCTCAAGTTCGGGCACGATCCGGTGGGCGAGCACCTTGCCGAGTTCCACGCCCCACTGGTCGAAGGAATTGACGTCCCAGAGGCAGCCTTGGATGAACACGGCATGTTCGTAAAGGGCCACCAGGCTGCCAAGCACCCGGGGAGTGAGCCGTTCGGCCAGGATCGTGGTGCTGGGGCGGTTGCCGGGAAAGGTCTTGTGGGGCACGAGGCTCTCCGGACAGCCACTCGCCCGCACCTCGGCCTCCGACCTGCCGAAGGCGAGGGCTTCGGCCTGGGCAAAGCAGTTGGCCATCAAAAGATCATGGTGCCGGCCCAGCGGGTTGAGCGAGTGGACAAACCCGAGGAAATCGCAGGGGACAAGCCGCGTGCCCTGGTGGATCATTTGAAAAAAAGAATGCTGGCTGTTCGTGCCCGGCTCGCCCCAGTAGATGGGGCTGGTTTCATAATCGTCGATGAACCGTCCCTCGCGGGTCACACGCTTGCCATTACTCTCCATTGTGAGCTGCTGCAGGTAGGCAGGAAATCTCGCCAGATACTGGTCGTAGGGAAGCACCGCAATCGTGTGGGCCCCGAGAAAGGTCGTGTTCCAGACGGCCAGGAGCGCCTGGAGCACCGGCAGATTCTGCCGGAACTCGGTCGTCCGGAAGTGCACATCCATCTCATGGAAACCGGTGAGGAGTTCGTGAAACCGCTCTGGCCCGATCGCCAGCATGGTTGAGAGGCCGATCGCCGAATCCATCGAATAGCGGCCGCCGACCCAGTCCCAGAAACCAAACATGTTGGCGGTGTCGATGCCAAAGGCAGCCACTTCGGTGGCATTGGTCGAAACCGCAACGAAGTGCCTGGCCACAGCCGCCTCATCACCGATCGCTGCCAAGGTCCAAGTGCGGGCAGTGCGGGCGTTGGCCAGTGTCTCCTCGGTGGTGAACGTTTTGGAGGCGACGATAAACAGCGTTTCGGTCGGATCGAGGCCTTGGACTGCTTCGGCGAAGTCGGTGCCATCCACATTCGAAAGGAATCGAAATGTGAGGTCGCGATCGGAGTAATGCCGCAGGGCCGTGTAGGCCATCACTGGTCCGAGGTCGGAGCCACCGATGCCGATGTTGACCACTGCGCGGATCCGTTTTCCGGTGTGGCCCAGCCACCTGCCGGCCCTGAGCGACTCACAAAAGCTGGCCATCCTACCGAGCACATCGTGCACGCCGGGCACGACATCCGCACCATCAAGCAGAATTCGTTCAGACCGCGGAGCCCGCAGGGCCACGTGGAGCACGGCCCGGTTTTCAGTGGTATTGATCCGCCGGCCGGCATACATCGCGTCAATCCGTTCCCGCAGTCCGCAGGCTTCGGCCAACCGCAGGAGCAGTGGCAGCGTGTCTGTGGTGATCCGCTGCTTGGAGTGGTCCACGAACAGGCCACAGGCTTCGAAGGACAGCCGCTCGGCTCGGAGCTGATCGGCAGCAAACAGCTCTCGCAGCGGCAGGTGGGCCGTCGCCGCCGCATGGTCCGCGACGGCCTGCCATTCAGGCATGGCAGAGCGGGGCAGGGGGGCGGTAGAGGTGGTCATGGCGATCCTTCGAGCGAACCGGGCGGGCGGTCACCGGCCGCCATGGTATCGAACCAGGGCAGCCTCGTCATGGGCCTCGGCCTGGCGGCGTTGGCGGCCCGCAGCACTCACC
>ERZ889217.1234-NODE-1234-length-13434-cov-16.774871_pt1 | contig 13434 bp, 11 predicted proteins | sample MGYA00521098_ERZ889217 | MGnify/ENA primary metagenome ERZ889217 (study PRJEB32303, sample SAMEA104408613) | aquatic metagenome | biome: Brackish water; feature: Pelagic; material: water | place: Baltic Sea | collected 2014-06-10T22:04:00 | depth 2,362 m ...
GCCAGCGTTGTCGGCGTCGGCCAACGCGGGGTCAACCCCTTGCGCACGGGGCTTGGCGTCGTGTTCGCCATCAATCTGCTCTTTACCTTGGCGGTGCCAGGCGTGTCGGTTGGTGGACACTTCGGCGGCGCAATTATCGGAGCACTCGTTGGATCGCTGTCGCTGGCACCACGTTCGTGGAAAGTGCCCACGTGGGCCAGTGTGGTGGTGCCGGTTGCGGTGAGTATCGCCTGCGTTGCCGTTGCCGTGGCATTCGTGACAGGCTGAACAGCGTGAGTAACGCCACTGAAACAGTCACCGAATACACACCGCAGACCGGCGACCCGGAGTGCTCGCACATCGTCAAAACTGACGGTGACGAATCCGCTGCGGCCAAGGTGCTGGAAGCACGCATCAATGGCACACCACTCGAAGCGTTGTGTGGGCACCGCTGGGTTCCCTCGCGAGACCCCAAGCAGTTACCGCTGTGCACCAAATGCAAAGACATCTATGACACCTACCGCATGTTCAACGACGGGCTCAACGAAACACCTAACGACTAGTCGCCCGCAGGTTCGCTGATCAGCGAAAGTCGCGTGATGCGACACGCATCGGGATACGCAGTTCGGTGAACTGCTCGCCGACCACATTGACCACACCTTCGGCATACTCCACTCGCCCACGCACCAACAGCGCAGTCGAACGGCGCAACACACCGGCGTGTCGCACCCAACAACCGCGTGAGCACACCACATTCATCAGCCCCGTTTCGTCTTCAAGACCGATGAACGTGGTGCCTTTGGCAGTCGTTGGTCGTTGCCGATGCGTCACCACACCGGCAATCAGCACCCGCGTTCCGGGTTCACGGGCGGCCAACTCGTTCAGCTCAACGGTGGTGAGCACGCCCAACTCGCGCAGTGACGCCCGCAAAAACGTGGTGGGGTGACCATCAGGTGAAACACCCGTTGCCCACAAATCAGCAACTGCTTCTTCGATTGGTTGCATGCCAGGCAGATGCGGCGTTGACACACTGGCGGTGCCCACCAGCCGATCAGGCGACGATTCGATAATCGCCCCGGCATTCCACAGTGCATCGCGCCGCGACACATCAAATGACTCACCGAACACACCGGCTGTGGCCAGTGCTTCGAGTTGTTTCACTGACATGCCCGGCACGCGCCGTACGAGATCTTCGGTGTCGACAAACGGTCGTGCCGCTTCAATTTGTGCAGCCAGTTGTGTGCCGATGCCGCGCACCGAGCCAATGCCGAGTCGCACTGCCAACCCACCCGTGGAGCGCGGGTCAGGCTCAAGCCACGCACCAGCTCGCGACGCATTGATGTCGGGGGTGCGCACCACCACCCCGTGTCGGCGCGCATCTTGCACCAACGTGTGCGGTGACCAAAACCCCATCGGTTGCGAATTGACGAGTGCTGCACAAAAAATGGCTGGCTCATGGAATTTGATCCACGCCGATGAATACACGAGATACGCAAAACTCACCGAGTGACTTTCGGGAAAGCCATAGTTGGCGAACGCCGCCATCTTGTCGTAGATCTCGTCGGCAATGTCGCCGGCAATTCCACGCTGAGCCATGCCGTCGTACAGTCGTTCGCGCAAGCGCGCCATGCGCGCCCGTGACCGCTTAGACCCCATTGCTTGACGCAACTCGTCGGCCTGGGCGGGCGTGAAGCCTGCAACATCGATGGCCATCTGCATGAGTTGTTCTTGAAACAATGGCACGCCGAGTGTTTTGCCCAAACTGTTTTCCAGCAGCGGGTGCAAGTACGTGACGGGTTCGAGCCCATTGCGCCGCCGAATGTACGGGTGCACCGAACCACCTTGAATTGGGCCGGGGCGAATGAGGGCGACTTCTACGACGAGGTCATAGAACCGTCGTGGTTTGAGCCGCGGCAATGTTGCCATCTGCGCGCGTGACTCCACCTGAAACACCCCGACACTGTCAGCACGACACAACATGGCATACACATCGTCTTCTTGCGGTATCTCGGCCAAGTCGACGTGGCGGCCACGAAACTCGGCAATCAAATCGGTGGCCCGGTGCAACGCCGACAACATCCCCAGCCCCAACAAGTCAAACTTCACCAGGTTGATTGCAGCGCAATCGTCTTTGTCCCACTGCAACACGCTGCGCCCGGGCATCGTTGCCCATTCCACTGGGCACACTTCGCTCACCGGGCGATCACAAATCACCATGCCACCGGAATGAATGCCCAAATGTCGCGGTGCGTCTTGTACGCGCCCCGCTAGGTCAACCACCAGATCAGGAACTGTTACCTCATGTTGGTTTTTGATCGGGCTCCATGAATCAAAACGACGACTGAACGCATCTTGGTCGGCACCCGAATAGCCGAGTGCCCGCGCCATGTCGCGCACCGCCGAACGGGCCCGATATGTGATCACGTTGGCAACTTGGGCGGCATGCAGACGGCCGTAGCGCTCGTACACATACTGAATGACTTCTTCACGCCGATCGCTTTCGATGTCTAGGTCGATATCGGGCGGGCCATCACGCTCGGTCGACAAGAACCGCTCGAACAACAACCCGAGCGACACTGCATCAGCTTTGGTGACACCGAGCGAAAAACACACTGCACTATTGGCAGCACTCCCCCGGCCCTGACACAAAATGTTGTTGCGTTCACAAAACTGCACGATGTCCCACACCACGAGGAAATAGCCGGCGAAACCCAACTGCTCGATCACCGCCAACTCGTGGTCAATCGTGCTCCAGGCACGGGCGCGCAATGACAAATCTTCATGGGCGCCCAACGGACGTTCGCCGTACCGACGACGACCACCTGTCTCGGCGAGTTGACGCAAGAACTGAATTTCACTCAACCCATTTGGGCACGGATACGGCGGCAATCGGGGCGCAATCAACGACAGATCAAATGCTGCAGCGCGAGCGATTTCGCTGGTGCGTTCCACCACACCGGGATACCGCGCAAAGCGTCGCTGTTGTTCTGCGGCGCTGCGCAAACATGCAGTGGCTGCTGGTGGTAGTTGGGCATCGAGTTCATCGAGGCTGCACCGATGCCGCACGGCTGCCAACGCACACGCCAACACGTGGTCGCTCGGCATTGCATACGACACATCGTTGGTGGCGATGGTTTCCACGTCGCACTCGGCAGCAACACCCACCAGTGCATCGTTGCGCCACACATCAAGTGGGTCGCCGTGATTCCACACTTCGACCAACACTCGGTCGCGTCCGAATGCTTCGACAAGTAACTCGAGCGAACGGCGCGCAGCGCGCGGGCCATCGGTGTGTAACGCACGAGCAAGCGGGCCATCATGGGCACCAGTGAGCACGAAACATTGACCGCGCACCCGCTCGGCAAGTGATGCCACATCAAACACGGGGTGCGACTTGGCGCCACGCATCTGACCATCGGTGAGCGCTTGCGACAGCGCCACATAACCCGACGGCCCGTCGGCAATCACCACCAGATCGCTGCCGGCACACGACACCTCGGCGCCAAACACCGTGCGCATCCCCACTTCGCGTGCGGCTTGGGCAAAGCGCACGACGCCATATAAACCGTTGCGATCCGTGAGGGCAAGGGCGCTCAACCCAAGTTCGTGTGCCACCTCGACCAGCCGCTCGGGCGATGACGCACCGTGCAAAAACGAAAACTGTGATCGGCAATGCAGCTCGGCATATTCACTCGCTGGCGACACTCACTCACGATAGCGAACATATGTTCGTAGGGCCACGGCAAGCCCACCCCGCAACCCGGGGTCGGCTACGGCGAATGCCTCATCGGGCAAAAACCAACGCGCATGGGGGCTTTCGTCGACACCAGGCTGCGGGTCGTCATCGCCGGCGAGTAATAAATATCGCAGGTCAAAATGTCGGTGCCCACGCGGCCCAGGGTGCACATCCACATGCATGAGCAATGCCCCGTCGGGTGGATGAGTGACTGCCAGGCCCAACTCTTCGTGCGACTCGCGCACGGCTGCATCACGCGGATGTTCACCGTCGTCAATGTGACCACCGGGCTGCAACCACATGTTCAGTCGTTTGTGCAGATGCAACACGACACCACGACGACCAACCACGAATGCCGAAGCAGTCACATGACGAATATCGGCTTGCTCGCTGAACGGTGCCACCAGTTGTGGCACCACGTTCAAAAACTCGTCTATCGATTCGTGCTCGCGATCATCAACTGGTGTGGCAGCGCGAAAGTGCGCACACAACGCATCCACCAACTCGACATCGCGCGGATCTGTAGCAGGCACGAACACTCAAGGTAGTGCGTGCGGGTCAGGCATACCACGCAGCAAGTCGCCACACGCTGCGCTCAAGCACGGCAATCATCGCCCGAGTGACAGGCAGCGAGCCCACGTCGCGCACCAACAACTGCAAACGCACGGTGCGTCGCGCCCGACGCTGGTCCCACCAGCACTCTTCCACCGGCCACGGCCCGGCCCACGCCACCACGTCGTAGACCACATCGTTGATGAGCACCCGCGCTGGCTCGGCACTCATCGCATGACGCGCGTTGACCACCAACGGGCGTTGACGAGCGTCCAACACTGCAATTTCTGGGGCACCATTCGACAACTCACTCGTATCAAACACCAGCGACGGCGACGGCGACGGCACCGCACCACGCCAGCCGACTGCTGCGTCGCCACCACTCACCACCCGACGCTCAAGATCAACGGCGTCACTGCGTACGAACTCAAACATTCGTGCCGGGTCTCGCCCACCACGCCACGCCGGCACTGTTACCGACTCGGCACCATTCACATCGGCCACTCGCCGAATCGCGCGCTGCGCGTGGCGATCACCGTCGCGCTCACCACCCCACAACGTTGCCTGGCGGCCCGTATTGGCAATCACCTGTTCGGGCGACAAGCGCACTGCCACGACACCACTCGTCGGCGCATCGTGCTGAATCCATGCATCAAGTTGCCAGCGCACACTTTCGACGATGGCGCGCGTGCCAAGGCCGTCGGCGCGATACCACATGCGTTCACTGCGTTCACCATGGTCGGATTCGATCAGCACATGCACACGCACCGCCACCAACCCGTGTGCTGCAAGATGATCGGTGAGACCGACGGCGAGCTCGTCTGCCGTTGCCACGACTGCATCACGTGATTCGACAGGTGCATCAAACTGCCGCATGCATACGCGATCAGGCGGAGCCGGCGCAGTCAACGGTGGATGACGATCAAGCCCGCGCGCCAACCGCGACAAATCGCGACCAAATGCACCGAACCGCCCAATCAGGTCGGCTTCACGCAAGGCCGCCACATCCCCGAAGCGATACAAACCCAAACGCTCAAGGAGCGACACCACATCGCGATACGACGACACGTCGGCAGTGTCTGGCACACCAGCACCCACCGCACCGATGACATCGACGCATTCAACGAGTGCACGCACCGATGCATCGGCCAGCCAATGGTGCGCCGCACCTGACGGCACCACAACGGGTGCTGACGTCTGCATGCTGTGGCGTGCGGCAATGGCTGCAGCCAAGCGCCCATCAGCAACACCGATGCCAAAACCAGCGTGTGTTTGAGCATGTTGATGTGCATCACCTATCACTGCGCGCAATGCGTCGGCTACTGCCGTGTGCACGAGCGCGGCCAGTGGTGTGTCGCCACCGACGTATCGCGAGGGGCCACGCGTAGCAAACATGATGATGCCCGGGGCTGTGACTTCGACAAGCGGCACATGGGCCACCACCGCCCGCACGATTGGTTCAAATGCGCTACGTGCACCACGACCAAGGGCTGCTGCCAGCAACGACCAGTGTGGAAACTGGACGACTACGACACGCGTTGGTTCGTCGCGCATGACAAATCAATCGTGGCTTCACGCGGTGAGGCACACCGGCGACCAGACACGCGCACATGCACCATGCGTTGCGTGATATGTGAGCCGCCTTGTTCGATGCCTGACCAGGCAACGGTGTCGGCACGTACGTCGAGATCGGCACCGAACACTTGCGGTGCATGTGGTGCAAGCCGAGTATGTGGTGCCAGCGGTGGCGGTAGGTGCACCACAATCAACACCGACTGGCGGGCAGCAACCCGGGTTTGCAAGCGCCGTGCATCGTGGGCACTGAGTGATGTAGGTGGCGCAACGATGAGCACATCAAAGCCTTCAACCAAGGCAGCCACCGTGGCCACCCATTCACGGCTGGCGCGCGGCGGTTGGGCGAGCACGATGCGTTCGATGGCGACACCGGCTTCGATTGCAGCGCCAACACCAAGTTGAGGCACACCAATGACCGCCAACCACGAACCAAGGCGCGTCGCCGACGCCGCCAATGCCAACGCCGTACTGAGTGCGGCATCGCCCGTGCACGCCACGGTGCGACCACGCACCAGCCCACCGTCGGCGAACAACGGTGTAAACGACGGTGCAATCGGCAATGGGGCACGCACCACTGGCGTGCCGAGATGAGAACGAAGGTCAGTAGCCACCCCCACACCATAGCGAACAGGTGTTCGCCCCACTCAGGGCAGTAATTACTGGGGTTTGGCGTTACTTAGGCGAGATGCAACAAGCCGTAGACGATGGACTCTTCGAGGGCTCGCCATGAGGCTTCGATGATGTTCGGCGACACACCGATGGTGGTCCACGTGCGATCGCCGTCGGTGGCGTCAATCAACACACGGGTCACGGCACCAGTCGCTGATGACGAATCCAAAATGCGCACTTTGTAGTCAGTGAGGTGCACACGCGATAGCTGCGGAAACTTCTTGGCCAAGCACGCTCGCAACGCAGTGTCGATTGCATTGACCGGGCCGTTGCCTTCGGCGGTGTGCACTTCGCGCTCTTCACCCATCCACACCTTGACGGTGGCTTCGGTGGTGAACGAACCACTCGTTGACTCGTCGGTGATGACACGCATCGACTCCACATTGAAAAACTCTTGTTCCCATCCGGTGGCGCGACGCATTAGCAACTCGAGTGAGGCATCAGCGGCTTCGAAGTGGTAGCCCTCAAACTCCAGCCGCTTCAATTCATCCAAGATGGTGCTGAGCACTGCCCCGTCGGCTGACAAGCCGAGCTCTTGTGCTTTCATTGCGATGGTGGCACGCCCGGCCATTTCTGATACCAAGAAACGTGTGCCGTTACCCACCAGGTCGGGCGAAACGTGTTCGTAGGCGTCTTTGGCACGCACAATTGCCGAGACGTGCAAGCCCGCCTTGTGGGCGAATGCCGACATGCCCACATACGGCGCCTGCGGGTTGAGTGGGCGATTCAATACTTCGGCCACATGATTGCTCACTGCCGTCAAACGCTCGAGGCGACCCTCGGGCAAGCAGTCAAAGCCCATCTTGAGTTGCAGGTTTGGGATGATGGTGGTGAGGTTGGTGTTGCCGGTGCGCTCGCCCAAACCGTTGAGTGTGCCTTGCACGTGGCGTGCACCTGCGCGCACCGCAGCGAGCGAGTTGGCCACCGCACAACCCGTGTCGTCGTGACAGTGGATACCGATGATGGCGTCGTTGCCAACATGGCGCACGACTTCGGCCACGGTTGCTTCAATTTCGTGGGGCAGCGAGCCACCGTTGGTGTCGCACAACACCAAGTGGGTCGCACCATTCACCACTGCTGCTTCGAGCACACGCAAGGTGAACTCTTTGTTGTGCTTGAAGCCATCAAAGAAGTGCTCGAGGTCAACCATCACCATGCGGCCATGGCCATCGAGAAATTTCACCGAGTCGGCCACCATCGCCACGCCTTCAACAAGCGTGGTTTGCAGGGCCGTTTCGACGTGGTAATCCCAGCTCTTAGCCACGATGCACACCGCCTGGGTTTCGGCGTTGATCAAGTTGCGCAGCGTGGCATCGTCGTCAACCTTGCCGGCTGGGCGACGGGTGCTGCCAAAAGCCACCAACATCGACGTGGTCAATTTCAGTTCAGTCTTGGCGCGAGCAAAAAACTCTTCGTCTTTGGGGTTGGCACCCGGCCAGCCGCCTTCGATGTAATGCACGCCCAGATGATCGAGTTGTTCAGCGATGCGCAGTTTGTCAACAACGCTGGCCGACACACCTTCAACTTGCATGCCGTCGCGCAAGGTGGTGTCAAACACCTCAACTTGATTGGCAGGAAGCACGAAGCGGGCAGACATGTTGCTAGTTCGCTAACTCACACCAGTGGAGGTACTTCTTTTCTTGGCCACGTACGGCGCGGGCATACATTGCCGCAATGGCTCGCGTCTTTGGCCCCGGGCAAGGAATCTCACGCTCGTCCACCGAACGCACTGAACCCACTTCGGCAGCGGTGCCACAAGCAAAGATTTCTTCGGCGATATACAGATCACTGCGCGCAATGTTGTCGACGCGAATGTCATAGCCCAGATCGCGGGCAATGGTCATCACGCTGTTTTGGGTGATGCCCTCGAGTGCGCCAGCCGACAATGGCGGGGTGAGGATGACACCGTTGCGCACCGCAAAGATGTTTTCACCGGTGCACTCGGCCACCAAGCCGTTGGGTGCCAGCATGATTGCTTCGTCATAGCCAGCGTTCAAGGCTTCAACTTTGGCGAGTGATGAGTTCACATAGTTGCCAACGGTCTTGGCCGCTGGCGGCATCGTGTTGTGGTCGTGGCGTGTCCATGAAGAAATCTTCATGCGCACGCCTTTTTCCACCGCGTCGTCACCGAGGTACGCCCCCCATGGCCAGCAGGCGATGGCGACATCCACTTTGCACGGCAACGTGTTCAAGCCCATCTCGCCGTAGCCGTAATACGCCAACGGTCGCACGTAGCACGCGGGCAACCCGGTGGAACGCACCGTGGCCTTGGTGGCTTCGACTAATTCTTCAACCGAGTACGGCATCGGCATGCCCATGATTTTGGCGCTGTTGTGCAGACGCACGATGTGATCGGTAAGACGAAATACGGCTGGGCCTTTGTCGGTTTCATAGGCCCGAATGCCCTCGAACACACCCGTGCCGTAATGCAGCGTGTGCGTGAGCACATGCACCTGGGCGTCAGCCCAATCAACGAGGGCGCCATTCATCCAGATCTTTGGCGTCGTCGTGATCGGCATCGTGGCTCCTCTTTATCGGTAAAAAAGACGCTATCTGTTGCCCTGCAACCGACGACAGATTTCATCACCGACTGCAATCGTCGAGCCACTCACGGGTGCGTTGCACGCTGCCCGAATGGCATCGGCAGTGGCAGATTCGCCAAGGTGGTCGAGCATGAGTGCCGCTGACAAAATCGCAGCCAGCGGATTGGCCACACCCTTGCCGGCGATGTCCGGGGCCGAGCCGTGCACGGGTTCAAACAGCGACGGGCCAGTGCGCGCTGGGTTGAGGTTGGCCGATGAGGCCAAACCGATGCCACCGCTCACTGCCCCACCGAGGTCGGTGAGAATGTCGCCGAACAAGTTGTCGGTCACAATCACGTCATAGCGATGCGGGTCTTGGACGAAATAAATACAAGCGGCATCCACATGGTTGTAGGCAACACCAACTTGCGGAAACTCGGTCGCCACCGCATCGAACGTGCGCTGCCACAAGTCGCCAGCGAACGTGAGCACGTTCGTTTTGTGCACCAACGTCACATGTTTGCGTTCACGTTGTGCAGCCAGTTCGAATGCATAACGAATGCAACGCTCGACTCCGAACCGTGTGTTCACACTGCCCTGCGTGGCAACCTCGTGCACAGTTCCTTTGCGCAAGACTCCACCTTCACCGGCATACGAGCCTTCGGTGTTTTCGCGAATCACCACAAAGCTGTGCGGCTGGGTATGCCCTGGTGCCGTGCCGGTAAATGGTCGCTGATTGATGTACAGATCCAAACTGAAACGCAACTTCAACAACAAGCCCCGTTCAATTACACCTGGTGGCACTCCGGGTGTGCCTACGGCACCGAGCAAAATCGCATCAAACTCGCCGAGCGCGGCCAGGGTGTCGTCGCTCAACACTTCACCGTCGCGCAAGTAGCGCGCACCGCCAAGATCAAAGAATGTGGTGTCCAGTTCCACTCCGCCGGCGCGCACCACTTTGAGTGCTTCGGCGATTACTTCGGGGCCGATTCCATCGCCCCCGATGACGGCCACACGATGCGTGACGCGCGGCGCAGTGCTCTTCACCTCATTCAGGCTATGGATAACCTGACGGTATGCCGACGCACCGACTTTCGCGCGTGGCCCTTGAGCGTTTGCAGGCAGAGCACCTTGACCTCACCACGCGCGGGCGAATCGAAGTCGCAGCCCGCATCGGCCGGGCCCGCGAGATGGGCGACCTCAAAGAAAATGGCGACTATCACGCCGCCAAAGACGACCAAGGCCACATGGAAGGGCGCATCCGCCAAATTGAATCCATCTTGGAAAACCACGAACTTGTCGAGGTTGTCGATGACGGGAGTGTGGTCATCGGCTGCACCGTGACGGTGCTCTACAAAGGCGACGCACCGAGCCAAGCCGAGCGCTATCTCATCGGCCACATGGAGGAACAACCCGAAGATGCCTCAGTAAGTGTGATGAGCCCCACGTCCCCTTTGGGTGCGGCTTTGCTGGGGGCCAAAGCAGGCACTTCGGTTACTTACGATGCCCCCAACGGCACCTTGACCGTGAGCGTGGTGCACGTCGAAGCCAGCAGTTGACATGATTGTTCACACCCACGCCGCACGCGACGGCTTTCCGGTCGGACACGAAGTAGAACTCACTGGCCGCGGACGCACGTTCGTGCGCGAAGTTGCTGGCCCGCCAGGTGCACCCACGGTGATTTTGTTGCACGGTTGGACGGCAACGGCTGATCTCAACTGGTTCACCTGCTTTGCTCCACTTGGTGAACACTTTCGCGTGCTCGCCCCCGATCATCGCGGTCACGGGCGCGGCATTCGCCCCAATGGTGGCTTTCGCTTGACTGACTGCGCCGACGACGTGGCGGCCATCGCCGATGTGTTTGGCGTCAACACGTTTGTCCCCGTTGGATATTCGATGGGTGGCGCAATCGCGCAGCTCGTTGCCTTGCGCCACGAGGCCCGCACTCGCGGGCTGGTGCTCGCCGCCACCGCTGGATACTTTGCATCTTCACGCGACGAGCGACTCAACTTCCTCGGCCTGACAGGTTTGGCACGCTTGTCGCGGCTGACGACTGCTCAGGCACGGTCGTGGGTGACCGAGCAGGTCTACTTGCAGCGCAAAACACATTCGTTGGCGGATTGGGCTGCGCGACAAATTGCCAGTCACGACTGGCGACATGTGCTGGAAGCCGGCAGCGAAATCGGTTCGTTTGATTCGCGACCCTGGCTGGGCGAACTCGCCGTGCCAGCGGCAATGATCATGACAACCAAAGACCAAGTCGTGCCGCTGCAGCGCCAGATGGAGCTCGCGTCCACGTTTGGCACGCCGACGGTGACGCACCACATCGAGGCTGGTCACGACGCCGTCTTTGCCGCCCAAGACCGCTTTGTGCCGCTGTTGATCGACGCCTGCCAACAAGTGGTGCAACACGCCAGCGTTGCCTGAGGGCATCATTGCTCGTCGGTGGCTTGAATCGCATCGCGCCACAACTGTTCGACAGCATCGGCGAGTGAGCCTTTGGCGTTGCCCGGGTCGGTGATGATCTCGTCGGGTGTGTCGGCAAATCGCAACACCGAACCAACACCAGCATCGCCAACGACCACCACCAGGCGCACGCGGCGACGACGCGGGTGCAAACTCGGGGGCATGTCGTCATCCCCGCCATCGTCAACCGGTGCCGCCCAGCCGCAGGTCAACACTGCCGCCGCATCAAACATGCGGGCAATCGAGCTGCCGCGAGCATCGAGCAACTCATACACATCGCCATGTTCAGCCAGGAACGAAATGCGCAATGCCCCATCGAGGTTGTTTTCGATGCCCCCCGCATCGACGATGTTGATGCCATACAGACGCGCACGTTTCAGGTCGAAACCTGATAGCGACAAATTGAGGCTGTGCTCGACGCAGGTGGCCAGGGTGACTGGGGTAATGGTTGGAGTGTTCATGCCCAGTTGTGTGCAGCCCACCCGCTGGATGTGCAAGAAAGTTTTGGGGCGCCCTCGTCACCGTGCCAATTGGCAGGCAGAATAGACGTGTGAAGCCGCTGACCCTTCCACAAAAAGTGTGGGACCGCCACGTCGTTCATCGCGATGACAACGGCGACGAATTGCTCTACATCGATTTGCATCTGGTGCACGAAGTAACCAGCCCGCAAGCATTCGATGGTTTGCGCATCAACAGCCGCAAAGTGCGCCGCCCTGATCTCACCGTTGCCACCGAAGACCACAACGTGCCGACCAAAGACATCCATCTGCCCGTGGCTGACCCAATTTCAGCCAAACAACTCGATGTCATGCGCAAGAACGCCGCCGAGTTTGGAATCACGCTCTACAAAATGGGTGACGCCGGGCAAGGCATCGTGCATGTCATCGGGCCCGAACAAGGCCGCACTCTGCCGGGCATGACCATCGTCTGCGGCGATAGCCACACGGCAACTCACGGCGCGTTCGGTGCCCTCGCCTTTGGCATCGGCACTTCCGAGGTCGAACACGTGTTGGCCACACAGACACTTCCGCAATCACGCCCCAAGTGGATGAGCGTCTCCGTCGAAGGCACATTGCCCGCGGGCGTCACTGCCAAAGACATCATCTTGGCCATCATCGGGCGCATCGGCACGGGCGGCGGCATCGGCCATGTCATCGAGTACCGCGGTTCAGCGATTCGCGCGTTGTCGATGGAAGGGCGCATGACGATCTGCAACATGTCGATCGAGGCCGGGGCCCGCGCTGGTCTCGTGGCGCCAGACGAAACCACTTTCGCTTACCTAGAAGGCCGCGCTCATGCACCGCGCGGCGCGGCTTGGCAGGAAGCACTCGCCGATTGGCGCAACCTGCGCACCGACGAAGGCGCACAGTTTGACAAAAGCGTCGAAATTGATGCAGCAACTCTTACCCCGCACGTCACGTGGGGCACCAACCCCGCCCAAGTGGTGTCGATTGATGGTCATGTTCCTTTGCTCGACGAACTGAGCGACGCCACTGCCCGCGACACCGTGGCGCGCGCGCTTGACTACATGGGTCTGGCGGCCGGTACTCGCATTCGCGACATTGCTGTTGACACCGTGTTCATCGGCTCGTGCACCAACAGCCGCATCGAAGATTTGCGTGCCGCCGCAGACGTAGCCCGCGGCCACCGCGTGAAAGTCAAACGAGCGATGGTGGTGCCGGGTAGTCATGCAGTGAAACTGCAGGCCGAACAAGAAGGTTTAGATCGCGTCTTTATCGACGCCGGATTCGACTGGCGCGAACCAGGGTGTTCGATGTGCTTGGCGATGAACCCCGACAAGTTGGCACCCCAAGAACGCGCCGCGAGCACCAGCAACCGCAACTTTGAAGGCCGCCAAGGCCGCGGTGGGCGCACCCACCTGGTGTCGCCAGGCGTGGCAGCAGCCACCGCAGTGCTCGGACACTTCGCCACACC
>ERZ889217.1235-NODE-1235-length-13423-cov-56.336849_pt1 | contig 13423 bp, 15 predicted proteins | sample MGYA00521098_ERZ889217 | MGnify/ENA primary metagenome ERZ889217 (study PRJEB32303, sample SAMEA104408613) | aquatic metagenome | biome: Brackish water; feature: Pelagic; material: water | place: Baltic Sea | collected 2014-06-10T22:04:00 | depth 2,362 m ...
CGTCGCATTTCTTGAGAACCTGAAAGTGATCTGAGGACAACATCATGACAATCAATAACATTTGGGTATTCGCACAAGCCAACGGTGATGTGCCAACAACCGGCACACTCGAGTTGCTTGCAAAGGCACGTTCGATCGGTGCATCAGTCACTGCATTCGTGGGTGGCGACGCAGCAGCAATCGCTGGTGCTCTCGGTGAGCACGGCGCAACAAAGGTGTACGCAACCGGAGACTTAGCTGGCAAATTATCGGGCCCTGCGGTTTCGGCCGCAATGAAAGCCATCATCGATGGTGGCGACACACCAAACGTGATCATGTTTCCTCAGAATTACGAAGGCCGCGACATCATGTCCCGATTGTCGGTCAAGCTGGATCGAACTGTGCTCACCAACAACACCGATATTGCAGAGTCTGCAGACGGCGTGATTGCAACAACACCAATTTTTGGTGGTAACTCACTTGTAGCCACAGCCTTCACCGGAAGCGGCCCACACTTGGTGTCGTTCCGCCCAAAGAGTTTCGTTGCAGAGTCGGCAGGTGGTGCACCAGCACCAGTAGTTGCCGCACCAATTCCAGACCTTGGTATTGCAGGCAGCGCAAAAGTCTTGGCAGTGCATGTCGAGGCAAGCAGTGGTCCAAAGCTTGACGAAGCAGCAATCGTTGTTTCTGGTGGTCGCGGATTGGGCGAAGCAGGCAAGTACGCACTTGTTGAAGAGCTCGCCACATTGCTTAAGGGTGCACCTGGTGCATCACGCGCAATCGTCGACGCCGGCTGGGTTCCATACAGCTACCAAGTCGGTCAGACCGGCAAGGTTGTCAAACCAACTGTCTACATCGCAGCAGGTATCTCGGGTGCAACGCAGCACATGGTGGGCATGAAGGGTTCAAAGAACATCATTGCCATCAACAAGGACAAAGAAGCGCCGATCTTTGGTGTTGCTGACCTTGGCATCGTGGGCGACGTGCACAAAGTGTTGCCACAGCTCATCGAGCTGCTCAAGTCACGCGGCTAATTCTTTGAGGCACCTACCTATTTGAGGTGGGTGGAGAGGAATGCAAGCGAGGCAATGACAGTGCCAAAGACTGCAATGTTCGTGGCGATCATCCAACCGACATTGTTGATCAAGTGATGGGTGAGGCGATATTCAATTCGATTGAAGCCTTCATTCATCTCGTGGCGTAGTTGATTGGATGCGCGATCCACTGCGTCAAATCGGCGATCTACTGCGTCAAATCGGCGATCCACCGCGTCAAATCGTTTATCTACTGTGTCAAACCGCTTGTCTATGTTTATGGCCAGTTTGCGCATGTCATTGCCAGTCGCGTTCCTGTCCAAGTTTTCGGTAAACAATTCTTCCACTAGGTACTCCGCTCGTTTGTCTTCCATTAATGCCGTCACCGTGACTCCTTGTCGTTGTCTGTATTGCAACGATGTGTACGGCTGAGTTCGAAAAATGCTGTCGAAATGGAGTGTTACACAGGTCGTGCTCTGGTTGTCAAGCAACCGAGTCTCGAGCACTGATGGCCCAAGACAAACCGCGCTGGTCGTCAGCAATCACGAGTTGCAATTGCCAACCAGTTGGACTCTGGTCGGCATCAAACCACGACCAAGTTAACGAATGCAGCACATCACCGATCTCATCGTTACTGAGCGGCCATTGGTGTGCCCGTCCCGAGAGTGCGCCGAGCAACCACCATGCACTGTCGCGCCCTGCTGCAGCGCCACGACGTCGACCGAATGCGCCACCACTTGCGCCAGCCCAGGCCAACAATGCCAATGCTTGGGTTGGTTGAAGCGCGCGCAGTGTTGCAGAAGCAATGCCGAGAGACGCAAGCGCGTGCGTTTCATCACCGCGTACTGAACCGACCTGCAATATGCCATTGGATGACGTTGTCCATGCACCTACAAGTTGATGTGCTGCATCTGCGACACCATGATCGTCGTCGAGCCGAACCTCTGGTGCATTGGCTGTGACTACGACATGACTAGTCGACGTAGGTGGAAGCTCAGGCGAGGGAAACTCTGCGGAATTATCGCGATAGACGGCGAGCTCATAGTTGGGTTCCCATGGCTGCAACTCGAGCGGAGTTTCGAGTGCAGCAAAAACTTCACTAGGGTTTTCGATCTGCTGCCCACGTAGTGCGCACTCGTGTGCAATGAATGAAGCAATTGGTGAATGAGGCAACTCGTGTTGCAACTCTGACCACTGATGGTTCTGAGCAATTACTTCAGTGAGTGGTCCGAGAGTAAACCTTCCAGAACCCTCTTCAAGTACCTGGGCGGCGATGCGCGAAGGAGCGAGAAGGGCTATGCGGTATTCGGCAAGTGTCGAAGCTGGCCACAGTTGCTTGCCGCTTGCTGTTGCAAGCCTGCACGAGTTGCGAAGTTGCAAGAGCGATGACCAGTCGCGACTTGAGCACAGGTCATCAACCGTGCGCACCAAACCGTCCAGGTCGCTTCGATCGATGAGTTGATTGAAATCGCTCATACGAGTGGCCACGGGTATCTTGTGCCACTGCGATCGATGGGGAATGCGCCACCTTCGCAGATCCACTGTGCTCGTTCTTGCAAAGCCACAACTTGTTCGCTACTGAGAAGAGCCGAAACATCGAGAGGCACGGTTGTAATAAGAGGCTCGATGACGGCGCGAAGATCTACTGGTAATTCTTCGCCACCAAACTCCCAAATCACAGTACGAAGTTTGAAGTCGGGGGAGAAACACACGCCGTGATCGATCGCCCAAATGTGGTCTTCGGCATCGATAAGGCAATGACCGCCTTTGCGGTCAGTGTTGTTTACAACAATGTCGAAAGCACACATAGCTCGCAGTCGGTCATGCAAATCTTCGCGTTGTTCGAAGATGGTGAAATAGTGTTGTTGCACATCTACATCAACAAAAAGCTGCACAGAGCCTTCTCCAAATGGACCATCACGTAAAACCGTTGGAGGCACAATTCCTAAACCCATTGCTTCAGAGAGTCGGTAAGCCGCAACCTCATTGCGATGCAAACCTGGTTCAAAGTCCCATAATGGGCGTTCGCCTTTGAGGGGCTTGTAGATACCGCGAACTTCCTTGTCATTGCAAGTAACAGTTACTAGGAAAGTTGCGTTGCTGCTGTGCGGCATACGCGAAACAATTTCTACCTGCCCGTGAAGCAGGATCTCTATTAATTCATTCGTGGGCATGCGTGACCGTCAAGATCAATCGGGTGGCCACAAAATATGCAGGGAGGACGTCCAGCTGCCACCACGTCGTCTGAATGTTCACAAAATGCTGCTGCTTGACCACGGCTCATTTGCACACGCAAACGGCCTGGGTCTGCGTCATCGATCGGCTCATTGTCGTCGTTGGTGGGCACAAGTTCTTCAATCTGCACGACCATGCGATCGTTGCGTGAGTCATAGGCGATGCCCACGGTGCCAACAACAAATTCAATGTCGATTGGGGAAGAGAGTTGCATTGCATCAACAATCGGTCTGTCATATGTATCAGGCGCGTCCGCGAGCAGTTGACGCATGTATTGAGCGAGTGCGGCCACTTGCTGTTTTTCACACTTCATCGTCACTCGTTGTCCGTCAGCTCGCACTTGAATTACAAACAGTCGTGAACCCGGCTCGCCAATTGCGCCACTTGTAAAAGCATCGGCTTGATCAAATTCGTAAAACGCACTCATGATGGACGCAACTCGCTCAGTGACCCGCCAGTCGAATTGACAGTGAGTACAACTGGGCCGCTCATCGAATATGCAACGGCACTGACCGAGCACGTGCTGATCACAATGCGTTGAAACAAGTCGAGATGGGTACCCATTGCATGCGCAACAGCAGCCTTGATTGGGTCGGCATGACTGACGCATACAACAATTTCGCCAGGATGCTTTGCGCGAATGTCATCGAGTGCACCAACCATGCGAGATTGCATCTCGGTAAAACTTTCACCGTTTGGAAAACGAAAAATACTTGGAGCCTTTTGCACCGTTGTCCACTCTGGCTTTTTCATCAGCGCAGTCAATTGCGCACCAGTCCACTTACCAAAATCACATTCGAGTAGACCTTGATGGATCTGTACTTTGTGCTTGAGGATCTTGCCGATCGGCGCAGCTGTTTCCCGTGCCCGTTCGAGTGGCGACGCATAAACGGCGGTGATGCCCTTGATTTCCGACAAGCGCTCGGCGACGCGGTTGGCTTCAAGCACGCCACTTTCGGCTAGGTGTAAACCCTTTGCACGACCCGGTAATACCTTGCCTGTGGTTGGGGTGCGGCCATGGCGAACCATCAAAATTAGGGTTGGTTTGGTGCTTTTTGTGCGAGACATGACACTCACAAACTATCGTGCCATGCAGTGTCACGACCTGCCAGCAGCTCTTCATTACGCCATCTAGAGGCGCAAGTGCACGCATGTGAAAAGTGTCCGCGCCTTGTCAAGTGGTGTCGTAAGGTGGCGGTCGAAAAACGCGCCGCATATCGCGACGAGATCTATTGGGGAAAACCGATTTCTGGGTTTGGCGATAAGAATGCGCACATCATTGTGCTTGGGTTGGCTCCTGGTGCGCACGGAGCAAATCGAACTGGCAGAGTTTTTACTGGTGACCGCAGTGGTGACTGGTTGTATCGAGCAATGCACACTGCAGGTTTGGCCAATCAACCAACTTCGGTAGATGTCCATGACGGTCTTGTGCTCAATGATGCGTGGGTGACTGCAGCGGTGAAGTGCGCGCCCCCTCAAAACAAACCAAGTCCAGCCGAACGTGTGAAGTGCTCTCCGTTTCTGCAGCGCGAACTCGAGTTGCTTACACACGCAAAAGTCATTGTTTGTCTTGGCGCATTTGCGCTACAGGCAGCGTGTGACGAGTTGGGTGTGAAGCCACGGCCAAAGTTTGGTCACGGTGTTGTCGTGCAGGCTGGCAAATATTCACTTGTGTGCAGTTATCACCCGAGTCAGCAAAATACGTTTACTGGCAAACTCACCGAGAAAATGTTGGATGATGTATTTGCGAAAGCTGTGCGCTTGGCTAACAAATAGCGGCACGCTCGTGTGATAGCGGCACGCTCGTGAATCAGTGTGGTGCAGGAACCGTTCCGTCAGCCTTCTTTTTCGGCGGCGGCACACCAACAAGTGGGGCAGGGTTGGCAGTTGCCGGCCAGCGTCGACGACTGACAGTGCTCAGCAACTTCAAAAGCTTCATCGCCGTTGCATCAGCCTCGGCTGGGCGTGCAATCACGCTGCCGTCGGCAATCATCCGGTTCATCACTTCTTCGCCGAGTGCTGTGCGCACGATGCATAGTGTCCAAGCATTGTCTTCACCAATTCCACCTGTTGAAATGTCGGCGTGCTCGGCCGCAAAGTCTGGGCAGGTTTTGCAACCCTCGCGTGTCCACTGATGACATTCTTTCAAGTCGATTTCGTGGAATGAGCCGTCCTTCATCCAGATCTGGAAGGCGCCCTTGATGTTCATCTTGACCATCTCTTCTTTTTTCAGGCCGTACTTTGCCAAGAAGAGTTCTTCGAAGATCGCGTCATCAAATGTTTTTGAACACAGCAATCCGATGTTGAAAAGGAATGGCTTACCGGTCTTGCCAACTTTGCGCTTCCACATGATTGGAAGTACGGACGATTGGCAACTCATGCCCACAAGTGCCAATCGGCTGAGGCCTTCTTCTTGTGCTTGCTTAAGTGCCAGAGTGTTTGCCGAATATGTATAACGACTTCCTGCGGCCTTGAGCACGTCTTCTGGCGTGCGGGCAATGCCTGGCAAGGCTTTCCACGTGGTGCCATCGCCTTCCATGAAACTGGTGAGTGCTGCGTCGATGTAATCGTGCTTCATAAGCCAAATGAGCATTGCGCTAACGAAGCCACCATCTTGACCTTTTTCGTGCACGTTGTCGTCGGCGGCACGTACAAGAAGTAGTTGCTTGTACTGTCCATACATCGCGCTGTCATCGCGTGTTTTGCCAAAAAGATGCATATCTGCGTCCGGTTCCCAAGTGCGAAAGCGTGGGCACGCTCGTGTGCAACTCGTGCAACCCTTTTCGCCGTGACCGCAATTGTCAAGACCCAATTCTTCTTCAATATGAAATGGCTTGTAGTTGCCTTCTTCGTGCTTGTAACCGATCACTTCGTGAGGGCACGCAATCACGCAGCCAGCACATCCGGTGCACAGGCCTGTATTGATGACTTCTTCGTACAGTTCTTTCCACTGGTGGGTCCAACGCTCAATTCCCGCAGGGGCTGTCTCTGTAATGGTCATGCGAATACTCTAAGGCATGGCTCACTCGCGGGCAAGATGGTGTTGCTAGCGCAACGCTTGAATGATCTTGTCGGTAGCTTTCACCGAAAGTTTTTCTCCGTGCGCATCAGAAACTTCAAACACGCAATGCGCTCGACCCTGATCGGCGTCTATTCGAGCATGGTGGATAGTTACTTTCAGTTTTGACAGAGTTGCGGTGATGTCACGCAATAAACCAATACGGTCTTCACCCTCAATCCGCATTATTGAGTGCCATGGGTGTGCCAAGTGATTGGTTCGGACTGTCAATTCGTATGGACCGCCTGAGGTCTTTACATTTCGTATTTGCAACGAACTTTGTATCGCTTCTGACACCATGCCAAGTTGTGGTTCGACTGCAGATTGCACGGTGAAAGTATCAAGCACTGCGCCATCTGCCCATGATGCAACATCTGCGTGTATCACATTTAGTTCAAGTGAAGACAGCGCACCCGATAAACGAGCAAGCAACGCCGGCATATCACGACAAGCAACATTGATCGTCCATTGATCGCCATTCTGCGTGGGCAGTACGACGGTTCGTGCTTCGCCCGATCGTGGCATTGGTTCTATAAGCAAGGCATGTTCTAGTAGCTGTTGGGGCGTGTGGGCAAGCGCGTAACTCGCAGAAGCATGCGTGATGCGAGCACGAATAGTTTCATCTGATGTGAGCTCGAGTGCAGCTTGTAGGCGACTCCCTACAAGCGTGTTTGATTCTGAATCAACGAGGTCTGGGTGGGCAAGTACTTTTTGGACATCTGCAACTATGCCAACCAATGCCAAATTTTGAGTATCACTTAAATCTTGTCTTGCGGTAACAAGTTGTCGGCACTGCTCAACAAGTAATGGGGTCTCAAGGTGATTTGCTATTTGTGCAAGCAATCGCGGCGTGATCTGCAATGGTTCGCTTTGCACAATACTGCGTAATAGTTGGGAGCCGTCAAGAAGCATCAATACTGATTTACTTGTCGACGAGTCAAGCCCAAGTCGGGCAATTGCTCCAGATCCATCGGCTCCGGAATCCGAGACGTCTTTTGCAAACGCTGCAAGCACGAGATCATCGGTACTGGCAAGTGCAGGTGTTGCCAAACAAATAGCTTCGACGGTAGGAAACTGCAATGAGTGTGTTGGATCAAGTTCAGTAGAGTCGCTAGATCGCGCAGCCATTGCTTCAGATAATTCAGGCAATGCACGCTGGATAAGACCGATGGTTTCTAGAAATCTCCACGAACGGGCTGAACCATTTCGCAAGACATGCAACAAACCAATCGTTGCATCTTCATTCCAACTCAATGTTGCATTGCGATGAAGCGCGAACCAGTCGAGTAATTGGCCACTAGGGCGGGCATTGACTGAGAGCAATGCGCTTGCAAATCCAATTTCTACAAGCGATTGAACGGGCGGAGAACCATTGAGCACAATCTGGCCATCAATGGTTGACACCCAACCTTCGAGAGGTCTTGTTGTATGAATGCTTTCATCTCCAACGGACTCAGCCAGCTTTCCAAGCCTCCAGCGCAATAATGGCGGCGCGATAAGTGTGGTGAGGAGCACTACGACGAGTACTGAGCCGTAAAACTCTTCTGAGAGTGCTCCAACGCTAAGTCCGATACTTGCAAATATGAGACCAACTTCACCGCGAGGCAACATTCCGAAGCCGATTGTTAATTTGTCGCCGCGTGAGCCAATTGCGCCTAACGCAGCTGCAATTTTGGCAACGATTGCAACGGCTGAAAGTATTAATGCCACTCCGATAACCCGAGTATCTGCCATTGCACGAATGTTGGTGGAAATACCAATGTTTAAGAAAAAGATCGGTACAAATATCTGGGCAATTGATGTGACATCGCGTTCAACACGTTCGTGAGTAGCGATGCGCCGCAGGGCAAGACCGGCGACAAACGCGCCGATGATGGGTGCGAGGTGCGCTTTGTCGGCAAGCACCGAAAAACCAAGCGCGATCGCGATTGCAACCACCGACACGGTAGATGCCGAACGTGCACCTTTTGTGATGCGTGCGAAGAGTTGAGGGAAGATGGAGAAGCCAACTGTGCTCGTAACTGCAAGAAATCCAACTGCGAGTCCAATAGTCGATGCGACCGTGCCGATTCCAACGCTGCCTTGTTCAACTACGCGAGTCACCACTGTAAGAATGATTAGGCCGAGTACGTCGTCAACTACTGCTGCACCCAGCACCGTTCGTGCTTCAACAGTCGCAAGGGCACGCAAATCTCCGAAAACTCGAGCAGTTATGCCGATAGATGTGGCAGTGAGCGTCGCGCCAACGAAAAGAGAAGTATTGATTGATTCGCCCAGCATTGAGCTGGCTCCGAAGCCAAGTGCCATTGGCAAAGCGACGCCAATGATTGCAACCAAGATGCTTGCGCGGCCAACGCTCTTGAGTTCAACGATGTCGGTCTCGAGCCCAACTTGGATCAACAGCAAAATCACGCCGAGTTCGGCGAGAAAAAACAGCATGTCACTGGTATTAACGAGACCCAATACTGACGGACCAATCAGAATCCCGGCTGTGATCTCGCCAATCACTGCAGGTATATGGATGCGGTCAGAGATCTCGGCGGCCAATTTGGCGACAAGCAAAATAATCGTTAAGTCGAGCAGAATGCGCCCAACATTGAGTGTCTCGCTAGCGCTGCCAATAATTGAATTGATCATTGTGGAATTCTACAAGGCGATTGTCACAGCACTGTTAACTCAGTACTGCATTGATATAACTTGCGCTTGGACTTGAGTGCTCGTGAGCGGGCAGAATAGAGGAATGATCGAATACACCCCCGAGGCAGAGGCCTTTAGAACTGAAGTACAAACATGGCTAACAACGAACCTCCCTCAGGGATGGTTCGACAAAGATTTCGAGATGTCGTCGGCCGAGCGCAAAGCGTTTAACGAAGCGTGGCCAACAAAGTTGTTTGAAGGTGGCTGGATTTGTGCGACGTGGCCAGTCGAATACGGCGGCAAGGGTTTGTCGACTTTGCAGGGCGTTGTGTTGGCAGAAGAGTTTGCAAATGCAAAGGCTCCGATGCGAGCCGATTTTTTTGGCGACACACTGGTAGGCCCAACATTGTTGCAGTGGGGTACAGAGGAACAGAAGAAAGAATTTTTGCCACAGATTCTGAATGGCAAGATGCGTTGGTGTCAGGGCTTTAGTGAACCAAACAGCGGTAGCGACTTGGCAAGCCTCAAGACCACAGCAGTGCTCGACGGTGACGAGTGGGTTATCAACGGACAAAAAGTTTGGACAACCGGCGGTCATCATGCTGACTACTGCTTCTTGCTCACTCGTACAGACCCATCAGTGGTTAAGCATGCAGGCATCACGTACTTGTTGGTGCCGATGCGTCAACCAGGTGTAGAAGTACGCGGCATCGTGCAGCCAGATGGCACAGCAGAATTTTGCGAAGTGTTTTTCACAGATGCCCGATGCTCAAAAAACAATGTTGTTGGCGGAGTCAACAATGGTTGGAAAGTTGCAAACAGCACACTCGCGTTTGAGCGCGGTATGAGCGCGACCACTGGTTATCGCCGATTTGAAGAAGAATTTCGATTGATGTCGGCTGCAGCTAAAGCAAATGGAGCGATCAATGACGACACCATTCGCCAGCGCTTAATGCAGTACTACACCAAGATTCAGATATTGCGTTATAACGGCCTGCGTTCGCTCAGCGCCACACTCGAAAACAAAAAGGACATGGGTGTGCTTGCACTTGGCGCGAGCAACAAGATGTATTGGAGTGAGATGCACCAGCGCGCAATGGAGCTTGCACTCGATATAAATGGCGCCAACTCGATGTTGATTAATGCGGGCCCTGCAGATGGCACGTGGCCAGGTGCATTGCGCGACAAGCGTCGTGACGGGTACCCCGTGAGCTCGATGATGTCGACATTCTTCTTCTCGCGCTCTGAAACCATTTGGGGTGGCACAAGCCAGATCCAACGCAACATTGTTGGTGAGCGCGTGTTGGGCTTGCCAAAAGAGCCAAAGCCAGCTGGAAACTAAGAGTGAATTTTCAAACAGCCATTAAGTCTGGTTTTCAAAACTATGCAAACTTCAATGGCAGATCTTCACGCTCGGCTTATTGGTTTTGGGAATTGTTTGTAGTTATTGCTGCAAATTTAACGTCGGCAATTTTTTCGGCAATTGGGGTTTTATTTTCAATTGCAATGATCGTCCCGTCAATTGCTTTTGGGTGGCGTCGCATGCACGACACGGGTCGTGCTGGTTGGTGGTCAATTATTCCGATTGTTGGATTTATTTTTGCGCTGCAACGCAGCGATCCGGACATGAATGTGTACGGACCACCGGCACCGCCTGCTTATTAGAAGCTGACTACAAGTATTCGGGCACTCGCCGCTGATACACCTGAGAGATCAGTGGCGAAGAAATAATAAAGTCTGCGCTAGCACGGTTACACGCAACAGGAATATTCCATACTGCTGCGATACGTAAGAGTGCTTTGATATCTGGGTCGTGCGGCTGAGGCTCTAGCGGGTCCCAAAAAAACATCAAGATGTCAATTTTGCCTTCGGCGATGCGCGCGCCCATTTGTTGGTCGCCACCAAGTGGCCCAGACCGCAGTCTCTCGACTTCGAGTCCGGTGTGTTCTTGCACAAGCCGACCAGTGGTGCCCGTACCCACGAGTACGTGGTTGGACAATTCGGTGCGATGATGTGCGACCCATTCCAGCATTTCGTCTTTCATGTTGTCGTGAGCAACAAGGGCAATGCGCTTTGACGCTGGGCTTTCAATGTCCATCATGATTGTTGTGGTCATCTCTCCAGTGTGACAGGTTGTCGTTACATACGGGATTCATTGGTTGGATTCATTGGTTAGATTCATCTGCATGACAAGTAATCAAACAGTGCGTAACACACTTGTTATGTCGTCACCTGTTGGGAAACTTACGCTCGTGGCATCGAGCAAAGGTCTTGTTGCGATTGACGTTCGCAATAATGCCAAGCGAGTCGTCACCGCAAAAGATGCGTCTGCTCAGGGGATTTTGATAGAAACCAAAAAGCAACTCGAGCAGTATTTTGCAGGCAAACGTGCCACGTTTGATGTGGCCCTCGATCTTGTTGGCACCGAGTTTCAACTGCAGGCGTGGCGTGCACTGTGCCGGATTCCGTTTGGAAAGACGATTTCTTATGGTCAACAAGCAAAAAACATCAAAAATCCAAAAGCATTTCGCGCAGTTGGCACTGCCAATGGCAAGAATCCAATCCCCATCATCGTGCCGTGTCACCGGGTTGTAGCCAGCGATGGTTCGCTCGGTGGTTATTCCTTAGGACTCAAAATGAAAAAGCAATTGCTGGCGCTCGAGGGCGTTAGTGAGGCTGAGTAAAACCAAAGCATTGGCGCAAAAATTCGTCGCGCAGCGCAACATCGGGTGGCCCAACAGCAACAACCCGTTGCGCCAACAACATCACCGACGTCGCGTGTTCGGCATCTAGAAGTTCGTGTGTTGCCATTACCACGGTGACGCCACGTGCGCGCTCGGCCGCTATGAGACTTGCCACAAGATTGCGACCATTGATATCGAGGCCGGCAGTGGGTTCGTCGAGCAGCAACACCTCGGCTTGGCGTGCAAGTACTTGTGCCAAGTGAGTGCGCTGCTGTTGACCACCAGACAGGTCACGAATTGGTTTGTTTGCTTGTTCTTCGATGCCCGCACGCCTCATTGATTCTTCGACAATGGTTTGATCGTCCTTCGTTACAGGCTTGAAAAGACCGAGGTGCGCAAATCGCCCCATTGTCACCACATCGCGAACTTGCAGCGGAAGTGTGTGTGATGACACGGGATGTTGCGGAAGGTATGCAACTCGCTTCGGTAGCTGCCCCGCATGTTTGCCAAGCAGGTGTAAGCCGCCATGCACTGGATTAATGAGTCCGGCGAGTGTCTTGAGCAATGTTGATTTACCTGAACCGTTTGTTCCGATCAGCACTAAGAGTTCGCCCGGCCGCATATCGAGCGTTACACCTTCGACTACGGGGCGTTTGCCGTAACCCACACACAGGTGGTCGGCTGAAATGGTTGTTGTTGGCATCAGATGTGCACGTGTCCGTGAGCGTGTGGATGTTCTTGTTCGTGATCAACGTCGTTGCGACGTATGCGAAATTTTTGGACCTCACTGACAATTGCCGCAAGTGCAAACAGAATGACGGCCGTCAAAACAATGCTTGCTCCAGCAGCCAAGTCGTAGTGATAGCTGGCAAGGAGTCCAAAATATACAGATGCCAATCCGGCAAGTGCGGCAATCAAAATCATGGATGAAGTGCGATGGGCAAATAGGGCGCCAGTAGCAGCAGGCGCTATTAGCATGCCCATGACCAGAAGCGTTCCAACTGTTGTGAAACTCACGATCACTGTGGTCGCGACCATGGCCATCATCACATTGTGAAAAATCTTCGCAGAAAATCCTGATGTGCTGACAAGTCCTTCATCCACCGACAACAACAAGAAAGGGCGCCGGCAAATTGCGAACACGATTGCAAGGCCTAAAAGCGCGATGAATTGAATTGAGATTGTTGACCACTCAACATGGGCCAGGTCGCCAAATAAAATTTCTTCAAGATCGCCAACGAGCGAAAGTGATCTAGATGAGATGAGTACACCGAGAGAGAGCATGCCCACAAACAGCAAACCAATTGCTGTGTCACCAGAAAGTCTGAGTCGGCGATTGATGATGCCAACACCCGACATCATGACAGCGGCGCTCACGGCGGCTCCGAGCATGCCGGAAACTCCGAGCAACATTGCAGCCGCAATACCGGGCAGCACACCATGGGCGAGGGCATCACCTATAAACGAGAGTCCCCGAAGTACGACGAATGTGCCGGTAACGGCGCAGGTGAGCGCCACCAGGAATCCGGCTATTAACTCGAGGCGCAGTTGGTGATCATCTACAAAAACGCCAAAGAAAAAGTTCAATGCAACAAACTCTCAGTTTTGGGAATCATTCTCATAATGTGAATGTATCACTATTGAGAATGATTCCCAACTCGGGTTTTAGGCTCCAGTGAGCGCAAGAATTATGGCGGTAAGTTCGTCCATTGGCACCTCGCCACTCATGCGAACAAGTACCTTGCCGTCGCCGCCAACAAGTACAAAGTATGGGTATCCAGTAAGACCGAAAGCGT
>ERZ889217.1236-NODE-1236-length-13422-cov-5.975462_pt1 | contig 13422 bp, 11 predicted proteins | sample MGYA00521098_ERZ889217 | MGnify/ENA primary metagenome ERZ889217 (study PRJEB32303, sample SAMEA104408613) | aquatic metagenome | biome: Brackish water; feature: Pelagic; material: water | place: Baltic Sea | collected 2014-06-10T22:04:00 | depth 2,362 m ...
ACTAAAACGATTGGACTCTTTGGCGGTGAACATGGTGAAGTTCGCGATAGTCAGGATAGGCCCCACTTCTGGCTGAATGGGCGCGAGCCTAATTTTTACAGTGTGCCCGTACCGCCCGGTGAAGATGGTAAGTTTTGGCGTGTGCGCTATTGCAGGGGTCCGGTAAGGCTTCTTACAGTACCACCCTACTTTGCAAAAACACCAGGGGAATTATTACTACCCGAGGAAGTGCTTGCAAAAGATGGCTTGAAGCCTTAAACCTAATTACAAGTTAAGCGGTGGCGACCGCACCTCACCTTCCAGAGCGAGAGTTGTGTTTCAACGGCACCGGTGTCCTTGATGAAATCCACCATCCGGACGGCGACGGCAACGAGGTCTCCACCTCCGTTGGCGCCCTTACTGAAGGAGTCATTCAGACCATGATGATGAACAAACTAAAAACGACGTCGGCCTTCCTCTTGCTGTTGAGCAGCGTCGGGGGGCTGGGCTCTCACACGCGGGCCGCAGAGCCGACGGAGGCGCTGACGGCGAAAACGTTCGCGCAGTACCAGAAGCAAATCAAACCTCAGCCCGGTGAATCACGGTGGATGGACGTTCCGTGGTTCCTCGACCTGCACGAGGCCCGTCAGAAGGCGGCGAAAGAAGGGAAGCCCTTGTTCATCTACTCGTCCGGCGGTGCCACCGGCATCGGGTCGTGTTGAAGTGGCGGCCGTACGGTGGGCCGTGCGCCTGCCTTCTGGACCGAGCAGAACACCAAACTGATGCTGGAGAACTTCGTCGCCGTCTCGCTGAGCGTCCGGGAGTACGACCGCTCCGACGCCGTCGGGCAGTTCCTGCGAGACTCCGGCCTGAAACTCGCCCGCCTGGAGGGTGCCCTGTGGTGCGTGACGCCGGGCGGCAAGATTCTGGAGAGCAACCTCGTCGTCGAGAACAAGAAAGAGAGCTTCAAGCCGGATTTCGATTTGAAGAAGGCACTGGAAAAGTGGGAGGCCCTTCCCGACGCAGAGCGGGCACCGGGTGCCGTCAAGGTCGGCGCGATGGGGGCGGTCGATACCAAGTCCGCCTTACTGACTCCACCGCCGGGAACCTTGATCCTCAAGCTCCACTACCGGGCCTTCATGCGCGAGGGAAACAAATTCCGTTACCTGACCGACGAAGACCTCTGGCTTGACGAGAAGGGGGAGAAGACGGAAGCGAAGTCGGTCCACCGGAGGATTACCACGCCCCAGGCCCACCCCGACCACATGTGGCTCTCTGAGGCCGAATGGAAATCGCTGATGCCGGCCAACCCGCGCGCCGGCGACACGTTTGCGATGCCGGCGGGTCTCGCCGATCGTCTCGTGCGCCGGCACCTGAACCCGAGGTCCGTCTACGACGGGCATAGCGATGGTGTGGACAGTGCCTCGGTTCGCGCCGCCGAGTTGAACCTGACGATCGAGAACGTGGCCGCAGGCCGCGTCCGCTTGCGGCTGGATGGCCACGCCAAACTGGGCAAGCAGCCGCCCGTGGATGTGCTCGCCGGTAAGATCGCTTCCATGAAAGAGTGGGGCTACGAGCCGACGCTGCTCGGCTTCCTGGAGTACGATCCGCGGAAGCAGGTCTTCACCCGCTTCGAGGTGGTGGCTTTGGGCGACCAGTTCGGCAGGGTGGGTCTCACGATCGGTACCGCGCGCCCGGGCTGCCAACCCCTGGGAGTCACCTTCGAACTGGTCACTGGAGACCGGCCCGCCGATCGCGTTCCCCCGGGCAGCGCGACCACCGCCCGGCCCTACTTCGATTCGAAGCGCTGAAGTTGTAGCCGCGAAGCGCCGCCGAACCAGGCGCTGCAGCAGACAGCGGGGGCATGTAGGCTTTCTGGAGTTCGTAGCTCACTCGGCCCCCGCCGCTGCTGAGCTGAGTCGTTCGGCTTCAACAGACAAAAGGAGTGCTGTAATCCATGTTCCTCTTCAAGCTAAAGATGACAGCCGCCGTTGTGGCGGCAACCGTGGCGATGAGCGGTTCCTGCTGGTTCACGCTTCAGGCCCGGGCCGACAAGCCGCCCAAAGCAAAATCGGAGGCGCCTGCCAAACCCGGTAAGCCCGCGGCGGTCGATCCGCTCTCGGCGGAGCAATTCGCCAAGACACTCGCCTTGATCAAACCTCAGCCCGGTGAATCGAAATGGACAGAGATTCCGTGGTTGTTGAGTGTGCATGACGCGCGGGTAAAGGCGGCAGCCGAAGGCAAGCCGATCTTCATTTGGTCGTCGGGCGGCGCCCTTCCATTAGGGACGTGCTGAAACGCCGGTCGTGCGGGCCGTGCGCCCGCTTTTTGGGAAGTGAACACTCAGGAAATCAAAAAGAGCTTTATCGGGCTTGCCGTCAGCGGCCTCCCGACCATGAACCGCCAGGACGCGGAAGGGGAATTCATTCGCGATACGTGCAAGCTCAAACTCTCGGGGGCCGGCGGTGAGATTGTCTGCGTCACGGCAAGCGGCAAGGTGCTGGGAGGGAAAGATCTGCAAAAAGTGCTGGAAGCCTGGAACAAACTACCCGAGTCCGAACGGAAACCGGGCGCCGTTCAGGTCGGCGAGAGGGGCAAGATCGATACCGCAAAAGTCGATAGAGCCTATCCCACGCCCCCGCCGGGAACGCTCATCCTCAAGATCCACGCCCGCTTTCTAAGCCGCGCAGACGAAGGCCACCTAAGGCACGTGACTCCCAAGGATTTCATCGGCGATGACAAGGTGCGTGCTCAGATGGTGGCAGCGTATCCGGCAGCGTTTGCCCGAGAACGCCTGGATGGCACATTACCAAAGGACGTTCTGGAACATAAGCGCAGGGGGATCGCGGAACGTATCAGCGAAGCGCAACCCGATTTCATGTGGCTGACCGAGGCCGAGTGGAAGTCGCTCGTACCGGCCAATCCCAAGAAGGGAGACCAGTTCGCGGTTCCGGCAGCCCTAACCAAGCGCATCTTCGTCTTACATCTCGATCCCAATCGGCTAGTCGGCGAACCGGATCGAAATGCTATCGTACGATCTGGAGAACTGAATCTGACGGTCGAAGACATCTCCTTAACCAACATCCGCCTGCGACTCGACGGGTCCGCACTGTTGAGAGTTGACTTCGAAACTGCTCAAAAGACGGGCCAGGAGGGCGAGGAAGCTCGATTGGTTGGTTTTTTGAACTATGACTTGCAGAAGAAGAGCTTCACGCGCTTCGACATCGTGGCCATTGGTGACACTTACGGTCTCCTATCTCCCGGACTCGGGCACTTGACGTATTCTCGGCCTGGCCGGTCTCCGTATGGAGTCGCCTTCGAACTGGTCAGCGGGAGCGGGGGAACATCGACACCCGAGGGATACTTTGGGACAGGTAAGTAAGGCCATCTATTCTTGGCCGTTGTGCCATGCCCCTGCGGACGGGGCATGGCATGCGAGGTCTTGAACGCTTCCGAGCCGAACCAGCCGTTGCAGCAGACGGGGCCGGCATCATGGGCTTTTATCGGGTGACTGGGAATTGCTGGGCATTAAATCAGCTCGTGCTGAATTTTCTTAAAGCGTATTAGTAACACTTAACTACCATCTCTATTGTAGTGTATTTGGTAAAAAGGCACTACCTGAGAAACTCAATAAACATCTCTGCAGTAGCGCTTATCCTTTGCAAGATTTTCCACGAATTTTGAAGCTTCCGATGGAGACATAGCGCCCTGCTCAGAAACAATACGCTTCAGGGCCAAATCCACATCCTTGGCCATGCGAATGGCATCTCCACAGACATAAAAGCATGCGCCATTTTGAAGCCATTCCCAAATTTCCTTTGCATGTTCCATCATGCGGTCTTGCACATAGATTTTCTTTTCAGTTTCCCGAGAAAAAGCGGTATCCAGTTTGGTGAGCATACCTAAATGTTGAAACTCCTTTAGTTCCTGTTCATAAAGGAAGTCGGTTTTTCCGTGCTGGTCTCCAAAAAAGAGCCAGTTTTCTCCTTTGCTTTTGGTGGCTTGGCGCTCCTGAAGAAATGCACGAAAAGGGGCAATTCCAGTACCCGGACCCACCATAATCATTGGGCAATCAGGATTTTCTGGAAGGGCAAAGCCATGCGATGGTTGAACAAAAACTCGAACAGGTTCATGAATTCGAACCCGTTCACCAAGGAAAGTCGAAGCGACGCCTTTCCTTTTTCTGCCATGGTATTCGTATCGCACCATCCCCACGGTCAATTGAATTTGATCCGGAAACATGACAGGTGAAGAAGAAATAGAATAAAGCCTGGGGCGGATTTTTTTTAATGTGTCCACAAAGTTTTGAGGATTAAGGCGGGCAGTACAGGCAAAACGAAGCAGTTCAATAACACCATGATTTTCATCAATACCAGCAACCACTTCCCCTTTAACTAACCTCTGCAAATCATTAATCTTAGATCCATCCTCAGCGCAAGAAAAAAGAAGATTTAATAGATCGTCCGAAGGGGATTCGATGTCAAAATGCAGAGCCAAAGCTTCCCTGAGGGGGATGTTTTTCCCCTCCCCAAGGGTGATTATTTCGCCACCATGTGCTCCAATCAAATAAATAATCTGGTGCACAAGTTCAAAACAGTTTTGCGGAAATACTCCAAGACTGTCGCCACACTTATACTGAATACCACTCCCACGAATATCTAAAGCGATTAAGCGGGTATCCTTTGCAGAGCCCTGCCCATTAAGATGTTGGTTTTCGAGTAAAGGTGCGAGGAAAGGATTGTTTTTATCAAAACCTACTGAGGTCGCAGGAATCGCAGTCGGTTGCAACTTTTGGAAATTTGTTACCCCATTCACCTCTGCTAAAAAAAGTTCTTTTAATTTGCTTGCAGTTTCTTTTCCCCCGGGTTGACAAAGAGAAAGATCTTTTTCCTTTCCCGAAGCAATCGATTCCGCATAAGTTTTACAAAGATAACCACAGCTACCGCAATCCAATTGCGCCATGGAAGCCATCAACCTACCCTGAATAGATTTCCCCTTGGCCAACTGTAATCGTTCCTGGAGAGATAATGAGGAATCGTGCCAAGGCTGATCTTCTTCAACCTCGCCAACTGTAGGGGAAACAGATTGTCCAAAAAGAGTGGTTGATGGGTTGAAAACGGAAACAATCCCGGTTGAAGGAACTCCAAGCAGGCCAGCAAAGAATCCATTCAGCCAAGAGCGCTGATCTTTTGAAAATGGGCCAGATTCTGGGATCAATGGAATCATGAAGATTTCCTTTATTTCACTTCGACCAAAGGTGCTGGTTCTTGGATAAGGGTTCGGAAATTTTCAATTGTAATAGTTTGGGCAAACTCAAAAAAGCGCTGTTCGGGATTCAAACGGTGCTGGAGATAGCAGCGAAGAATACTTTCCAAGGTGTCCGGGATTACATTTGCAGGGACATTTTTGAAAAGCTCCTGCGCAATACTGCGAACCTTACCATGGCCACCACCAACAAAAATAGTATACCCCTCCACCGTGTCGTCGCCCTGCGGAACCTTAATGCCAAGAAGGCCGATATCCCCGATGTAATGCTGGGCGCAAGAATGATGGCAACCAGTGAGGTGAATATTTACAGGCTGATCCATTTTCAAACGGGATTCCAGATGTTGGGCTATAATCTCCGCATGCCCTTTGGTATCTGATGCCGAAAATTTGCACCCTTTACTTCCAGTACAGGCAATCAATCCTGCGCGAATGTGGGTGGCAGACCAGTGCAACCCAAGTTTTTCGATTTCAATTTTGACCAGTGGGACATCTTCATTTTTAATGTCGGTGATCAAAACATTTTGCCAAACAGTAAGACGCAAATCACCTGAACCGAACTGATCAGAAATTTTTGCAATCCCACGCATTTGGTTGCAGGTCATTTTTCCCACGGGAAGCACGACGCCCACATAACAAAATCCCTCTTGTTTTTGGGGATGAAAATCTACATGAGCCATAGGATTAGGTGAAGAAGGAACTTCAATGCTTTCTTCTGAAAACAAGGGCCAGGGGAAAGACAAATACGACTGGGCTTTTTCTAGGAATTGATCAAACCCCCATGAATCTAATAAGTATTTTAACCTGGCTTTTTTCCTATCGGTGCGATCCCCATGTGCTATGAATGTTTTAAGCACAGCAGCCGCAGCGGGTACACATTGTTCAGCCCGAAGAAGAACCCCGGAACTTCTGGAAAAATCTTTATGCCCAGTAATACCACCAAGTTCCATGCGGAAATAAACGCCCGAGGGAAAAGCTGGGGAGGCCTGCTTATCATTAATTCGGACTGCAATAAAGCCGATGTCATTGGTATCCGCAACGGTACTGATAGTTCCGCCCCCATCAAAAGCAATGTTAAATTTTCTGGGGAGACAAAACATTTCCGAGTGATTCAAAATGTAATGGTGCATTTGTCTAGCAAGAGCCCGGGTATCGATCCACTCCTGAGGATCAATACCAGCCGTGGGACTAGCTGTGATATTGCGAATATTATCCGCACCTGCACCACGATTGATGATGCCAAGATCATGGAGCCCCATCAACACATCCATAGCATGTTTGGCAGGAATTTCACGGAATTGAAGATTCGACCTAGTGGTAACATGGCAGTACCCCCCGCCAAAATTTTCAGCTAGATTTGCCACGCCACGAAATTGGTGACTGGATACAATTCCTGCTGCCAAGCGCAATCGAACCATGAAGGAATCTTGAGCGGGTGCGACAAAAAACAAGCCCTCATATTTTGTCAGAAAAACATCCGCACCCTTTGGAAATACCCCTTTTGCGGCTCTTTCACTAATGGCATCCCAAACCTCTAGGGGATTACTGTCCCGCTTGAATTTTTCTTCATTGCATAATTTTTTTCCCAAGGCCAGAGTTTGATCCTGTGCATAAATGTCCGGTCTTTGTGCACCGCCAACAGTCACGGTTTGACCAGAGTTAACTCCATTTCCCGCCTGATTCAAAACAGGCAATGACCCTAATAATCCTGCAAGGGGTTTCAGACCATTGGCGTTTCTAAACAGGTCAGTGCCGGTTGCAAATCCCTGTAGATATTGTTTTTGCTCCTCGGTAAACTCTTGATCAGTCATGATAAACTATCCTTTCTATTCGGGCCTGACAGGCTCCAATTTAACCGCACAGGCCTTGTAACTTGGCTGCTTGGAATAAGGATCAAACTGGGCCAAAGTAAGGCAGTTTGTTTCCACATAGTGCATGGGTAGGTAGACCTGCCCTTTTTGAATGGAATGAGAAATAGAAGTGTTGGCAACCAAACTGCCGCGCCTGGTTGTAACACGAACCTTGGTGCCCGGAGCAATCCCCAAATCTTTGGCATCCTGATAATTGATCTCCGCATAAATGGATTTTGGGGAGAGCTTATTCAGCACTTGGGATTTACCCGTTCTGGTTTGCGTATGCCATTGAGAGGCAGCCCCCCTACCTGTCAACAACCAAAAAGGGAAATCCAAATCAGGGATTTCCAAAGGGGCTCTGGGAGATTCGAATATAAAACGGGCCTTGCCATCCTCATTAAAAAACCGACGATCCTCAAACAATCTACGGGAAACCAAAGGCGGTCCAAGAGTTGCATCAGCTTGTGAAAAAGGCCATTGAATCCCCATCTGTTCCTCAAGCATCAGATAATCTTTGATCCCGGAAAAATCACAAGGCTGGCCCACCGAGATTTTTTTCAATATTTGGAAAACACTTTCAGGATCTTTCCATTCTTTAAATAGATCAGCGCACCCCCAATAATTGGCGATCAAATTAAAAATGCTAAAATCGGACAGGGCGTGCCCCGGAGCTTTGGCGATCTTTTTCACCAAGCCAATCCTTCTTTCAGAATTAATAAATGTCCCATCTTTTTCGCCCCACCCTGCGGCAGGCAACACCAAATCTGCCATCTGTGCGGTTTCGGTACTGTGATACATGTCTTGCACCACGAGAAAATCCAACCCTTGAAAAGCACGAAATAAGGCGTTTTTTTCAATCCACGAATGGGCGGGATTAGTGGCAATTATCCAAAGGCCCTTTATCTTGCCTTTTTCAATTTGTTGGATGATTTCATGGTAGGAAAGGCTGTTTCTCGTGGGAATGCGACTTGCATCGATTCCAAGTAAGTCAGCAATTTTTTGGCGATGCCCTTCGTTTAAAAAATCATGCCCACCCAACAGATTCGTGGTATTAGAAAAAAGCCTGGACCCCATGGCATTACATTGGCCCGTAATGGAATTAGCCCCCGTTCCTGGACGCCCCATATTTCCTGTCATCAACGCAAGATTGATGATCGCCTGCGCTGTCCGAGTGCCCTCATGGCTTTGGTTGACCCCCATCGTCCACCAAAAAGAAACGCTTTTGCCTTCATGGATGATTTTAACTACTTCACGAATCACTTCAGGTGTGAGCCCAATAAGATGCGATTGAGATTCCGGAGTAAATGGTTTTACAAAAGCAGCAAACTCCTCATAACCATGAGTTGCTGACTGAATATATTCAGAATCCACCCAATCATTTTCAATCAATACCTGGGCCAAACAATAAAGAAAAACCAAATCTGATTTTGGCAGAATGGGCAGATGGCTTGTCGCTGCCATTGCGGTTTCTGTTTTTCGCGGATCCACCACCAAAATCTTGGTATTGTTTGGGTTCCTTAAAACCCGCTCCCAAAGTATTGGATGGGCTATCGCCATATTGGAACCAATCAAGAAAACTACATCAGATAATTCCAAATCGGAATAGGAATAAGGCGGAGCATCAAAGCCAAAAGATTGTTTGTATGCAACAGCAGAAGTTGCCATGCATTGCCGGGTATTTCCATCTCCGTCCAGAATTCCCATGCCGAATTTTGCCAAGGCACCCAAAAATGCCATTTCTTCCGTGACAATTTGACCGGTAGAAAGGAAAGCAACCGCATCATTGCCATACTTATTTTGAATTCCTTTAAAGCGTTCCGAAAAAGAAGTGAGGGCCTCGTGCCAGGTACATGGCTCCAAGATCCCAGATATTTTATTTCGTAACAGAGGAGCCTTTGCCCTATCAGGGGCCTGCAGAACTTCCAGGGCTTCCCAACCCTTGGGGCAAGCCATACCCATATTTACAGGGTATTCAGTGGCAGGGGACAAACCAACCGCCTGGCCATTTTTCAAATGCCCAATCAAGCCACACCCAATTGAACAATACCCGCACACCATGCGAGTAGCAAAATCGGGCGTGGATTTAAAAGGTAATTTGCCCAATCCAAATTTGGAAGGTTCGAGTAAAAGATCCCTGGACAAGGGACCCGTCTTAGCCTGCAATGAAAACAACCCTGAATCCATGGTAGTACCCGCTCCTTAGTTGTATGTTATTCCGCAATCGCCCCTGGCATTTTGGGCGGAACCACTGCTTGAAAAAATAATTTTCTTTCAAGCAGTTCCGCAACCAGCAAACTGGCAAAGCTGGACACAAGAAAAAAGGAAAGAAAACTGGTTGCACCGTGGGATTGAGCATTCCCACGATCCATGATCAAAATCAGCGGAAGGGCCACCCCTCCCACCAAGCCACACACTATTCTGGCTGCAAAAATCTGCAAGAGGGGACCAAGTAAAAGATGAACAGACTTTTTGAAAATCGTATTGCGCTTATCACCCAGATGGAACAAAAACCCGATTTCATCCAACAGTTTCACCAAACCAACAATCATTAAAGTAGGCAAGAGATAGTTGCCTGGAAAATCCAATATTTCAAGATTCGATGTGCTGGTTTTAAAACCCAACGAAAGAACTCTTAAAAAGAAAACCCCGCTAATCCCAAGTCCGATGGTCGTCAAAAAAAACCTTCTGCCAGTTCGGGCAAAATTCCAGTAAGGCCGTGGCGTGTCATGATAGATCATGGCACTGCAAAAAACACCCAGACAACCAAATACTATCGTAACCATATGAAAACTATTAACCCACCCATTAACATCGTTATTAAAAGGAATCAGGAGGAATAAAACAAGGGTTCCGCCACTCGCCATGTAGGCCCCAAAAACAACAATTTCCCTGCTCATCCAAGAGGTTCGAAATCCTAAGAAAGCACGAAAAGCCAAGAGGGGGCGGCCCAAATGGAAAGTGCTAATTCCGATTCCAAGTATCCCGGTGATAAAACCTGAAATCAAATTCACTTTCCAAGCAAGGCTTCCAATTTGATAATCAGAGAAAAATCCAAGAATTCCTTGAACTATATAAATTCCAACCGACAACTGGGTGAATACCAGCATGAAAACCAAAGGCATGTGGGAAGGTTGAGGACGAACCACATGGTAATCCGCAGGCAATAGATTTCTGGGGAGCGCGTGTTGCGTCTTATAATTCGTAGTGGGATGTGTATGGGTGGGGTCGGGGGCCCCAGGTAAAAAACTATCCAATTCGCAATCTTCCCTCACCTTCTGCTTGTTCACCACCGTGATTCTAATCGCTTTATTGGGACAGGCCTGAACGCAGGCAGGGGCCTCCCCCGATGAGAGTCGGTCACTACACATGTCACATTTTCGGACAATACCAATCCGTTCATTATATTTTGGAACATCATAAGGGCATTTTAAAACGCAATACTGACACCCAATACATTGATCATCCAAATGCTTAACTATTCCAGTCACCTTATCCTTCTCATAGGCTTTCACGGGACACCCGGTCAAGCACTCAGGATCCAGGCAATGATGACACGCGGAAGTTACATATTGCGCCATCGGCAATTCCACGCTGCCACCCACCAAGGTACCGACCTCCCTCCATACTTCAAATTCATCAAGCCCATTCATGACATGACATGCCGTAACACAAGCCTTGCAACCTGTACAGGAATCAAGATCTACTTCAAAGCCATATTGTTCACCTTGCTTAGGCAGAGAAAGTGGGATAAGATTTTTATAATATCTTGATTGTGTATGAATTTCCCCTTCTTCGTGTTCACGGGAAAATCTTTCGACTGCAGATAAGTCTTGCTGGCTTCGAAGAGCTTCCTGCAAAAGGTCTGCAAATAGACCATGGTTTGGATTTGACATTTTCATTTGTTTCTTGAAGAAAATTTCTGACGATTACCGCTTCATTCAGAGTTAAAAATCAGCCGGCAACCTTTGCCAACAAATCATCAGTATTAAAAGGAATTTCTTCCTCCTTGAACTTTGAAAACTTCAAGGATAGAAGCAACAAGGAACAGGCAGTTGCAAAAACGCCCAGTAGCAACAAAGCGCTGGTCCAAGGCAACGCCCCTTTGAAAAGAAAGCCCGAAAAAACGGCCCCAAGATTACCACCTGCCCCGACTATTCCCGCAACGGAACCGACCGCTTTCTTATTAATAAACGGGATAATCGCATAGGTTGCCCCACAGCAAGCATGAACGAAAAGACCAAAAATGATTAGCAATGTCACCGCAAATGGCAATGGCGTTGCTTGGGAAAAAAGCATCAGGAACACTCCTTCGAGGAGCAGACAAAAACCCAGCACGCCAGCACGGCCTTGGATTCCGCCTTTTACTGCGATTAAATCACTGATCCATCCCCCAAGAGTTCGGGCAAATATGGCTAATAGCCCAAAGCAACCAACAATTAAACCAGCTTCCTTCAGTCCCATTTCAAATTTATCAACAAAATACAGTCCAGCCATATTGTGAACGGTTATTTCCAATCCAAAACTCGCTCCATAAGCTGCGGAAAGCACTAAAACACGATAATCTTTGATGGAATCCCTAAGCCGCCCCTTGGCTTTTCCGGCAGGAATCCCTTTCCCTTCCCTAGCAAGATCCGTGAAATTTCCCAGTGGGGTATCTTGCGTGAAATAGTAATAGGCAAACGCTCCAAAAAACATCATGGTCCCAGGTATCACCATCGCCAAACGCCATCCAATGGATTCGGAAAACCCCAGAAACAAAAAACCACTAAAAATAAGAGGCATCAGGATTTGGGTAACACCGCCTCCAAGATTCCCCCAACCAGCGGTGGTCGCATTTGCGGTACCCACACAACTACTGGAAAACATCAAGGTCGTATGATATTGCGTAAGAACAAAAGAAGCGCCAATAGCTCCTATCATCAATCGAAAAATCATAAAACTCTGGTAATCCTGAGCAAAACCAAGACAAACAACAGGCAGCGAACCAAGTGCCAACAACCAAGTGTAAACAATTCTCGGCCCAAGTTTATCTGCCAACCATCCAATCAAAAGGCGGGCAAATATAGTGGTTGCGCTCGAAGCAATAATAATGTTTCCAATTTGACTATCGGTCAACGCCATCTCTTTGCGAATGACAGGCATCAAGGGAGCTGCCGCAAACCAGGCAAAAAAACAAAGGAAAAAGGCCATCCAAGTCATATGAAAAGCACGCATCGGAGCAGTTTTGAAATTGAACAAATCAATTCTGTTTGCTTTTCCGTCATTGCTCATTTTAAGCCTTAATAATATGGAGCACTATTCATCTTAGTTTGACGATGCAAAAACCGTGCCATATAATAATTGCTGCAGCAGAAAAAATCACATACCCCAGATATGAGGCGGGAAAAATAACTTGTTTTAGTGTTTTCACAGAAAACACTTATTCGTCTCACCTTTAAAATTTTGACATACAAACCCAAATGCACGATTAACAAGCATTATGCCTTACAATAAGGCACACAGGTGAAAACAGCGCAATTGGGTCAAAAGTGCCCCGGCACCGGTTTGATTCCCACCTTGACTTCCTAGCTTAATTCATCGAGAGTATTCATTAGTTCAAATACTCAACACTACTTCCAGAGAAGGAAAGTTATGAAAAAGATTTTTGCGATTCTGTTTATGGCGTGCATTCTTGTTGCTGCGGACACTGCAAAAGTTGATGAAAAATTAAACGGTTCTTATGTTGGCGGGGGCGGCGAAACTAATGGCAAGCCCTTCACCAAAGCGGACCTCAAGGATTTTAAGCTAGTCATCAAGGGTAGCCAATACACCCTTAATACAGGAACCGGTGAATCCGTTCAAGGCATTCAAACCGTTGACGTAACCAAATCACCGAAGAATATTGACGCAACCGATGGCAGTGGCCCTAACAAGGGTAAAACCATTCTGGGTATTTACGAAATCAAAGGAGATGAATTCAAATGCTCATTTTCCCCACCAGGCAAACCAAGACCAACTAAGTTCACCACGGAAAAAGACGAAAGCGGCCAATGGGTTCACATCTGGAAGCGTGTGAAATAACAAGCCTTAAGTGTTAATCGCGAAAGCCCTGCGAGTGTTTTAATCACTCGCAGGGCTTTCTGCTTTTCCTATCGGCAAAAATGCACTTCATCATAAGCTGCATACCTGTGTAGACATTTCCCATGCACATTCAAAAGCCATTATGTTATGTTAAAGCCTCGAGATTCAAACTTGACCCAGGAGAAACAAAAGGGGTCAGGGCGACGAATGCGAACGGTCCCAGCCAAACCGGGAGTTCGATTAGGGGTTTTACCCCGAACATGCC
>ERZ889217.1237-NODE-1237-length-13419-cov-17.611793_pt1 | contig 13419 bp, 13 predicted proteins | sample MGYA00521098_ERZ889217 | MGnify/ENA primary metagenome ERZ889217 (study PRJEB32303, sample SAMEA104408613) | aquatic metagenome | biome: Brackish water; feature: Pelagic; material: water | place: Baltic Sea | collected 2014-06-10T22:04:00 | depth 2,362 m ...
TGGAACGACTTTTGGGGCCAGGAAGACCACGCCCTCAGCTCACGAGCCGCTCATCGGCTCGAACATCGTTGCGGAAGTGCCATTGGCCGGGCTATCGTCCACCCGCCCTACACCAGGATCTCGCGCACCACCCGCTGATACTCGACGCCCGTCAGCCGCTGGTCGAGGCCCTGAAACTTGAAGGTGAAACGTTCGTGGTCGATTCCCAGCAGCTGGAGAATCGTGGCGTTGAAGTCGTTCACGTGCACCGGGTTTTCGACCACATTGTAGCTGAAGTCGTCGGTTTCACCGAAGGAAATCCCCGGCTTCACACCCGCCCCGGCCATCCACATACAGAAGTTCCGCGGGTGGTGGTCGCGGCCGTAGTCGTCCGCCGTGAGCTTACCCTGGGAGTAGACGGTCCGGCCAAACTCGCCCCCCCAGATCACGAGTGTGTCGTCGAGTAGGCCGCGTTGCTTGAGATCCATGACCAGCGCTGCGGTGGCCCGGTCGGTGTCGAGGCACTGATTCTTGAGGGCGCCGGGCAGGTTGCCGTGCTGGTCCCAGCCACGGTGTAGGATCTGCACCACGCGCACCCCCTGCTCTACGAGCCGGCGGGCCATCAGCGCGGAGTGGGTAAACGTGCCCGGCTTCTTGACGTCGTCGCCGTAGAGGGCGAGCGTCTCGGCCGACTCGTCGGCCAGATCGGTGAGCGCCGGCACACTCGTCTGCATCCGGAAGGCCATCTCATACTGCGCGATCCGGGTTTGGATCTCTGGGTCGCGGGAGCGCTCGAAGCTGATTGCGTTCAGGCCGCCAAGCGCATCAAGAATTCGCCGCCGATCAGCCGCGGAGATCCCGGCCGGGTTATCGAGGTAGAGGACCGGATCGCCCAAGCCGCGGAGCGTGACGCCGGTAAACCGCGTCGGGAGGAAGCCGCTGCCCCACATCCGCGAGAACAGCGCCTGGGCGTTGCCCGACGAGGGAAACTGCGGCGTGAACACCACGAAGGCCGGCAGGTCGTCGCTCTCGCTACCGAGGCCGTAGCCCAGCCAGCTGCCGATGCTGGGCTTGCCAGGAATTTCGCTGCCCGTCATCACGAACGTGCAGGCCGGATCGTGGTTGATGGCGTTGGTGTGCACGCTCTTGACGAGGGCGATCTCGTCCACGATCCCCGCGGTGTATGGCAACAGATCGGTGCTGATCCAGCGGCCGCAGCGGCCGCGCTGTTCAAACTTGAACTTCGAGGGCGCCACCGGAAACCGGCTCTGGCCGCTGGTCATCGTGGAGAGCCGCTGCTCGCCGCGAACGCTCGGCGGGATGTCCTTGTCGAAATACTCCCCGAGCCCGGGCTTGTAGTCCCAGAGGTCGAGTTGGGAGGGTCCGCCGTTCATGTGCAGGTAGATCACCCGCTTGGCCTTGGGGGCATGGTGCGGAAAGCCCGGCAGGGCCGGATGGACCTTGCCGCCACCGCTGCCAGTCCGGCTGGCCGGATCGATCGCCGCCGCGCCTGCCCGCTGCTCGAGCAGCGCGAGGGCCGCTGCCCCCACGCCCACGCCGGCGGTGCCGAGAAAGGCGCGGCGGGCCAGGGCGGTCTGGAAGGCCTCACGGGCCTGGATGTCAAGCGGGTTCATGGGAGCTCTTTCGTCAGTTACGGCTGAGCGTCTCGTCGAGGTTCAGCATCAAGTTGGCCACGAGCGTCCACGACGCGAGTTCGGCCGGGGCCAGCCCGGCCGGCGGCTTCGACTCGCCGTGGGCAATCGCCTGTTTGGCCGCCTCGACGTCGGTCTCGTAGCGGGCCCGGTTGCCCACCAGCGCGGCGGCGACGAGCGACGCCTCCTCGGCCGACGGCGAGCGCGATAAAACCATCCGAAACAGCCACCCGATCCGGGCGGCGTCTTCAGCGCCCCCTTCGGTGAGCGTCCGGGCCGCGAGGGCCCGGGCCGCCTCGATGTGCTGCACGTCGTTCATCAGTTGCAGCGCCTGCAGCGGCGTGTTGCTCCGCTCGCGGCGGCCGCAAAACTGCTCCCGGTTGGGCGCATCGAAGTTGACGAGCGCCGGATGCGGGGCGGTCCGCTTCACAAACAGGTACATCGTGCGGCGGTAGAGTGCCTCCCCGCTGTCCTGCTTGTAGTTTCGCGTGTTTGAGCCGCCGAAGCCCACCGGCTCCCAGATGTTGGGCGGCTGATAGGGCTTCACACCCTTGCCGCCAAGCGTGCGGACCAACAGCCCTGAGACCGCCAGGGCGTTGTCGCGGATCTGTTCGGCGTCGAGCCGAAAGCGTGGGCCGCGTGCCAGCAGACGGTTCTCTGGATCGGCCGCGAGCTGCTCCGGCTTGGACTCGCTCGCCCGGCGGAAGGCCCGGCTCGTGACGAGCAACTTCACCATCTGCCGCGTGTTCCAGCCGCCCTCCCGGTATTCGGCAGCCAGCCAATCGAGCAGCTCGGGGTGGGCCGGCGGTTCGCCCTGGAGCCCAAAATCCTCGCTCGTCTTAACTAGGCCCACTCCAAAAAACTGCTGCCAGAGCCGGTTGGCCGCCACGCGCGGCGTGAGCGGGTGGCCCGCCGAGACGAGCCACTTCGCCAGATCGAGCCGGTCGGGCGTCTTCCCCTCGGCCACGGCCAGTGGCGGCAGGAAGGCGGGCGTGCCCCGCTCCACCTTCTCGCCCGGGCTGTCGTAGGCCCCGCGCTGCATCACGAAGCTGTCCCGCATCTTCGGCTGGTCGGTGAAGATAAAGCTCAGCGGGATCTGCTTCTCGATCTCGGCCTTTGCCTTGCCGTTGGCTTCGACCGCGGCGAGCGCAGCGGTCAGCGGCTCAGGCTTCGCGGCCCAGACGGTCGAGAGCCAGTGACGGCGGATCCGCTCGACCTCCTCGGGCTTGGTCGTCTTTTCCGGGCCGGCCTTGACGAGGCCGCGGAGATTTTCGGGCACGTCGTCGAGCTTGTCCTTGCCGACGCGGGCCTGCCACCAGGCCGCGAGCGACCGCGCGGGGTCGGTGGCCGGATCGTTCAGGGTCACGCCGCCGACCAGATCCCAGCGGGCATGGCCGTCGAATTGCGTCAGCGCAAAGCCCTTGATCTTGATCCCCGGCTCGAGGCCCAGCGCCGTGGCCGGTACGGCCAGCCGCACCCATGTGCCCGTCTCCGGCAGCGGGCCGGCATGGTGCCGCGAGGGCTTGCCGAGATCGCCCCACGGGATCACGTTCGGCTCGCCCCATACCGCCCGGTGCTTCCACTCGCCGGTGTTGAACTGGATCATCACACTCTTGGGCGGGTTGGCCGGGTCGAGCCAGACGTGGGCGAAGATCTCCTCGTCGGGCCGTACCACGATCTCGGCCGCGCCGCTCTCGTAGAAGTCCCGGCCGATGCCCGAGGCTGTCCGCTCGAGGCTCCGCTGGCCGGAGCGCACGCCCGCCGCCGCATCGCCAGTCAGCCAGCCGGTCGCGGGTCCGCCGCTACTTTTTACCGCCGCCCCGGGCGGAAACTCGTCATCGAGCCAGACCGTCTCGAGCCGCTCGGCCTGCGGCTTGGGATCGAGTGTGGCCGGATCGACATAGTCAGCCGCAGCCAGGGCTTCGGCGAGTGTCTTGTCGAGACCGGGGCGGGCGGCGTCGAGCTCCGCCACCTGCCGGAGTTGCTCGTCCATCGGCACCCTGATCACCGGCGGGGTGTCGATCTTGTTGCCATCGAAGCCGGGGTCGGCCGCCGAGTTGAAGAAGGCATAGAGGGAGTAAAACTCCCGATGCGAGATCGGATCGAACTTGTGGGAATGGCAGACGGCGCACTGGCCGGTCAGGCCCATGAAGGCGTTGGTCATCGTGGCCGTGCGATCGACGGCGTAGCGAAACAAGAGCTCGTCGTTGATCGAGCCCCCCTCGCTCGTCGTCACGTTGCACCGCGAAAAGCCGGTGGCCACCTTCTGCTCAAGCGTGGCCTCGGGCAGGAGGTCGCCCGCGAGTTGCCAGACTGTGAACTGGTCGAAGGGCTGGTTGTCGTTGAAGGCTTTCACAACCCAGTCGCGGTAGGCCCACATCTGCCGCTCGTTGTCGAGGTGGAGGCCGTGGGTGTCGGCGTAGCGGGCCGCGTCGAGCCAGTGGCGGGCCATCTCCTCGCCGTGGTGCGGGCTCTGCACGAGCCGATCGACCTGGTTTTCATAGGCGTCGGGCGCGGTGTCGGCGAGGAAGGCATCGACCTCGGCGGGCGTGGGGGGCAAGCCGGTGAGCGCGAAGGAGAGCCGCCGCAGGAGCGTGGGCCGGTCGGCCTCAGGGTTGACCGGCAGCTTGGCCTCGGCCAGCCGGGCCTCGAGGAACCGGTCGATCGGACCAGTGACCGTGGCATCGGCACCAGGCGGCACCTCCGGCCGCACCAGCGGCTGAAACGACCAGTGCGCTTCGTACGGCGCTCCGGCGGCGATCCACCGAGAGAGGAGGTCCCGCTGCTCCGGGGTGATCTTCTTATTGGTGTGCGGCGGCGGCATCACCACGTCGGGATCGGTGGCCACGATCCGGGCGAGCATCTCGCTCGCCTTCATGTCGCCCGCCACGATCGCCCGCCCGCCGCTGGCGAGCTCGGCCGTGGCCGCCTCGTGGCTGTCGAGCCGCAGCCCCGCCTCCTGCTCGGCGGGCCCGTGGCAGGCGTAGCAGTTCTCAGACAGGAGCGGCCGGATGTCGCGGTCGAAGCGGATGGCCGGCTCGGCGGCCGGGGCAGCCGCCGACGTCAGCATCACGGCCAGGCTCGCCAGCGCGGAACTCGCAAGTTTCGTGAACAAAACACGGCCTTCCTGGAGTTGAGCGACTTCCTTCACTATCGCCTCTGGAAGCGGCCTCGACAATAAAAAACAGCCGTTTGCCAGGCATCGCACAGACAAGTACGTCATTGTACAACCGGGTTTGCCCGCTGACCCCCCCCGGTTTCGATCGATACGTTCAGGCCGAGGAAAACATGAAAGAAGTATCGTCTACCGCCTTCCGAATGCAGGCCTCGAAGCTGTTCGACGCGGTCGAGCGGGGCGAGCAGATTGTCGTGCTCAGGCACGGCAAGCCGATCGCCGAGATTCGGCCTATCGCCGCCGCAGAAACGCGGGACCCGTCCTGGCTGCTTGACGACCTACGAGACGCGGCGATCGTCAACCTCGCGCCGGTGGTCATCGCCGGCACCGTCCAGGTGCTCCAGGCGGCACCGCTCCGGGCCGCCGACGCGATGCACGTGGCCGCCGCGCTGGCCTGGAACGCGGAACTGTTCGTTTCCGCCGACCACCGCCAGCTGGCCGCCGCCCGGGCAGCCGGCCTCGAGGTCAAACCGGTCTGAGACCAAACGGGTCGCCCCCGTGACGGATCAGGGGCCGAGGCTGCCGATCGGAATGACCGCCACACCGTCGGGGCGGACATATCCGAAGCCGTTCCCCGTGATGACGGGGAGTGAGGGATCGCATCCGCTCGGCTATCGGTCCTCCTGCTCTCGAAGCTGAAAACGCACGATCACGACGGTGCGATCCGATTCGGTGACGGGAAACCACCCGGCCGACGGCGTCGGCATGGCTACCTCAGACAAATAGTCGCGTCACGTCGAGACTGAACTCGCACCCCGTGCAGATGTCGATCGGGAGCGGCCGGAGATCGCCGGCCGACAGGCGGTCTTCGGAGCGACGATTTTGAGTGAGGGAGAGCCCGTAGATGGAGTTGGACTCGGGGTCGATCACGAGAACCACCGCACGCGCTGTTCGCGGTAGAGTTCCAGCTAGAAGTTCAGATCCCGGTCGCGGATGCCTTCGGAAAGGAAGTTTGCGTGAAGCCTTTTACCGCTCTCGGCGAAACGTGGCGCCTTGGAGCCGATGGCCCACCAGCCGCTTCTCGATCTCGATGATCACGTACACCACCAGCCCAAACAGCATGATCAGGCCCCAGGTCTGCCACGCCAACGGCCGGGAGTGAAATAGGCGGTTCATCAGCGGCGCGCGCAAGAACACCACTTGCAGGGCGATCATCGCCACCGACCCCCAGATGGCCGCCATGTTCGTGAACAGGCCAATTGTAAACATGCTGCGGGTCAGCGACCGGCAGCTGAAGAGATAAAAGGTCTACCCGATCACGAACACCGTCGTGGCCGCCGTCTGGGCCTCCTCGAGCGACGCGTCCTGCGCGAGCTTGAGCCAGTAGAAGACCCCAAACGCGCAGCCGGCGAGCAGCAGGCTCACGAGGCCGACCCGCTTGAGGATGTCGGGGCTCAGGAGCGGCGCCCGGGGATCCCGCGGCGGCCGATCCATGATCCCCGGCTCCTTCGGCTCGAAGGAGAGCATCAGCCCCAGCAGGATCGCCGTGGTCATGTTGATCCACAGGATCTGCACCGGGGCCACCGGCAGGGCCGTACCCAGGATCACCGCCGTGATGATCGCCAGCGCCTCACCGCCATTGGTGGGAAGCGTCCAGACGAAAAACTTCGTCAGGTTGTCGAATACGCCGCGGCCCTCCTCCACGGCCGCCTCGATCGAGGCGAAGTTGTCGTCGGTGAGCACCATGCCGGAGGCCTCGCGAGCCACGTCGGTGCCCCCCTTCCCCATCGCCACGCCGATGTCGGCCTGCTTGAGGGCCGGCGCGTCGTTGACGCCGTCGCCCGTCATCGCCACCACGTTGCCCAGCGATTGGAGCGCACGTACCAGCCGCAGCTTATGCTCGGGGGCCACGCGGGCGAAGACCGAAACGACGTCGGCCGCTAGCCTCGCCACGTCGGCCACCACGGCCTCGCGGTCGAGCGGCCCGGCCTGACCGCCTGAGTCGTAGGCCGGCGACAAGGAGCAGCGAAGAGTGGGCTAGCAGGCTCGTGTAGGGCCTCACGGGAACAGGCGGGGGAGGCGGTGTGTGCGGTCCAGCAGACGACCAAAAGTCTACTACTGCCGCCCATGACCGGAGAACGCCGCCTGCTCGCCACGGGCGCGCGTCAATTCACCCCCGGCTCCCGCACCACGCTCCGCAACCGACCGCCACTCGCCCCTTCCGCCCGCGAATAAACACCTACCCGATCCGCCGACAAACATCTTCCTGAGGCCCATTGGCGTAATCCTTCGATCTTGTCGCCCGCAGTGACAGCCACGGGCACGACGTTCTGCGAAGCCTGAACGAGCGGTACGTCCAAGAGCGACGCCAGCCTGCAACACGACTTATTCTCGGCCCCGGTCCAGTTGGTGTCGTCAGGCTTGGGCCTGCTTCGCGTCCAGCCCCTTCTCAATCTCGTCACAGAACAGCACGCACGGAGCCATCGCGTCGGCCAATTTGAGGGCCGCCCCGACGTTGCTCTCCGACTGGCCGACCAGACTTCCAAGCAGGGCGCCGACGTCCAGCACGACCGTGGGCCTGCCGGTCTCGTTGCCGAGGGCTTTCGCGAACTGGGATTTACCGCAGCCGGGAGGAGAAAGAAGTAACACGCCACGAGGCCGATTGTTGCCGGTGCTTTCGCTCTGCCGCCTCATGGCACGCAGACAAAACGCCTTCAAGTTGTCGAGGCCGCCGAGTTGATCGAACGATTCAGTGCCGCGGTAAATCGAGACGAGGCCAGACTTCCTCAGTTGCCCGGCTTTGATTTCCCACAGGGTCTCGGCCTTGAGCGTCCCGTGCCTGACCAGCGACAGCGAGTAGGCGTTCTCGGCTTCGCTCCGGGTCAGGCCCTTTGCGGCGTCGATCACCCGGGGAAGTTCATCAGGGTCGGGAAGTTCGCCGTCCTGGGTGGCGACTCCGCGGGCGATCTCCTCCAGCTGCGCATGGTCGGGCAGGTCGTGATCAGCACACGCGAACAGTTTGTCGAGTTCCGGGGGTATCTGCGTCACGGGGGCCAGTACGACGATGAAGGCCCGGTTGTGCTTGCCCGCGATAGCCTGCCTCGCGACGGCTTGGATGAGTTCCACGCTGCCCAAGAACCTATGCAGGTTTTGAACTATCAAAACCGTCGTGCTGGAACCATTTGCGAGTTGCGGCATGGCCCGAATGACAGCCAGTGGGTCTGGCAGGTGTTGAAGATCGTCTCAAAGATCGGCAAGGCGGCGGGGGTAAAGGTGTATGTGAACCCCAAAGATCCCAAGAATGTGAAGTACGCGTCGGCCCACGACTTCCGCCGAGCATTCGGCGTGCGGTGGGCGGCGCGGCTGATGCCTGCCCAGTTGATGGAGCTCTAGGTGGGCACCGAGTGGGCACCGACGCTCGAGCGAAGGCTGAGGCGGCCTGGGCGGCGTTCGACGCCCTCCAGCGGGTGTTCAACCGGGCCGTTTGCGAACAGTGCCACTGTCGGCGGTGCTGCCATTGCACCACCGGAAGAGCCCACCGCACCGGAAATCACGGCACCAAACGAAACTAGGCCCGGTGTGATTCGAATACACGACCAAGGGATTATGAGGAAGAAAGCAGTCCTTGTCATCGAATCCGAAAAGAAGGACCAGACTGTCGGGCAGCGAGGGCGAGAAAACTCGTCCGGCTGGTCTTCCCCAGCCTGAGGTGCCGATGCCGGGGCAGCAGGCAAGCCGCTGCTGGGAAACCCCGAACGGGCTAGCCTCGAAAAACGAATCTCACGAGTCCGATCCCAAGGCGATTTTGAGAGCCCGATTGAGCGCATTGATTCGTGCCGAAGAGAACTGCCCCATCAGCCGAACCAGTCGCTGTCGTGGCACCGTCAAAATGGTATCCGTGTTCACCCCTGGCGGGCTGGGCATCCCCTCGGCTTTGCCGACCGAAACCTCGGCGGGAAGTCCGCGGGAAGTGCGGGTAACAAGGGCCATTACCACAGCCCCGATCGTGTCGCTGACGGCATTTCTCGTCCGCACGACGACCGGACGCGGCCCAACCGGAGGCGGCAGTTCCGCCCACCAGACTTCAGCCCTGCGCATCGGCCCCGGGCGCCTGGCAGCCCCCCTCAGCTCCGTCGATCTCGGGCAACTCCGGCAAGAGGGCTAACTGCGTGGCGGCAATGTCGGCGGACTCGATGTCGGTAATCGCTTCCGTCTCGATGTAGCTTCGCAGGGCTGCTTCGACGACGTCAGCCAAGGCACGCCCCTGATGACCGGCGAGCCGCCGCAGTTCCTGCTCAATCTGATCGCCCACCTGAATGACCATGCCTTCACCATACGCTGTCGGACAACCCTCCGGAATTGAGGACTGCCCGGCCTGATTTCTGCCCCCCGATCACGCCACGACGTAGAGGGACTCCGAGACCGGCGTCAGGGCATTCACCGAGACCGCAAGGTCGCTGACATCGGTCCGGCCGGTCCGTCGCATCCTCGGCAGCCCGCCGATCAGGTCCCGCTTCACGGCCGAGGAGCTCCGCGGCTATCTCGAATGCGGGCTGCTCTACTTCGGCTTCGCTCGTGCCCGCTGCACGGGCTGCGGCCAGGGGTTCGTCGTGGGCCTCTCCAGCAAGCGCCGCGGAGTCTGCCCGTCCTGCAACGGCCGCCACATGGTTAGAGACGGCCGCGCATCTCGCGGATCACGTCATCCCGCCGGTGCCCGTGCGGCAGTGGTTCATCTCCGTGCCGAAGCGGAGGCGGTCACGCTAGCGACTGCGGGGCTCGGTATTGCGCCCGTCTGCCCTTTGCGCTCGAACGGCTCTCCGTGACGCGCGACGCGAGCGGCCGCGCAACCAAAGTCCGCTACGTACTGCCTAGGCATAAAGCCGCCAACTGGGTCGGACCCGGCCGCGGCCGGAAGTCCACGCGGCCGGGCGGCACTGGCGTCGTCGAGCTCGTCCAGGTTCACGACGATCGCGACGTCCGATTTCGACTGGGTCGCCAGCTTCATCGCCCAGAGGGCGGAAAAGGCTGGCGATTTGAGGATTCCTCAAATCCGACAGTGGCCCAAACTCCTGCCCCCGCCCCGGTGACGCGGGCCAGTGGAATTCACAGCGGCAGAAATTCAACTCGGTTCCGCATCTCAGCCTGCGTCATGATAGATGCAATGAGGGCGAGGTCGCGCACAGCCCCGCCGACCATGACCCGCAGTTGGTGGCCGTAGACCATGCCGGCAAACTCCCGTCGGGCCTGCTGCCAGCGGGCTGCCAGCACCAGAAAATCGCAATCCTGGGTGAACACGACCCGCCCAAGTTCAAAGGCCCGCTCCAAGAGCCGATCGTCATCCCAGTCGGCTCTCCCGTCCTCTGCGACGGTCAACATGTTGACCTGCATTTGCCGCAGGCCATTCGTGATAGCCGCGGGTACATGATGGTCCAGATAGAAGGAGAGGCTTACTGGGGCTCACCGGCTTTTCGGAGTTTTTCCCTCAACAGGGACGGCTCCTGCCGGGATCCGATCAAGTCCACGTCCCTCAACTGCTCCCGGATCTCCGAGTCGAATCGCTGGCTATGATCGTGGTAATAGGTGAGTGCCGCATAAATCTGAGCAAGCGTCAGGTGGGGGTGCTGCCGCTGAATCTCTTCGGCATCCCAGTGATGAGCCAGTCGATCGAGGGCTATTTCCACGACCTTGGTACGCGTGCCCTCGACGAGCGCCGTGCCGTCGGCGGCAATCTCAATGTGGGGATAGGAGACAGTTGCCATGGGAAGGAACCTCGTCGCGGAACACATGGAAACCGAATCGTACCCAAAGTCAGCAGCGGGATCGCCATCGATTTGCGATGACAGACCGCCCACCGCCTGGGGCGAACTCGTGCAGGTGCACTTTTGACCGGGCAATCTTTCAAGCGACGGATTGACGAGCTGCCCGCGATCGATATTCACAGCCTCTGATCGGCGTCGGACACGAGTCGTCCGTCAGCCGGAAGACCGCTGAGGAAGTGCTATTGACCGGGCTATCCTTTGGGATGGTCCTGTTCGATAACCTCTCAGATGCGACTGCCGGCTCAACCGGGGTTACAAACACTCAGTGGACTGCCCAGGTATTCTCGACAACGGCGACAGACTTCGTGCTCGACGAGGTGTCGCTGCGGCTCTGGGATGTTCGAGGTAACACTGAGGGCAACTTCGAGATTCAGGTCTGGGACGCGGCCGGGGCCTCGGGCAGCCCTGGGCCTTAGGTCGGTTCCGCGATCTACACGGGACTGGCTGAGAATCTCGCGGATTCATCCAGCCTTTTGACGATCTCGGGGTTGAGCGTGGCCCTCGGGGCGAGCACCAACTACTACCTCGTGGCCCGAGGGACGACCCTGACTAGGACCGAGGGATCTCCTTCGTTGCGCTGGGTACGCTCAGTCCCCGGGCTCGCGCCCAGGGCTTTTATGGGCGAGATGGCACGGGCAAACCCGGCCCACGCGGGGTGACCCGGAAAAACACTGAGGAGCTAGAAAGAAGGCCCTCGTGCCTGCCTGCCTAAAAATACGCCCGGAGAGGCTCGAACTCCCAACCCTCGGTTCCGAAGACCGATGCTCTATCCAATTGAGCTACGGGCGCGCTGACGAGATCGTAGCGGTTTTTTCGGGTGGCCACCATTGGTGGGCGGTGGAAACCGGGGCGGAGTTTGGCCGGCTAAGGCCCTGGTTTGAACCCCGACCCCGGATGTGGGTGTATCATTTTTGAGTCGGAAGAACCGCCCTGGCGGAAACTGAAGGCTGGGGCGTGGGCCCGCCTGCAAGGCGGGACCGGCTGTAAGACGCGTGTCAAGCTATGGTGTACATCACGTTGCGGGTGCTCCACGGCGCCGACCGGGGCCAGGTGTTTGAGCGGTTGCCCGCGCCCGTGACGATCGGTCGCGAGGAGGGGAATTCGATCCAGCTCAACGACGAGCGAATTAGCCGCTACCACCTCAAACTCCAAATCGACAACGACAAGGTGGTCGCCACCGACCTCGAAAGCACCAACGGCACGAAGGTCAACGGGGAAGACATCCAGGTCCGGATCATCCGCGACGGCGACATGATCTCGCTGGGCCGATCGCTGCTCCTCGTCGGCTCCCACAGCGACATCGACCGGCGGATCGCCGCCCGCCATCCCAATGGTGCCAATGGCGACGCCCGTCAGGTACGCGAGCGGATGGAGCGAATTGCATCACATCATTCCGACATCATCGAAGACGTGGATGCCGTGCGGCTGCCGCTCCTGCCCGGGGAATTTCCCGGACTGCCGGAACGCCTCAGCCCGGCCCAATCGGCGGAGCTCAGCGAACTGCTCGAATATGTTCAGACGGTGCTCCGGCGAGCGACGGAGGGAGCCACGATTCGGCCCGGCAGCGAGCGGGTGGAACTCGACTTCGCGGAATGGCAGGCCATGCTCGATCTCCAGGCTCGACTCGCAGGATTGCTCCGCGAGATTGGTGAGCCGACTTCCGGCTGACACAGGGATTTGAGGGGGCGGCTAAACTGGGCTTTTCCTCGCGAGGTCCTCGATTGAGCGCACTGCCCTTCACCCACCTTCACTGCCACAGCCACTACAGCCTGCTCGACGGGGCCAGCTCGATCGAGCGGCTCGTGGGCCGCACGGTGGAACTGGGGATGAACGCTCTGGCGATCACCGACCATGGCAACCTCCACGGGGCGCTTGAATTTTATGCCGCGGCCAGGCAGGCCGGGATCAACCCGATCATCGGCTACGAGGCCTACATCGCCCCGGGGAGCAGGTTTCGCAAGGACGCCGGCAGCCAGAAGGAATCGAGCTACCACCTCACGCTCCTGGCCAAGGATCGCACCGGCTTTGCCAACCTGTTGCAACTAGCCACAAAGGCCTACCTCGAAGGCTTCTACTTCAAGCCCCGGATCGACCGCGAGCTGCTGGCTGAATTCAGCGAGGGCATCGTCTGTCTGTCGGGCTGCCTGTCGAGCGAGTTTTCCCGGTCGCTGATCGGCACGTCGCGGGAGCAGCAGGTTTCCCTCGCTGAGGCGAAGGAAATTGCGGGCTGGTTCCACAACACCTTCGGTGATCGCTACTTCATCGAGATCCAAGACAACGGTCTGGAGGTGCAGCGGCAGGTGACGGAGGCGGCCCTGGAGATTTCCCGCGAGCTCGGCATCCCACCGGTGGCCACCTGCGACTGCCACTACGTCAACCGGGAGGATGCCGAAGCCCAAGACATTCTGCTCTGTGTCAACACCGGCCGGTTTCGCAACGACACCTCACGGATGCGGATGGACTCCAGCGAATTTTATCTCAAGAGCCCCGAGGAAATGCATGGGGCCTTCGTGGGTCTCGACCGTGGGATCGTCACAGGAGCCGTCGCCCGCAGCCAGGAGATTGCCAATTCGACCTCGATCGAGCTCGACCTCGGCAAGCGTCATTTCCCCGGCTTCGACGTGCCCGGTGGACTGACCGCTTCGGAGGAGCTGCGGCGGCTTTGCCTGGAGGGTCTCCGCGAACGCTACGCCAGCCTGCCCAAGCGCTGGTCTGACGGCCTGCCACCGAGCGCCGGTGGCGCGGGTGAGCTTCACCAAGCCGTGCTCGACCGGCTCGACCGCGAACTTGGTGTGATCGACACGCTCGGCTTCGCCAGCTACTTCCTGATCGTCTGGGACTTCGTGCGGCATGC
>ERZ889217.1239-NODE-1239-length-13407-cov-6.246630_pt1 | contig 13407 bp, 21 predicted proteins | sample MGYA00521098_ERZ889217 | MGnify/ENA primary metagenome ERZ889217 (study PRJEB32303, sample SAMEA104408613) | aquatic metagenome | biome: Brackish water; feature: Pelagic; material: water | place: Baltic Sea | collected 2014-06-10T22:04:00 | depth 2,362 m ...
CTGAATCCAAATGGCAGATAGTTCCTTGGATGGGATGGAGACCATCAGGATGAAGTTAGTCGATTGACCGGTGGTGGACAAAACACCTTGTCTTACAGATGTTTTGTAAAGAGGAGCCTAGTAGTCTTCAGGATCTGCTTTGTAGTCCTCTTGTGGCTTGAAGTGAATGATTGGCATAGTTTCCACCATCTTTGATGGTAGCTGATCAGTTAATACCTCATTCTCTCTGTCCCATCTAGCACCATCAAGGTACAGACCCCAGATGTAAACACCCTGTTCAGGAGTTTCTTCAATTTCGTCTGCCCTTTCAGCTTCCAAAATGGTGAATGCAAAGTCAAGCTTATCAATAGCAATTTTGTACTGTCTTGCGTGAGTTTGAAGAACACCGGTCATGAAACCTTGTGGGAAGAACATACCTGGGAGCCAGTAGCTTGCTGGATTTCCTTCATCCAACCATTTCTTGATAACAGACACTCTTTCTATCAAATCAGGGTACCATAAAGATAGAACCTTCAATGATGGGTAAGCAACAGCCTACCAGTTCTTTGGAACCTAGTTGTTCAAAATGCTTAAGTACATGGAATCTAGTGTTTCACTCATAACGATGAAACCTTTAATGGCTAAGTCAATTTCTACAAGTGATTTTTTCATTGTGGACAACATATTGTTGAATTTCTCCATTTCTTGGACCAGCACTGTGGACAAAGATGGAATGAGGCCTTGTGCGTCTTTTATAAACAGTTCTTTTAATCCTTCATTTTCATCGAGCAGCTCAGGGAGAGTGTCGAGGCATTCCTTTGCCTTCTCAAGAACAATCTCATCAGGTGTCATACCACCGGCTGTCGTGGCGAGTCTTGGTTGAATACTTAAGATTGTAGCTATAACTCTGTTTGATTCTGCTCTTTGATAAGTAATGTTAGCGTTCTCGTGGAGCCCGAAGATCTCTGGTTAATCATTCATTGGTAGGCTTTCGATGTAGTCTCTGTAGACATCGACCTTACCGTCTGATGGAGCGAAGTAAGTTCCAGAAGGAGAGAATTTGTATCCTTCCTCTAAACATTTTACATTACAGAATTTTTCTAAAATAGTCATGATGCATCGACTATCTTGATCGTCGGTGACTCTTCCTCCGTAGTTGATGATTCCTGTGACGAAGTTCAATGCTTCCCAAGGAATTTCTTCTGTGGCGTCCAAGAACAGCTTCAGCATGGTGAATGAGGTTTCAAGATCAGAATCGTTGAACTCATACCTGATGTTCCATCCAAGTGGTCCAAACTTTCTCCTTTCTTAGATGTTAGCATGGAAGAATGATAGAGAAAAGAGTAGTTTCCTCCAGACTTCTGGCTTAGTGCTGTCTTCAATAAATTCTTGATTTAAGTTTTACCATGATCTCTTTAAGTTTGCTTTCATTCCTCTTGGTGGCTCTGTCGTTAGCTTCACTGAGTTTTGCAATACTGAGGTTGGGAAGTAAGCAGCTGGCATCGATGTCAAGAACAGTCTGAAGTCGTCATGAATCGTGTCAGCAGTTTCTTTCAGATTTAATACAATTTTTTCAAGGTCTTCCATCCATGATCTGAGCAAGTGGCAGTTCTATAACATTACCCACTCACCGTTCTCACATGAGTTCTTGATGTGCTCTGCAGCGATTGGTCCTTGACCTTAACCGAGCGAAATGGCTGTCAATTTATCCATGAAATTCATTTCTTGGGCAAACTTAATGAGTTGACTTGTTGGATCAGCTCCTTGACTCAACACGAAGATCAAAGGAGTTGTCTTGTTGATGTTCTCATACATAACGTTCATGGAGCTGTTTGGTGATTCAGCGTAGAATTTTCCAATCTCACTAATGACATAGGAAGCGCATGACTCTTGAACCAACTCTGGTCTGAATACTTTGATCAAAGCAAGCTTGTCAAAAGTAGCTAACTTTTCATTGTACTCACCTGGAATTGGATTTTCGTATGGATTCTCATTATCGTTCTAGTACCAGGCTTTCCACTCTTCCCAATTGTCGCAGACGTGTTGAGTTATGTTCTCGAATTGACCGCCAGACTTGAGCTCACAGCTGTAGAGTGTATCCCATTGAAGAATACCAAGGGCATCTGGATCAGGGGACTCAAGTTGAGCGTCTCTCTCGCCTGATGTCATGACTGACACTCCTCTTAACAGGATGTTCCAGATTCCTTCGTCAATAATGTTGGCGTTCCTTGAGATGGATGTGGCGATCAAGAATGAATAAATGAGCTTGTCCTTCTCGAAAAGACCTCTCGATATGTTGGTGTACAAAATTCTGGAGATCTAATCGATGAGAATATCAAGTCTTTACTCGATCGTGTTGGCCTGAGCGGACAAAGCGATGGCCTTGTTGAATAGAGACTTGATATAACCGAGAGAGTTCTAGTACATAGGATCGACACCTCCAAGATCAGCGATGACGAAGTAGAGAATCGATCCTCTGACTGCGACTGAGGTGTACATGTTACGAGTGTCGTTGATTTCAATGGAAACTACTTCTGCTTGAGCCATTCTCTCATTGATCTCTGCAGATGTTGTTGCCGAACTTTCGAGAGTATTAATGAGAGTGTCCTCGTCAAGAATCTCTTCGAGAGTAGCTTCTGAAAGCAATTTGAGTACGTTGTTCTCAAGCTCTTTGATTTTCTTAGCGTCAGCAGCCATCGTCAACACAATTTGATCTCTCTTCTGCTCAACTTCAGGCTTCTCAGCGATGACGACATCTCCGAGTAACTGTTGCTGAAGACCATCGAATGTGACAGTAAAGTTGATGAGAGTAACTTTAATGCAGATTTCAGGAATGTAATGAGGATTTGGCATCTTGGTGGTCATGTAGAACATGAAACCCTCATCATAATCAACCATAGCATCACCAAGTTTAATTTGCATGATACCAGCCTCACTCTTAGCTTGCTATTTGTTCAAAATAGGATCGATGGCTGGATCAACACCCTCCTCAACATCTTCTACAAGGACCGTAATACCATTTCTGACAGCGGCGGTGATCTCTCTTAAGAAGTTAGCAGGACCGAACTTGAGAATTTTGAGGTCTCCTCCTTTGTTCATGTTCTTGATCCAAGCATTGGCTTGTTGTTGGGGATCGATGCAAAGAGCATATCTTTCGGCTTGAGTTGTTAAGATTCCGTTTTCACTAGAGACTTGATCACTAGGAAGACCAGCGATACCCCAGTTTCTAAGAATAACAGGGTCACCCATAGTTTTGACAACTGTGAAATCCTCACTGGTTGGGATTTATCTCTCGATACATCCTTCAACCCATTTTTCGACGAGCTTTTCTCTGTATTGACCAGTGAAAGCACCGAAATAGGAGATGCAAGCGCATGAGATAAAGACATTACCAACTAATCTTTCGATCTCGCCACCAATTTTCTCGACGGTTTCAGCCCATCTCACTCCTTCATCCTTGAGCAAGACGACAAGTTTTTCAGCTCTGAACATTCTCTTGCTGGATCTATCCATTTCGAATTCAAGAGCTTCCTTCTCGTCCATCATTGTCTAGCAATCAGCCTCGAGTTTTGCGACTTAATCTTTGACCTATTGTACACCATCAAGCTTAACTTAGAGTTCAGCTTGTGCACTTTTGAGGATAGCTGTTACTTCAGCGTGCTTGGCTTTCTTAGGAGCAACCTTCTTTGTAACAATCTAGAACTTAGAGCATGCATTTGCCCACACACAAAGAGCGGAAGCAGCGATCGAAGACTTTTTAATTTCAGAAGCCTCGAAGTTAGGTTTGCTGATGTAACCATCTCTTGCTTTCTTCCAGGTCTTCTCAGTAGTACCCTCGACGTCATATTTCTTAAGTCTAGTCAAGAATCCACTGGTGTCACTAAGTACCTTTTTGATTGAAGCCCAATCTTTGCTCTCACCGAGCAGGATCATCACACATTCCATGACGAATACCACACCAGCTGGTGGTTGCTTGAAGGCTTTGATTTCGACAATTGAATCCTTATCAAGCTTTTGAAGTGCAATCTAGGCAGCCTCTAGCTCTGGCTTAGCGGCGGCAAGATCAGCTTCAGCGTCATCAGCGATAGCCTTAGCCTCAGAGGCTTTCTTAGAAACGATCTCGGCTTCAGCAGAAACGACCTTCTCTTTCTCATCAGCAATGGCTTTGTCCCTGTTAACGATCTCGAGGGCAACCGCTAACTCTTCGTTCTTGACCTTGAGCTTTGGTTGCATATCAGCCAGCTTGATCTTAAGTTCAGCGATGTTTGTGTTTGTATCGTTGAGCTTCCTCAAACCAATGGATAGTCTGTTCTTGTTCAAATTAAAAATAGTTCTCTACTCATCCAGCTTTTTGTTGTACAAAGAGATTAAATCTAGATAAGACTTTGGAGTCGTATAAACTCTTCTTCTCAGAGATTCATAGAATTACTCGGACATGTCTTCAACACTTGTGTGAATCCTCATGCACATCTCGGCGAGTCCTGTCTTAACCTCTTCGGAGCATTCAGGAAGCTCCTTCAAAAATTCTGTGGATACGTAAAGAAGTGCTTCTTCTGGCCATCTACCGAACCAATCAAGGGTACAGCAGTTGATCAAAGCAGGGAATTGTCTGCATCTGACTCTCAGGGTCTCACCGACCGGAGACATGCACAGACAGATGTGAAGATTCTCTCTGATTCTATCAATAAAGAGAGCAGCCATGTTATCAAGAGTATCGACAATCTTTTTCTCTTGGCAGACAGGTCTCAAACCATTACTAATGTCCTCTTTGTCTTCAGGAAGCATCAGGTTAGGAATCTCACCAGTGTTAAGTAGGTTGTTGAGATTTTCAATAAAGCTCTCATTGATGATCATGGTATCAGTCATGACGAAAGCAATTGCTTTTCCTTCGATACCAGATTCCTTCATGATTCCTTTCATGTGCTCTTGGAACTGTACGATTCCATAGCCTTTTGTCAACTCGATGTTGTTGTAGGCCATTTCTCGCATGAAAGAGATCAGTCTCAGCAAGGATTGTTTTCCAGATCCACCCACACCGATCAGCATGATGTGGCCTCTCGGCTGCTTGAGGACTCTACCGATTCTCAAAATATGTTCAAGAGCATCGTCAAAGAGTACTAAGTTCATCTTGCTAGTTCCAGATGAGTTGTATTCTTCAAGAGATCCATTAAGACCCTTAAGTAGCTTTGGCTTGTCAACCATGTATTCATAAAGTGGGTTTCCTCCTCCAAGCTTGAGAAGATCACCGAATCTGAGGTTGGAGAAAAGCTCATCCTTGTCTGGAGACTGCTTGAAGTTCTTATTGATGAGGTCAACGGTCAAGTCTTTGAACCAGTTAGTGTCATCAGTGTTAATGAGTCTATCATGGAACACTCTGCAGCACTCATTGACCCATAGTCTCATGAAAATGTCTTCGGTTGGAATGCTCTGTTGCTTCACCATGCAGAGACCTTGAACGACCTTGGACACATCTCTTAAGTTGAATAAGTAATGGAACTTCGATGGAGTTGGTCTAAGGTCTTCTTGGATCTTTACGTAGATTTCAATGGTTGAACTAATGGCGGCTTCTTCAAGATTCTTTACTTTATCACCGAAGCTCCATGCTTTCATGTAATTGCCAAGAATGCTTGAGAAAATGGTAGAGAGTACTCCAACAGATGCCTCAGGAAGACAGAACATATTGAATCTTCTAGAAAGTCTTGGAGTGATGACTGCTCTTCCTCCAGATGGAGGGGCGGCGCAAGCGATAACACATGTGTCCTCAATTTACTTCCACGCCCATTCACCTCTGATATACATACCTTTTTGATCGATGAATTGTCTCAAAAGCTCGATAGGTGGTTGAGCTCCATATTCTTCAACAGATGGCATGTTAATGTCATCGACAAAGACCATGATTTTCTTTCCTGGCTCAGCACCGAATCTGGTTCTTGACTTTTTGGTCAGCTTCTCTTCAATACTCTGTTGAGTTCTGAGAGAAGTTGTCTGAGCAGACATGTTAATCACAATATTAGTGATTGAACCTTTTTCTTTCATATCGGAAAGTTGCTTGGCAATAATGGCAGTCTTACCAATACCAGAGGCACCTGTGAAGAATAAGGCCTTTTCGATTGCTGTAAGGTGCTCCATAGAGTAAGCGTACTTGGTGGAATCTTGAGTTGGTACCATGAGCTCGAAGTAAGAAAGATCTTTGTCAAACTCGAATGCTTGAACTTTCTCAGTCCAAGGTTTGAAAGTCTAGGTCTTCTTCATGTCATACCAGTAATCGAAGATAGTGAAAGATCCTGGAATCTGAGCAGACTTGAATTGATCTCTGACGATTGAATCAAATCTATCTTTTCCGGCCTGAACAAGAGAGCCACCGATTCCCCAAGCGTATGACCAGGCGAAAAGGCAAGTGAGAAGAGCGATCTTGTTATCATCGGTTCCTTTCCAGCCTTTCTTTTCATCAATGAAACCTTCAAGGTAGTTGCAGACTGAAGTAACTTATTGCAAATCAGTAGTCTTGATTGCTTCTTTGCAGTTAGCTCTGATGAACTCAAGAGCAAGGTCGATTGTTGCATCAAAGGTGCTCCAAAGCCATTCCCTAACTTTGTTAGGCATAATGTACTCATCTTCGAAGAATGTGTCGATCCAATGTCTAACAAATGGTCTCCAACCAAGTTCTTCTGGAGTGAGATAGACCATACCACATCGAGAAACTGTAGCTGGAGATGCGACGAGAAGATCTTGAACCTCAAATAGCATTCTCATTTCCTTTCTCAACTTGATTCTCTGACCGTTAGAGAGGCAAAGAGTCATGTTGTCATCAAGCACAGTGTTCATGTTTTCGATCCAAATAGCATCGACTGGGCCGTCAAAGACAACCCATGTTTTCTCATCACCTTACTCGTTGGCAGCACCTCTCATAACTTTGGATGCAAGACCATCGAACCATTCTTGTGAAGAGTTGACGTATCCATACATTTCGTCCATAGATATGGCTTTTGGGTTCAAGATAATCTTCTTAACATTCTGGAAGTCTTAATTACTGGAATTTTTTTCTTCTCTCATGTAGTTCATTGTGTCCTCGAGGCATTCGTAGACTCTTGTTTTACCAGAGCCTGTTTGTCCGACAAGCATGACACCGAATCTGACTAAGAAAGTCTCGTGCAACTAAATGCATTTCAAGATAAAGTTTGGTTGAGAGACCATTCTCTTTTCCTCTGTCATCTTCTCAAGAGTAAGTTTGAGTTCACCATAGTCGTTCTCCTTAACTTCAATTCCGGGGAAAAGATCACCAATAATGGCATAGAACAATGGTAAATCTTCCTTGAGGAACTTAGGCACGTTGGCATCTTTCATTGCTCTAATCAATACAGCATCTTCGACCATATCTGGGTTAGCTCTCTTAAGAGAACCAGCCATGACCAATACAGACTTGACAGCTCTTAGACCGAAATCATAATGCTTCTGTTGCGAAAGTTATTCAGACGAAAGCTTATATAGCTGCACCATCTTTGTTGAAATACGTTTGGCACTAACGAATCCTTCAGCAGCAAGCATGATTTCTGCAATAAGTCCATAATTAGGGATCATCATTGCCACGGGTCTAAACATGACTTTGAGGTTATCTGGGAGCTCAGTTCTTCCGGCGTAACCTGGGTTCATCGTAACATGGCAACCAAATTCTGTAAGTGGTTAGAAGTTTTGCTTTAGGTCAATCTCATCACCTTCAAAAATAAATTGCTTCTTGTTCTCTAGGAGTGCGTTTCTAATTTGTAGGAGCTGTTGAGCAACCACAGACAAGACTTCAACACCGATTCTGTTGAACTCATCAAGGCATGTCCAGCATCCTTGTTGACACAATCCTGAAAAGAGACGACCCATTTGGATATAATCGATCTAATCAGAGCAGTTGAACACAATACATTGGATTGCAATAGCCTTAGCCAGATCTTTAGTGGACTCTGTCTTACCAGTTCCAGCTGGACCGGAAGGGTTGGCACCAAGCTTAATATGAAGGGCGTTTGAGATAGTAATCCAACACTTATCAGTCAAAGGAGTAATGACCAGTCTTGATGTTGGGCCCATGAACTCATAGCCGTATGGGAGGGTGGCACTGACTTGTCTGATTCTGATGTTATCGATATCATCCTCTTCCCAGTAGTATTTGAGCTGCTTCATCCATTTGAATTCATTGATAGATACAACTTAGTCAGCCTTGAGTTCATCAATAATATCTCTCGCATGGACATCGACAGTGATCAAAGCGACAACAGTTCTTCTCTTGAGATCAGAGAGTTCACCTCTGACCAAATCGGTAAGTACCTCGATTTGATCGATGTTAGTTTTGAGCCAGTCTTCAAGAGCAAATGGTGAGGAACTCATAGAGTTAATAGCATCTTCGGATCCAGACGTCCACATAATTTGAGCGGTCGTTGCAACGATCTAACCATAATGCTCAGGTTTCATCACAAACTCTTTTCTATCTGGTGGCTTTTCTGAAGTAAGCGTCTAGTATGCAAGCTTCATGTATTTGTAGAGACTGTCTCTCATCTGACCTTAAAGTGCATCAAGCCAGACTTCTACAAGCCCTCTAGCTTTGACATCCTTTACGAAAGGAACAAGCTCTCCCTCATTCGACTTCATACCTTTGATGGTTTCATTATCATCTTGAATATCAATCTTTACAAGGTTATCGAAGCAGGTCTTCAAATGTCCAGCAATGACCTAAACGTTTTGAGAGTTGGCCAAAATGTCGATGAGCTCTTCATTAGACAAGAAGTAGAATCTTGGGAAAGCCTTTCTCTTCAGAGTCATGTAGTCATCCAAAGATTTCTGGATGTCATCTAAGATGGCGTTGTTCGCAAGCAACTCATCAAGGGTCTTGAATGGGTGTGCTTTCACAATCTTCAAGCAGTTAGGCTACTTTGTGGTTTTAGCCATCAGAGTTTTGAAATACTTGTCGATCTACTCGAACTTCTTGGTCTCGTCAGGCAAGGACTTTCTGATATCAGCAGCTCTCATGAAAATGTTCTCAAGGTATCTCCAGTTAAGCTGGCACATCTGCCATTGCTCAATCATGTCATTGATAGTGAAAATCCATTTCTTCCACTGCTCGGCTTCAGATCTTAAAGGCTTTACGAATCTAGATCCAAGAACCATATTGATATTGGCGAGAGATTCATCAAGAATTGTGAAAATATCATCAAGCTTAATGAGGATTGGGCACTCAGTTTTCTCATCAATTTCGATAGAGAAAGAAGTTCCTTTCCAGACTTCCTCCAAAGCGGCGAGATCGCTCCTAAGCTTGTCTTCTTGGACAGCTTGGATAGAAATAGCAACGATGTCCTCTTGATAATCGTTGACATTCAAGTCAATCAAAGCTTTGAGGTTGAAATTTGGGTCAGCGATGTCAAAGTCCTTCTTGATAAGGCCCTTGATTTAGCCCCAATGGTGCTCTCCAAGTTTGTCTGTACTAAGAGCCTTTACGACTGGCATAGCATCCTTGAAAGTGTTTACCAATTCATTAAGCTTCATGGCGATCGGGTTTGGGTCAAGGTTCTTTTCGAGTCTGATGCAGTTCTTTGCGAATTTGTCAGAAAGGGCTGTGATCTCTTCGACTTTAATATCAGCGAATGGAGTCTTGTACCAGTCTTCATTGTACTTTTGCCACTCCTCGAGACTTCTCCACATGAGGCATCTCAATGACATCTAGTCTCGGCACTCTTCGAGGTTCTCGAAAACCGTTGGCTGAGTCTCGAGCACAACTTACCAGTTATTGTACTTCTCTTTCAAGGCTTCCAACTGCTTGAACCTTTCTTCGATGTTGTTAAGCTCTTCAAGGATTTTGTATTTGTTCTCGTCCTCCATGTTGGTTCCTTCAAGGAACTTCTCATTTATGGATTCTTCTAACAATTAGTTGATATCAGCATCAAGCTTTGGGATCAACTGAAGGAGCTCCTTCTTGAACTTCTCTTTGTTGCCCTCTTGCTCGGTCTCAATTTTTTAGATCAGACCGTTGAGCTTTGTGATGGCAACGACCGACTCTTTCAAAGATTCAGAGTCTTCCTTTTTGACCTTCATTGTGAATTCATTCATTACATTGTAAGTCTGTGTGTACATGTCAATGTTGTCTCTCACGTTTTGGAAGTGCTCATTTGTGAAGTTGTAGTAGCTCTGTTGCTCGACGAAGTCCTCCACGGTGTAAATGTTGATCTCAAGTTCCTTGATTCTGGTCTCAAGCCACTTTTTGGACTCGTCGTTCCTTTGTCTAATTACATCAGGGATCTCTTTCTCAAGTTGGTTGATGTAGTCCTTTGGAGTTGATTGAATTTTAGACCTGACGGACTCGCAGTTCAGAGATACAAGTCCAATAGGGGCAATGGATGGTAATTTTCTCTGGAAGAGGTCATGGTGGTAGTTGAACAGTCTGATTGTGTTTGAAACACCATCGATAGGGTTCATAAGCTTCAAGTCTGTCAAAATTGCAGGGTCAAATTGCTTGTTTCTCCAGTAAATTTCAAGGATGGACTTGAAAGTTGTTAAGAATTGAGTGATCTTTTCAAATGAGGACTCAAGGATCTCTGTGACCATTTCTTTTTGATTTTAGAATAATGGATCGTCTTAAATCCAAGTCTTTGGGTCGAGCATGAGGGCATCTGGTTCTTCCCAGGAGTCTCCAACTTTCTCATCCCACTCCTCAAGGGCAGCGGCATATGGACTGAGATCGTTATGCTTGCTCCATCTCTCAAAAGCCTTAATCTTGTCTAGACCTGTAGAGAAGGTGCTTATAATAACGGCTATATATTCATCATGGTTTGGTTTCATTCTGATCCAGAACTTTTGAATGTTGGGTACTACCTTCTTATAGATAGGGATTGCGACCTCATCTTCAGGCTCTGCATTAGGGTCCTCTTCTTCACTCTCTTCGTTCTCTTCTTTTTCTTCTTCAAGTGTAAGATGAGCAAGAAGATCGAAGTCTTCAGGTTTAGACTCTCCTCTTGGTGGGAGCACGAAGTCATCGATTTGCACTTCTTGAATCTCTTCCTGGGGAATCGGAAGTTCGTGCTTCAAAGCAAGGTCTACTTTGAAAAGAGGATCAGATCCTCTTGAAGGGCCTGTTGCTTGGTTCTGATCGGCGAAATCAGCATTCATTACCTCGTCCATATCGCAGTTGACATCGAGGTCCTTTAGTCTCGTGATCATGTCTCTAACTGAGCCAGTGTAAATGTTGGCTAAAGCTTCAAGAGATAGGAAATCAACTAGATAGGCAAATCTAAGGAATCTGGAGCATTCCTTTCTCAAGCTGGATCTATGACCGTAAGTCATACCCTCTGGGAAACCAAGTTTCTCAAAAGTGTTGGAGGATTGCTTTTTCTTCATAGAAATGTTGTTCGAACCACTTTGGATTGGGTTGTTCTTCTTTCTCTCTTCATCGAGAGCAATTTCAGACACGATTCTGGTTCTAAGCTCAGAGAGAACCTTAGAGATACAATCTCTGATGTTGGCTCTGCATCTGTCTGAGAACTTCTAGATCTCCTCGTGAATGTTGCTGGTTCTCTCCATCTGTGCATCTGCGAACTCTTCGATGCTCTTGGTGTCACCTGTGTGGCAAGGGTCGATGAACCTTTGCTTCTCCATTTCGATCATGAAAATTCTATGCTTTGTGAGATGAGTGCTGAAGTGATCTTGAAGCATGAAAAGTTTCTCCTCAAGGGAATTCTGGGCTTTCATTCTGTTTTGGTGCTTAATGGTCTTTTTCCACATTCTCATGAACTTCCATTTCTTGAATTGCTTGAAGAAATATTTCTCCTTGATATGGTTATATGAGTCTCTTTCGATCAACCACTGTCCAAGGGAAAGGAACTCAATAGGGGTGTCGTTTTCGTACAAGGTAAGACCCTTACCACTGAGAGTGTAGTATTTTTGAGGGTTTCTGTCTTGATATTGGCAAACTTGGAGGTCATAAGGATCAGCGTTTGGGTTTGGGTTCAAGTAAACGAAGACGGTTTCTTCCTCGCTCTTGGAGTCCAGAAGAAGTTCGATGTATTTATCGAGATCGCTCCATTTTTGAGGAGCTCCTTCTTTAACTTCCTCTTCATCATCCTTGTCTTGGCCTTCAAATTGTTTGAGGCTCTTACCAGACATGTTTGATCCTCTTGATGCGGTATCGTCGAGGGCAGGGAGTTTCATACCATCCTTTCCCTATCTAAGCTCTGGTGGGAGTTTACCGGTAAGCTTATCAAGTAAGAATTTGCTTCTTGCGAGCTCAAGGTTCTTTTGATTCATACTGTAACCTCCCTCAAATCCAGCCATAACCATAGCAGGTGGACCTTGGAGAAGTCTCATGTTTGGATCAAGCTGGCTGGTCTGACCAGCGAATTGGCTCATCCTTCCGGTAAGGGTTGGTAGTTGACCTGGCTTCTACCCAACAGGTCCCTTGTTGAGGAGGATTCTATTGGTGGAGCTTAATCCACCAAGAGTTGCGTTGCCATCATTTTGGTTCATGATCTATGGTCTGAGCTTCATTCCTCCCTTCTTCGGGCCCTTCAGGATCTGAGGTGGAGGAACCATGATGTGCTGGGACTTGTAGTACTCGGCAGTACCTTCACCCTTATATTTGGCTTCTTGGGCAGCAGCTTCTTTGTAACTCTCTTGAAGATTGGAGTAGATATTCTTGGTTATACCGTCGATCTTTTTCTTCAATGGAGACAAACTTTGAATTCTATATTAAATAGAGAAATTTAAATTAGGAATTGTCAATTATTTGAATTTAAAAAATTACTGAATTCTTCATATGGAAGGAAGGAGTTACAAAATCGAACTTAAATTTTGAATCATATTTGCATCGGAACTTACTTGTTTGGGTTCATCTTGGCCGAGTAAGGTCTAGAGGAGATATTCTCCTCGATAGGCCTCTTGACCGAAGGCATTGGGATGTTGGAGATTCCACTGTCGTAGAGTCTCTTTTTAAGATCATTCCTTTTGGAAGGGTCAGCCACATAGTTGTCAAGATCAATCTATAATCATAAGCAGGGGTTAAAATCAAAGTTATTATGAGGAAGATGGAAGCATTGGGGCACTACCTTAGAAGGGGCTTTACTTACCTTGCCATCTTGTTGCTGGCCTGGGTGACCGTACTAATTACTGTTATTCGAATTCATTCTATTCGTTAGCTAACTTTTTGTAATTTTTATTTTTGATTAATTTTATCGATTAGCCCTTTTTAAATGTGATAATAACCACCTTTAATTAATCAAAATTTTAACGCTTAAGTCAAGAAAATAAGAATATTTAAATTGAGGCTCCAACCACAAGTTAATAATGATTTGAAATTTAAATAATAATTCTCAGCTCCTTGGCAAATGATTTGATTTTTTGATTATAATTTAAGCACGCTCAATTAAAATATTATTCAAATCTTGGGGTTTTGGGGTTTTGGGG
>ERZ889217.1240-NODE-1240-length-13405-cov-11.043296_pt1 | contig 13405 bp, 12 predicted proteins | sample MGYA00521098_ERZ889217 | MGnify/ENA primary metagenome ERZ889217 (study PRJEB32303, sample SAMEA104408613) | aquatic metagenome | biome: Brackish water; feature: Pelagic; material: water | place: Baltic Sea | collected 2014-06-10T22:04:00 | depth 2,362 m ...
AACAGTTTTTGCGCCGAGTTCAGGCAGTTGGCAAAACATAATCTGCGTATTTTTCGCGCAGAGTCTTTTTAGAGAACTTACCAACACTCGTCTTTGGCACTTCATCAATGAATACAACATCATCTGGTACTTGCCATTTCGCCAACCTTGGCCGAATGTAGTCAAGCACTTCTTGCTTGGTCAAAGTTTCGCCAGGGTTGAGAACAACACACGCCAGTGGCCGTTCTGACCACTTGGGGTGCGGCACTCCGACAACTGCTGCTTCTTTGATTTTTGGATGCGACATCAGTTCGTTTTCGATTTCGACTGACGAGATCCATTCGCCACCTGTTTTAATCAAATCTTTCGTGCGGTCAACTAACCGAATACGGCCTGACGAATCCATTGTTGCAACATCGCCAGTTCGAAGCCATCCATCGGCAGTGAAACTTTCGGCGGCGCGCGAGTCGTTGTAATACGTAGATGCAATCCATGAACCAGCGCATTGCAACTCGCCACTAGTTTCGCCGTTCCATGCCACAGGCGTTACGGTGCCGGGCAGAACTACTCGACAATCAACACCAAAATTAATCGTGCCAACAGTTGTGCGAAGTTCGGCTTGCTCTTCGATTGACTTTTTCTGATCTGCCAGCGACAGATTGCAAGTTGCCGCAATCGGGCTCGTCTCGGTCATACCCCACGCTTGCAAAATCGGCAAGCCCACAGTCTCGCGATAAGCCTCACTCAATGCTTTTGGCACTGCGCTTCCGCCAACCGGAATCACACGCAGCGAAGATGTATCGCGACCCTTAAGTTCGGGTAGCACGCTCATCCAAATAGTTGGCACACCTGCAGCCACGGTGACTTTTTCTTCGACGATTAAATTTGCAAGTGCTTTACCGGATAAATCTGGACCGGGCAAGACAAGATTTGCACCGCAAGCCACCGCAGCATGTGCAAGACCCCATGCATTGGCATGAAACATCGGCACGACTGGCAAAATGATGTCGCTCTCGCGCGCACCAAGCGAGTCGACCATCATCGCTCCCATGGTGTGCATAAATGTCGAGCGGTGACTGTAGACAACACCTTTCGGGTTGCCTGTTGTTCCGCTTGTGTAACACATACTTGCTGCGCGATTTTCGTCGGTTACTTTAAACTCAGCACCTGAGACGCCTCTGATCAATTCTTCGTAGTCATACATCTGCATGCCGTCAACAGAATCTGGCACATCGCCCTTGCCATCGTTCATTACAACAAGATGCTTGACAGTTTTGAAAGTTGGCAACAGTGGCGCGAGCAGTGCAAATAGCGAGCGGTCGACAAAAATAATTTCGTCTTCGGCATGATTAGCAATGTATGTAAGTTGCTCAGGAAACAAACGAATATTTAGTGTGTGCACGACGCGGCCAGTGCAAGGCGCAGCGAAATAAAGTTCGAGATGCCGCGCTGTGTTCCAGGCAAAGGTTGCCACTCGCCCATCGGCAGAAATTTTTAATTTGTCAAGTGCGCCACCAAGTTGCCGCGTGCGGGCTGCCCACTCACCATAAGTGATGCGATCTTTACCAACTGCAGTTGCCGTGGTGATTGTTTTTTCAGCGTGATACTTTTCGGCCCGTTCGAAAATGTGCACCATCGTCAATGGTGTGTCCTGCATTAAACCCTTCATTGATCCCCCGAAAGTCTTTAGTTTGAGTCCAATAAAGTTAGCAAGTCGGCTAGCGTTCTACGAATGCGAAAAGCCGTGCTAGCGCTCACAACCTTGTTGTTTGTGATCGGCACAATTGGCACCAACATTGGTCCGGCGCTAATTGACGAACATCCGAGATTGATCTTGATGCTTAGCGCGCGCAACCGCAACCTTTTCGGCGCAGTGCCATATATCGACTTAATGAGTTATTTACTAATTGGATTCACGCGGGTGTTGATCGCTGGCGTTGCGCTGTTTTTGGTTGGTCGCTGGTATGGCACAAAGACGCTCGGCTGGGTGGAAGGCAACATGGGCGAACTGCCAGCCATATATAAGTGGACAGAACGTCTAGTTGACAAAGCCGGGTCGGTAATGGTCGTGCTCATGCCCGGCAGCAATATCGTCTGCTTATTGGTTGGGCACCGCCGCATGGCGCCGCGCCGGTTTATACCTCTATTAATGCTGGGCATCACCATCAAACTTGCGGTGCTGTGGCGTGGCGGAAAATTGTTCGAAAATCAGATAAAAGACTTTTTAAGTTATATCGAGCGTTATCAATGGTGGGTCGTCGGCGCTTTATTTATAGCATCAGCATTGCAGTCTGCCCGCAAGGGTCGGCGAAAATCTAACTAGAAAACGACATCAAAGAGATATCCATGGCTACAAAGAAAAAAGCAAAAAAGAAGCCAGCAAAGAAAACAAAGAAAGCTGGCGCAACAGTAACTTTGGGCGGAAAACCAGTTTCAGTGAGCGGCAAATTGCCCGCCAAAGGCAAGCTGTTGCCAAAGTTTTCGCTCACAACTAGTGCATTGCAAGACATCACTAACAAAGACCTGGCTGGCAAGCGCGTGATTTTCAATATCTTCCCAAGCATCGACACACCAACATGTGCAACATCAACGCGCAAGTTCAACGAGATCGCTGCGAGTTTGCAAAATACCGAGATTTATTGCGTGTCGGCAGACTTGCCATTTGCCCAAGGTCGATTTTGTGGCACTGAGGGTCTGACCAATGTCAAGACTGCTTCGTCATTCAGGTCGAACTTTGGTGCAGCGTTTGGCGTCAACTTAACAACCAGCGTGCTCAAAGGCGTCTTGGCGCGCGCTGTTGTCGTCGCCGACGAAAAGGGCAAGGTGCTGCACACAGAACTCGTCAGCGAAATTGCTAGTGAACCAAACTACGAAGCAGCGATCAACTCGCTAAATTAAATTTCTTGCGCTAGTTAAATTCCCAAGAATTTGTCGAGCCCGAGGGTGAAGCCCTTGTGCTCGGCAATTTTTTTGCACGCCAACACTACGCCTGGCATAAAGCTTGCGCGATCGATCGTGTCGTGACGAATTGTGAGTGTTTGACCTTGGGTGCCTAACACGACTTCTTGATTCGCAACAACGCCGCGCATGCGCACCGAATGAATCGCAATGCCGGCTGCCGACTTTGCGCCACGTGCCCCAGCAATTGCTTCGTGCGTAGTTGGGTCGCTCGCCCACTGATTGCTGGCGGCGGCCATGCGATTAGCAGTTGCTATCGCAGTACCGGACGGCGAATCAATTTTGTTCTCGTGATGAATTTCGATAATTTCTGCCGTGTCGAAAAACGGCGCAGCAATCTCGGCGAAGCGCATCATCAAGACTGCGCCGATTGCAAAATTTGGCGCAACTATGCAGTTACTGGATGTAAATATCTTCTTAAACTCTGCAATATCTGCATCAGTAAAACCAGTCGTGCCCACAACGGCGTGAACATTGTGCATTGCTAACCATGGCAAATTAATTCGTGAAGCAGCAGCGACCGTAAAGTCAACTGCAACTTCTGTTTTTGCATCGGCTAGCGCACGCAAATCTTTGGCGATTGTTAAGCCTTCAATCATTGAACCAGAAGCAGCAGAATCAACTGCCGCAACCAGTTCTAGATTTTTGTCGGCTGCAATGGCGGCGCAGACCGTTTGGCCCATCCGCCCCGCAGCACCAATGACACCGACGCGAATTGTCATCTCAGTTGAGATCCTATTGATCGTTTCGCAAATCGCGATCGAACTCTTCTTCGAAACTCACGCTGACTGCATCTGACGGCGCATTGCGATCATTTGAACGTGGTCGATCATTACGGTCGTTACGCGGGCGATCATTGCGGTCGTTACGGCCGCCGCGATCATTCGAACGCGGACGATCATTGCGGTCGTTACGGCCGCCGCGATCATTCGAACGCGGACGATCATTGCGTTCTGGACGCGGGCCTCGATCGCCGCTATCAGACGAGCCACCCGACGATGCGCCGGCTGAACCCTTGATGACTTCACCATCTGGGCCAATGAGACTGAGGCTAACTTTGCCACGATCATCGATGTCGTCAACACGAACGCTGACTTCGTCGCCGATGTTAAGCACATCTTCAACTCGTGCCACACGTTGACCGTTGCCGAGTTTCGAAATATGCACAAGGCCATCTCGTCCAGGAAGAATATTGACGAACGCGCCGAACGCGGCAATGTTGACAACACGACCTGCATAAACGGCACCGAGCTCTGCAGTTGGTGGATCAACGATCGCCAAAATTCGAGCCTTTGCGTCTTCTACTTTTGAGTTGTCTGGTGAACCAATTGTGATGATGCCAGTTGCGCCGTCATCTGACACATTGATCTCTGCGCCAGTCTCTTGTTGAATCGTGTTAATAACTTTGCCCTTTGGCCCAATTACTTCACCGACTTTGTCAAGCGGAATCGTGAACGTGACAATCTTCGGTGCACTCTCGTTAACCGTTGCGCGTGGCGCATTGATTGCAGAGTTCATGACATCGAGAATCTTCAAGCGCGCTTCTTTGGCTTGCTGCAAAGCTTTGGCCAAAACATCACTTGGGATACCTTCGATTTTTGTATCAAGTTGCAATGCAGTCACTGCGTCAGCTGTGCCGGCAACTTTGAAGTCCATGTCGCCGAATGCATCTTCTGCACCGAGAATGTCTGTGAGTGCTGTGTATTTGCCTTGATCAAAGATCAGACCCATCGCAATACCCGCCACTGGCGCAACAATCGGCACACCGGCGTCCATCAAAGACAAACTTGATGCGCAAACCGATGCCATTGATGTCGAACCATTTGACGACAAAACTTCGCTAACCAAGCGAAGTGTGTATGCAAACTTTTCTTGGCTTGGCACAACTGGAAACAACGCACGCTCAGCGAGCGCACCGTGTCCGATTTCGCGGCGCTTTGGTGTGCCGACGCGACCGGTTTCACCGTTGGCCCATGGTGCCATGTTGTAGTCGTGCATGTAACGCTTCGATGTCTCAGGTGTGATCGAGTCGATCATCTGATTCATCTTTGGCATTGCCATTGTTAGAACGTTTAATACTTGCGTCTCACCGCGTTGAAATAAGCCCGTGCCGTGCGCAGTTGAGATCAAGCCAACTTCAGCCGAAACTGGTCGCAAATCAGCAGGTCCACGACCGTCGATCCGAATACCTTCGTCGACCACGCGCTTGCGCACTAATTTTTTAGTTAGTGAACGAACTGCTTCCTTGATTTGCTTCTCTTGAGCAGGAAACTTTTCGGCAAGTTCGGCAAGTGTTTGTGCAGTTGCATCGTCGATTGCCGCGTTGCGATCACTTTTAAGAGCGATACGAATTGCTGGTTGCAATTTTGTAGTTGCAGCGGCTTCTACGGCTGAAAACAATTCTTCTGTGTAGTCAAGCACTGGTGTGTATTTGAGCGGCTCAATTGCGCCGCGAGTTGCGATGACACTTGCAACAAGTTGGCGTTGCAATTTGATCGACTCTTTGATGAATGGTTTGCAGGCTTCTAATCCGCTTGCAATAACTTCTTCATTCACTTTTGGTGCGCCAGCCTCGTAATACGAGAAACTTTTCTCGGTTCCGCCTGCTTCAACCATCATTACAGCAACATCGCCGTTGTCAAGTTCACGACCTGCAACAACTAATTCAAAAGTTGACTCGTCGCCTTCTTCGAATGTTGGATGTGCGATCCATGTGCCCTCTTGGCTGTATGCCAATCGCACTGCACCAATCGGACCATCAAACGGAATGCCCGAGATCATGAACGATGCTGATGCTGCGTTGATCGCGAGAACATCATGTGGATTAGTTTGATCGGCACCAATGACGGTGATCACAACTTGAGTTTCGTTGCGGTAACCATCTGGAAATGCTGGTCGCAATGGACGGTCGGTTAAACGACACGTGAGAATTGCTTGCTGACTTGGACGACCTTCGCGGCGGAAGAACGAACCAGGGATCTTTCCGGCTGCGTATGCACGCTCTTCAACATCAACTGTCAACGGAAAGAAGTCAATGCCATCACGCACGCCCTTTGCGGCGTTCGCTGTTGCAAGAACTGTTGTCTTACCGATTTTTGCTACTACTGCTCCTTGTGACTGCAAAGCAAGTTTGCCTGTCTCGAAGGTGAGTGTTCTATCGGTCCCTGAAATTGGACCGCTTACTGAAATGGCCTCGGCCATGATATTTCCTTTCGTGTCTGCGCCGCTTTTTTACGGACTTACAGACTTATGTGCCGAACAAATTGTCGGTTCCCAGTTGGAAACCTCGCGAAGACTTCTTTCATCCGCGAAATACTCAACTGACAACCAACTACAAATTGTCCGATCGTTTATGTTGTTATTATTTTTCTTTTACTAGCGACCGTTTAACGACGCAAACCAAGCTCTTCAAGAAGTTTTCGATACTTCTCGATGTTGTTGGCTCGCACGTAATCAAGCATTCGCCGACGACGACCAACCATCATCAACAATCCACGACGGGAGTGATGGTCCTTTACGTGGCTCTGAAGATGCACGGTGAGACTATTGATGCGCTCAGTTAGAAGTGCAATCTGTACTTCTGGTGAACCCGAGTCTGTCGCGTGCTGGCCGTGTTTGCTAATGACATCTTTAGTCGGAGCAATTGCCATATTGATTTTCGCCTTTCGAACTCTCACAAGCAAACTTTTCTAGCCAGTGAGATATCTGGTCGCCACAACCTTTTGGTCAGTGGCATCACATCAGAGGTATAAGCCCTAATGGACCCCTTCAATCTACGGCGAGTTCTTCATGAAACCACCCTGCATTAGTCCTGCTATATAAGTAGTGTCGTAAGGCGTGTTCACCGGAATCGTTGAAGAGCTTGGCAGGGTTGCCGAACTAAGCGGTTCGCGATTGTGCATTACAGCCAGCACAGTGCTTAGTGGCTCGCAAGTTGGCTCATCGATCGCAGTTAACGGTTGCTGTCTGACGGTTGTTGAACTCGATCAAAGTTCATGGATGACTGACATCAGCGACGAAACATTTTCGCGCACAAATCTTGGCGCACTCAAAGTTGGTGATGTTGTCAACCTCGAACGACCAATGGCTCTCGGCGATCGACTAGGCGGACATCTCGTACTTGGTCACGTCGATGCAGTCGGTGAAGTTGTCTCGCCGGTGCCGAACTTGGTTGTGCGAATCCCTCGTGATCTGATGCATCTGATCGTCGAAAAAGGTTCGGTAACTGTGGATGGCGTCAGCCTGACTGCTTTTGACCTGACTGCAGACACATTTTCTGTGGCAGTGATACCTCATACGACAAAAGTGACAACATTAGGTGTGCGTAAAATTGGTGAACAAGTAAATATCGAAATGGACATGATGGCGAAGCATATTGAGAGAATGAACGTGCAAAGTGATTCGACGACAAAATCTCGCGCGAAGAAATGGTGGCGCAGGTGAGCGATCTTTCAAGCCTGCGTAAAAAAATTGATGAAATAGATTTAGCAGTCATCAAGTTGCTTGCTGAGCGAATGCAAGTCTGTCGAGAAGTTGCCGAAGTAAAAGCAGAGTCAGCAACCGCAGTGATTCAGCCGCAACGAGTGCGTGAAGTTTTGACCGTGCGCCGCCAATGGGCTATTGACAGCAATGTCGACCCAGATTTTACAGAGCAACTGTTTCGAATTTTGCTCGCAGAAACACACCGAATTGAAATTGCTGAAGAACGTAGCGAGCCAGCACCCAGCAAAACAGCCGAATCTCTGCGTTCAGCGCTTGACACTGTCGCGTGCCGCATAGATCATGTTGTTGTTGCAGTTGCAAACCTTGATGCAGCCATGAGTTTTCTGACATCGCTTGGTTTTAAAACAACTCGCACACAAGATTCAGCAATTGTCACCGCCGATGCTGGGGGCGTAACGGTCGTCTTGGTTGGCCCTGGTGATCCAAGTGTTGATGCGCACTTGGCGGCGCACGGTTCTGGCGTACAACACATTGCAATTGAAGTTCTTAATGCTGGGTTCGTGCAGCAAGCACTCGCCGAAGCAAAAGTGCCGTTGCTCACAAATGTGATAGTTGATGCCGACGGACACGAGCAAGTGTTCACTGTGCTTGACCCATCAACTGGCGTACAACTAGGTTTTATCTCACGAACTGGCCATCGTGTGCCAATGAGCGGCCAAAATGTTCGTGCACTGTTTCGCGCGCTGGCTAAATAAACCACAAGATTATTCTTTGGCGCTTGCCACGAAGCGGGCAAGGCGCTACGGTTAGAGGCGCACGGCAAATACAAGAATCTTCACCTCTCTAACATGGTGACGAAACTTGGTCGAGCGCTCTCAACATAGTTTTATCAATCTCCATCGGAGGGTCATGTTGTCTGAGAGCCGTCGCGTACTAAATACGCCAATCGCCGAAATCGCCACATCTGAATTAATGAGCCGTGCGCGTGAAATTCGCGACAAGGCTTTCGGTAGTCGAGTTACTTACTCTCCAAAAGTTTTTATACCTCTAACGATGTTGTGTCGCGATAAATGTGGATACTGCACTTTCGCCCAACCACCAGCGCGGTTAGAAAACCCTTACCTCTCTGGCGAACAAGTTCTCGCAATTGCCAAGCAAGGCGCAAAAGCCGGTTGTCACGAAGCATTGTTCACACTCGGTGAGCGACCAGAGTTGCGCTACGAAGTTGCCCGTGAATGGTTGAAGCAAAATAATTACGACAGCACCGTGCATTATCTACACGACATGGCGGCACTTGTGCTTAAAGAAACCGGTTTGCTGCCGCATGCAAATGCTGGTGCGTTATATCGCGATGAGTTAGAAATGTTGCGCCGCGTTTCACCGTCACAAGGCATGATGATCGAAACATTGCGTGCTGATTTAGATTGTCACCGCGGTGCGCCAGACAAAGAACCACAACGCCGTCTCGACACATTAAATTTCGCCGGAGAATTAAAAATTGCATTCACGACTGGCATCTTGGTTGGTATCGGCGAAACGCGTGAAGACCGAATTGCTGCGCTTGAAGCCATCGCCGCATCACACGCGAAATACGGCCATGTGCAAGAAGTGATCGTGCAAAACTTTTTGCCGAAGCCACTGACGATTATGCAGCACGAAAAGCCATGCCCACAAGACGAATACTTGTGGTCAATCGCCGCAGCGCGAATTATCTTGCCACCAAGCATTCACTTGCAAGCACCACCGAACTTGAGCGACGACTTCGCCGTTTTGCTTGACGCAGGTATTGATGACTGGGGCGGCGTTTCGCCAGTGACCGCAGACCATGTCAACCCAGAGCGTCCGTGGCCGGCACTTAACAAGTTGCGAGACGCGACGCAAACACGTGACAAAGTATTGGCGCCACGACTAACTATTTATCCAGAGTTTGCAACTGTGCCGACCAAGTGGCTTGATGACTCACTTTATTTCAAAGTCCTAGATCGCAGTGACGCCGAAGGTTTGGGTCGCGATGATCCAGGTCAAGTTTGGCCAGAAAAAGTAACGGCTGCTGATGTTGTGCAAGATGGTGCCGAAGTTATTTTGATCGGCCACCGCTCGACACAGTGGTATTCGGGTGCGAATAATCCCCCACCGCTTTTGATTAGCGCTCGCAATGAAGGCAACAAAGTCAAAACAGGCCCAGTAGCCGAAGTGTTGCGCGGTGTAGAACTTGGTCAGCAAGTCGATCAACAACAAATCGTCACATTGTTTGGCGCCCGCGGACTAGAAGTTGATGCAGTTGCTGCACTCGCCGATCAGTTGCGCCAACAAGTTGTCGGCGATGTCGTGACTTGGGTGCACAACCGAAATATCAACTACACCAATGTCTGCACATTCAAATGCAAATTCTGTGGCTTTTCGAAGGGCCCACTCAGCCTAAATCTGCGCGGCACTCCATATCTGTTGACGCTTGACGATATTGCTGCGCGCGCAAGCGAAGCATGGGATAAGGGCGCCACCGAAGTAACTCTGCAAGGTGGTATTCATCCTGATTTTGATGGTGACTATTACATTGATGTCGCTCGTGCTGTTAAAGATGCTGTGCCGCAGATGCACATTCACGGATTCACCGCACTTGAAGTCACCGAAGGTGCGAAGAGACTCGGCGAACCGTTGCATCAATATATTTTGCGACTCAAAGATGCTGGTTTAGCTTCGCTGCCCGGCACTGCGGCCGAAATATTAGATGATGATATTCGCGCAATCATCTGCTCAGACAAAATCAACACCGAAGAATGGCTCGAGTGTCACCGTGTTGCGCACAAAGCGGGCTTGCGCTCAAACATCACAATTATGTTCGGCTCTGTTGAGCACCCGATCAGTTGGGCCAAACACATCGTGCGCACACGTGATCTGCAAAAAGAAACAGGTGGCTTCACCGAATTTGTTGGTTTGCCGTTTGTACACATGGCTTCGCCAATTTATTTGCAACACAAGTCGCGTCGCGGACCAACTTTTAGAGAAACCGTGTTGATGCATGCGATTGCACGAATCGCCTACCACGGCTTAATTGACAACATTCAAGTTTCATGGACCAAAATCGGCAAAGCCGGTGCGGCGCAGTTGCTGCAAGCAGGTTGTAATGACTTGGGTGGCACACTAATGAACGAAAATATTTCTCGTGCCGCTGGTGCGAGTCACGGCCAAGAGATGACCGAAGATTCGTTCAGAGAAATAGTTGAACCACTTGGTCGAACTTTGCGTCAGCGCTCAACGCTGTATGACCTGAGTGCGGTCTAAACGCCCGAGACGGCGCGAGTTTGTTCGATGTCGTGCTTGAGTTGCATCTTTAGTGCGTCAATGTTCTCGAACTTTCGCTCGCCACGCAAGAAATGAGTGAATGAAAGTTTGACTTTTTCGTCGTAAAGGTCGCCAGAGAAGTCAAGCAGATGCGCTTCAAGCATTGAACTGTCGGCGTGCTCAAAAAAAGTTGGACGCCGACCAAGGTTGATCGCACAAACATGTGCAGAGCCATCTTGGCGAGTCAATACTCCTGCATAAACACCGTCAGCAGGTATACAAATCGCTTTCGGCACTTCGATATTGGCAGTCGGAAACCCAATCTGACTGCCACGTTGATCACCATGCACGACAACGCCTCGCACTTCAAAGTGACGACCAAGTAGTTGTGTTGCAAGTTCAACTTGCCCACCCGCAAGAGCACGACGAATTGCCGTACTGCTAACTGGTTCATCGACGCCGTCACCACGCGCGATTAACTCAATCGGCATGACATCAAAATTAAATTTTGGACCGAGTTCGCGTAGCAATGCAACATTGCCGCCACGCTTGTAACCGAAGTGAAAGTCTTCGCCGATGATTACGCGCTTTGCAGATAATCCGTCTACGAGAACTCGTTTGACAAAATCGCTGGGTGCTTCGTGGCTTGATGCTTCGTCAAACCTGACGATGCAGGTTGCATCTAACCCGGTGGCTGCGAGTAGTTCAAGTTTTTGATCTAAGTCAGTCAATAAAAGTGGAGCAGACTCGGGTCTCACAACACTGGCTGGATGACGATCGAAAGTTACGACAACACTTCGCGCATCAAGTATCTCGGCTTGCTGGCGAACTTGTTCGATCACAGCCTGGTGACCGCGGTGTACCCCGTCATATGCGCCGATCGTGACGACACAACGGCGCTTTTTGTCGTCACCGCCGAAATCAAATTTTGAATCGTTGACAATTATCATTCATTCTCACGATACTGCGTTAGCCATTACCACACTTGGTTTGGCACGACCTGTTGCGCTTGCTTCATAGATCGCAAGCAATGCATCATTCTCATCGACGAGCACCCAAGGCGATGGCGAATCCCATTTTTCTAACTCGCGACCATTCTTGATAAACGCTTTCGTATCTTCGTCTGCCACAACTCGACTCATTGATCGCACAGCAGTAATTGGTTGATGCACAACAACTGCATCTAGTGGCGAAGTTTCGTCTTGAGTAAATGTGCCTACAGCCGTGCGGCGTAAGTTTCGCAAATGTGCCGAGCCGCCCAATGCCCGACCTATGTCATCGGCAAGAGACCTTATATATGTGCCTGACGAACATCGAACTTCGATTTCTACGACACCAGGCTCGGGCATCCCAAGAACTTTAAAATCGTAGATAGTCAGACTGCGTTCGGCACGCTCGACTTCGATGCCTTGGCGAGCCAACTCATGCAAACGAACACCGCCAACTTTAAGTGCCGAGACCATTGGCGGCACTTGCTTAATTTCTCCGACAAAGTTTTGTGCGACGACACGCTTTATTTCTTCAAGCGTCACACCTGACATATCGTGATTTGCCGTAACCGTGCCGGACGAATCAAGCGTTGAAGTTGAAGAACCTAAAACAATTTGACCCGTATACGTTTTATCCAGGCCCGTCAAAAAAACTAACAACCGTGTTACATAACCAACGCCAACTAGCAATACTCCAGTTGCGTCTGGGTCAAGCGTGCCTGCATGACCAATTCGTCGTTCACCAAGTTGTTTACGCAAGACATTGATTACATCGTGACTTGTCATTCCAGACGGCTTGTCAACTATCACTAGTCCATGTCGAGTTGGTGGCCTACGCCGAGCCACGAAAATTAACTCTCAGATTTCTTGTCACCAAAGAGTTCTTTGCGCCGAATTTCGTCTTGGCGTAGAACTTCATCAATGCGTTGAGCCGCACGAATCGCATCATCGGGCCGAAATTGCAAAATTGGTGTGCGTCGTGCACGAACTTGATCAGCAATCACACTCTGCAAGCGTTTGCGATATTCGTTGAGTGCTTCAAGAATCTGTTCATCGCCATCTGCACCTTGAATTGAGTCGTAGTAGACGATCCCACGATTCATCTCCGAATCAACATCTACAGATGTAATAGTCAAAAAAGCAAGACGATCATCATCGATTTTGGCAAGCTCATCGGCGATCACTTCACGCAATGTTTCGCTCAGCCGGGCTGTGCGTGCATAGCGGCGACGAGTGTCAGTTCGTGTCACTTTTGGGCGTCGTCGTTGATTAGCCATACGCCGTTTAGGATACGGAGGTCATGGGCTCAACAACAGACTCGCCACAAACTGGCCGTGGAGGCTCAATACCCGCCTATCGCTATAACGCTTCGCTGGCTGCCCAACTTGAAGAAAAATGGCAAAACATTTGGGAAAACCAAAGAACTTTTGAGGCACCTAATACTGCTGGTCCGCTCGCAGATAACGCAGCTGTTGCTGACCGCGAAAAATTATTTATTCTCGACATGTTTCCGTACCCGTCGGGCGCAGGTCTGCACGTTGGTCACCCACTTGGATACATCGCCACAGATGTGTTCGGTCGCTACAAACGAATGACTGGCAAAAATGTTCTGCACGCAATCGGTTACGACTCATTTGGTTTGCCAGCAGAGCAACATGCAATCGTCACAGGTATTCATCCGCGGATTAATACCGAGTCAAATATTGCCAACATGCGCAGACAACTTCGACGCCTTGGTCTCGCACATGATCAAC
>ERZ889217.1241-NODE-1241-length-13399-cov-18.106265_pt1 | contig 13399 bp, 6 predicted proteins | sample MGYA00521098_ERZ889217 | MGnify/ENA primary metagenome ERZ889217 (study PRJEB32303, sample SAMEA104408613) | aquatic metagenome | biome: Brackish water; feature: Pelagic; material: water | place: Baltic Sea | collected 2014-06-10T22:04:00 | depth 2,362 m ...
GCGGTATGTCTACTGGTAAAAACTGAGGATGTGCGCAGGCCCCAAAAAGGGGACGCAGCTCTTTTCGCCGGGAAGAGCGCCGCGTCCCGAATGGCACGAAGCGAGCCGTAAGTCGTCGCGCCACCAATGCTTCAGTTACCAGCGAGTGCCTGCCAGCCGGCTTCGACCCTGGTTCAGTTGTCCGAATCCGAATTGGGTTCATCAAAAAACGGGAGCCGCCGCTGCAGATCGGGCGTTGCGATCCGTGGTCGAGCCGTGGTGCTTGGTGCCTTGTTTGTCAGCTGTCTTCTGACGGGATCCTGCTGCATGGCTCCACGACGGTCCCGCCGGCTGCCGTGCCGTTGGGCCACGCCGCGGGCCTCAGCTCGGGCGGCTGTGTTTCCCCGCACCGCTGCCAGCCGTTTTTTCGCCTCTCGAACTGCTTGGGCATGGTCCACAATCGGCAGAGGGTAATCATGGCCAAGCCGACAGTCTGCCGACCGCTGTATCTCGCTCGGCATTGTCCAGGGGGTGTGAATGTGGGGCACGGGAACGGCCGATAGTTCTGGGATCCAGCGACGAATGAAGAGCCCCTGCGGATCCTGGTCGAGTGCCTGCTTTGTCGGATTGTAGATCCGCAACGTGTTGATGCCGGTTGTGCCGCTTTGCATCTGCATCTGTGACCAATGGATCCCGGGCTCGAAGTCGAGAAAACAACGGGCTAGATGCAGGCCCGTCGGCCGCCAGTGGAGCCAGAGCGAATAGCTTGCGAACGACACGAGCAGGGCCCGCATCCGAAACGTAAGCCAGCCGGTCGCAAGGAGGCTTCGCATACAGGCATCGACCAACGGGTAGCCGGTATGGCCGGTCTGCCAGGCCGCGAGCCACTCCGAACAGAGCGATCCTTCTCGGAGGCCGTCCGCCGCTCGGAGCATGTTTTGAAACTCGATTTCCGGCTCATCCTCCAATTTTTGCATGAAGTGGCAGTGCCAGTGGAGCCGGGACTGCATCGCCCGGAGGCTCCGCTGCCAGCACCGGAGGCCGGCTCGTTCCTGCGGGTTCGAGGCAGTGACCAGTGCGGCTGATACGTCCTGTCGTCGTGCCTCGCTCGCCTGCCAGACCTGTCTCAGGGAGATCCCGCCGAAGGCAAGGTGGCTGCTCAGCCGTGAGCAGTTTGTGGCCGCTGTCTGCGGGCTACTGATGCCACCTGCGTAGCCGCGGCCACGACGAGAGAGGAAGTCGTCGAGCACGTTGGCAGCAGCCTGGGCTCCGCCGCGCTGGCGGTCCTGCAAGCCGGGCGGCAGCCCCAGGTCGCGACAGGTAAGGATTCCGCAGGTGTCGAGCTGGCGAACTGTGGCGAGTCCTCCCACTCCTCCGCTGCTGAGAACACAGGCCTGGGGAGCACTCATCCGCGCTTCCCAGAGTCGGTTCCAGCCATCCCGTGAGGCCAAGCGTCGCACGACGCCGGTCTGCGGCAGTTCGAGAAAATCCACCCCAGATGTCTGCGCCCAATGCCGTACTCGGCGATCGCGGGCATAGGTCACGGCCGTACCCGTCTCCTCGTGGGCGACGAGGACACGGTAGCCGGTCTCCTGCCGGAGTCGCTCAAGCATCGCCACCGCCTCACCCCGGCGGGTGACCAGATGGATGCCAAGCCGGCGTAGGCTCGGATCCAGGTCACGGAGGCACTCCGCCTGAAATTCCGTGTGGTTCGACGCCCACTCGGGCTGGGCAAGAACTTCTGGCTCGTAGAGAAACACGGCGAACACGCACCCCCCACGGGCCCGAGCGACCGCAGCGGCTAGCGCGGCATGGTCGGCCGTGCGAAGATCCCGCTTGAGCCAGACGCAAATCGGGGGTGTGCCGTTCATGACCGTTGTCCCGCGTGAGAAAACCGTTCCAAGCATAGGCGGTCAGACGTTGCCAGGTATCCGCCGGATCGACGCTGCTCGGTTCGCGGGACTGACAATCTGCCGGGCAGCTGCCGGGAGAATCTCCGGAGTTGCTCGTTCGACGCTGGTAGCGATTCGTGAGTGATGAATCGGGGCCGCCGCGATTCTCCTGCTGGACGTGTGCTTCCGCCCACCAGGCCTTCGTACGCCGCGTGTCTGACACGACTCGCCAGCTCCACCGGTGATTGCTTTCACAGACCGATCGCGGACACCAGCAGCCCCTCACGGATTCGTCCGCCGTAGGCGATGGCGCCGAAGAATTGGGAGGGTGCTATAAACACCAGGGTTCGTGTTGGTAGCGGGAAGTTGAATTCATAAAACGCCGGGAGGCTTTGTGAGAATGGTCGTGAGGTCAGGAGAAAGCCGATGACGGACCAGGTGCGAGAGTTACAGCATGGGAGGCAGCAGCCGGCAGATCGCGGGAAAGTTCTGCCGCTCGAGGAGGCGATAGCAGTCGATCAGCGAACACCGCAGCACCCTGATCGGTGGATCCAAAGAGATCGAGCCGGGCAGGTATTTTTTTTTCGCAGGCGGCCAGCCATCCGCTCGTTGGGTTGTGGAATTGACCGGGCTAGCGGGCTACTTGCATGCCTCGCCGGTATGCTGTTCGCGAGCGGTGCGATGGCGGCGACCGACTCGATATTCGAGGCCGCCGTTCCGAGCCAGATCGCTGCGCCCGATGTCATGACCCGGCCCGGGTCAGCTGACACGGCCAAACGACAGTCGTGCGGGACGGTCCGGGGTTTTGCCGCCACCGTCCAGCCGCTCGCCACCCAGGCTGCGCTCGACGCCTTCGCCCGCGGCGGCAATGCCATCGACGCGGCCGTTGCTGCCGGCCTGACGCTGGGCGTTGTAGACGGGCACAACTCGGGGATCGGGGGGGGCTGTTTCATCCTGATCCGGCTGGCCGGCGGCGGGCTGGTTTGCATCGACGGTCGTGAAACGGCGCCGGCTGCAGCCACCCGTGACATGTTTCAGCGAGATGGCCGGCCGGTGGCTGCGCTGAGTCGTACGGGCTCGCTTGCCGTCGGAGTGCCGGGAGCGCTGGCTGCTTACGCCCGGGCCGTCGAGCAGTTTGGCCGGCTGCCGCTGGCCACCGCATATACGGCTGGAATTCGCCATGCAGAGCAGGGCTTCCCGCTTGATCTGGTCTACGCTCGCAAACTCGCGAACACGGCCGCCGAGCTGGCAAGGTTTCCGGCTTCGCGAAAGATTCTCCTCCAGCCCGACCGGGCGGCTTGGCCTGCAGGTCATATTTTGGTGCAACAGGATCTGGCCGCCACCTACCGGAGCCTGGCAGCGGAAGGTTCAGGCTGGTTTTATCGCGGGCCCTTCGCCGCCACGACGGCCGCCTACATGCGGGAAACAGGGGGCCTAGTGACCGCGGCCGACTTCCACGGCTACCGCGTGGTCGAGCGGAAACCACTCAAGACCCATTATCGCAACTACACGATCGTCGGTGTTCCGCCACCGAGCTCAGGAGGGGTGCACGTGGCCCAGATGCTGAACATGCTGGCCACGGTTTCCCCCGCAGCGCTCGAGCCCGGCACGGCTGACTTCGCCCACCGGCTGATCGAAACCATGAAGCTGGCCTTCGCCGACCGGTCCTACTGGCTCGGTGACCCGGCCTTTGTCGCTGTGCCTGCCGGCCTTGCTGCTCCCGACTACGCCACTGACCTCGCTGCCCGAATCGATATGACGAAGGCCACGCCGGTTCCCCGACACGGTAACCCGCCCGCCTGGCAGAGCGATCACTTTGACAAACACACCACCCACTTTGCCACGGCCGACGAGGAGGGCAACTGGGTCAGTTGCACCGCCACCATCAACACCCCGTTCGGATCCAAGCTCATCGTGCCGGGCACAGGGGTAATTCTCAATAATGAGATGGATGACTTCACCGCCGCCCCAGGCACTCCCAACGCCTTCGGTTTGGTCGGGGGAGAAGCCAATGCCGTCGCGCCCGGGAAGCGACCGCTCTCGTGCATGAGTCCTACGATCGTGCTCGACGCGGCCGGTGAGCCGGTGATGAGCATCGGTGCCGCCGGCGGACCCACGATCATTAGTCAGGTTCTCCTCGGGCTACTCGACTGTCTCGACCACGGAATGACTCCGGCCGAGGCCCTGGCTGCGCCGCGGCTGCACCACCAATGGGAGCCTGATCGGGTGCAACTGGAGGAAGGGGCAGGGGAGGAAGTCGTCACGGAACTCCGCCGTCGGGGCCACGACGTCCGTGTGGTCGATTCCTTTGGCGCAACGCAGTTGATTCGCCGCTGGCCGGATGGCAGTTTCAGCGGTGCCAGTGACCCGCGGGTGCAAGGTGAGGCTGCCGGAACGCCCGGATCGTCAGGCGGTAGCGAGCCGCCGGACTGAGGCGGCAAGCCCCAGTCAAGCAGGCCGCATGGATGTCGTGGAACGGAAGCGGGGTGATCGGCGCAGGCCCGCTCGCTTGCCAAGGAATCTGACGCAAAGCAACGGGATTGGTGGCGAGGCGTTTTACTGGTGTTGCAGGGGTGGCAGGCCATGAAGTCCGAAGGCATAGCCTGACCGATAAAAAACGACGGAAGCGATTTCCGCCGGTCTCCCCAGGTAGCGGGCCGGCGCGGAGTCAGGGCGGCTCCGGCGACTGGTAGCTCTTTGTCGGAGGTCATGGTGGCCTCATGAACGGTTGGCGAAAAGAGCTGCGTCCCCTTTTACAGGAGCCGGGCGCCGGCGGAGGGACGGGAGGCGAAGATCTCGGGCCTGATGCCGGTGGTCGTGAGGTAGTCGGCGTGAAGCCGGGCGGCGATGTCCTCGGCGCGGCTGGAGTCGCAGAGGGTCACGGTCGAGCCGCCGAAGCCGCCGCCGGTCATCCGGGCCCCGATCACGCCTCCTGAGCGGCCGATACTCCGGGCGATCGCGACCATCCTGTTGAGTTCCGGGCAAGAGACCTCGAAGTCGTCGCAGAGGGAGTCGTGGCTGGCCGCCATCAGGGGTCCAAGAGCCTCGACGTCGCCGGCCTCGAGGGCCCGGGCGGCGGCGACGGTGCGGGCGATCTCCCCCACCACATGCCGGGCCCGGCGGTTGACCGGATCTCCGAGCCGATCCCAGGCGGCCGCGAGGTCGGCCGTGGTCACGTCTCGCCAGGAGGGCTTGCCAAGGATCGAAAGCCCGTCCTCGGTGTTCTTCCGGCGGGCCGCATAGCCGCCGTCGGTGAGTTCATGATGGACATTCGTGTTGGCGACGAGCACGGTCAGGCCGGGATCGGTGAAGGGCACGAGGATCGGCTCGCCCGAACGGCAGTCGATCAGCACGAGCCGGTCAGCCTGGCCGAAGGCTGAGGCAAACTGATCCATGATCCCGCAGGGCACGCCCGCAAAGACATGCTCGGCCTGCTGGCAGAGCAGGGCCTTCTCGCGGGTGGCGAGCGACATGCCGGTGAGGCCCTCGAGCAGCGTGGCCGTCGCGCACTCGAGCGCCGCCGACGAGGAGAGCCCTGCCCCGATCGGCACCGACGACACGACCCAGGCGTCGAAGCCGGGGATGGTGAGGCCGCGATCCTGGAAGCCACGGATCACACCGCGGACGTAGTTGGCCCACTTCGGCTGGCCCGGCTCGACGGGCCGTTCGAGTGAGATCGTGGCCGGGTCACCCGCCGCCGAACCGATCCGCACTTCACGGCTGCCGTTTGGCGCCGCGGCGATCACAACGGCCCGGTCGAGCGCGAAGGGCATCACGAATCCGTCGCAGTAGTCGATGTGCTCGCCGATCAGGTTCACCCGTCCGGGGGCGGCGGCGGTGAGCGTGGTCTGGCGACCGAAGCCGGCATGGAGACCGGCGGCCGCAGCGGCGGCAAGATCAGCGAGGGAAACGGCAGGGGTGAGGGACATTGGAACTCGCGTGATGATCGGAACCGGATCACGGGCCAGGGGCGGACGGATCAGCCCGCGGCGCCGACGGCTGGGGCGTGATCAGGAACGACCAGGCATAGTCGCCGCTCGGCTTGATCCGGTAGCGGTCGAGCGGCTGCTCGCCCCAGGAATTCGTGCCGCCGAGTCCCATGGTGCGGTGATCGATCCGCACGACGTACTCGCCCGGCTCGACGAGGTCGACGGCGTTGCGACCGGCCTCGAGCGAGAGGGTCGTCACCGGAATCACGGCGAACTCGAGCGGCTGCTCGGTCGCCGACTCGATGCGGAAGCCAACGCCCCGCTGCGGATCGGCCAGCTGGAACCACCGCACCCCGGTTCGCAGCCCCGCCTCCTGCGGATCGACATAGCGGTGGAACAACTCGGCGACCTCGCCCGAGTGGATCCCCGTCCAGGCCCCGGCGTGCCGGTCTTCGTAGTTCTCCTGCGGGCCGCGGCCGTACCAGGTGCAGTGGGAGAAATCGGCCGCGACGCCGCACCGCATACCGATTCGTGGCACGATCGGCAGGCTGCCTCGCAGCCGTACGGTCGGGCTTACGCGGACCTGCCCCGATGGATGAAACTCCCAGATCACCGTGGCGGTCGAATCGCCGGCCGGGATCCGGATCTCCGAACGGACCTCGACGACCCCGCCACGGACCGTCGTGGCGACCGACTCGGCCCGGGCCGCCGGCCCGGCGTCTCGCCAGAGCCGCAGCGACCGCTGATAGCCGGCCCCCTCGTCGTTGTTGGTCATCGGCCGCCAGAAATCGAAGCGAAACGGGGCGGTGAGCGCGGGCGACGAGTCGATCATGCCGCTGTGCGTGCCGATCGTCGCCGTATGGTCGCCGAAGCGTACGGTCACCGACTCATCGTCTTCCGTGACGCTGCTCGCCCCGGCCGCCGCCGCGGCCTCCGGCAGCGGTCGCGTGCCCCAGGGCAGGGCGAACTCCTCCCAGCCGACCGGCGTGCCGGCGGTCGCCCAGGCGGTGTCGTGTGTCTGATCGAAGCGAACGCGGAGCAGATATTCCGCGGTCGGCACTGGATCCTGCCCGGTGGCGATCGTGAGCTCATGCCGGCCCTGGGGCGGCACCGCCGGCAGTTCGAGCGGTCCCGAGCCGACGACCGCCCCGTTCTTCAAGAGCTTCCACGAGGCGGTGACATCATCGAGCGGCCGGAAGAACCGTTCGTTGAACAGGGAGAGTTTCAGGTTCGGCGTGGCGAGGTCGACCGGCTCGACCTGGGTGTCCTGGTGGACCTTCGTCACCTCGGCGCACTGCGGCGAGGGGGTGAGGTCACCCATCACGATGCCGTTGAGGCAGAACGAACTCTGATTGGGCTGGTCGTTGAAGTCGCCCCCGTAGGCGAAGAAGCGGCGGGTCTTCGGCTTCTTCGCATCTTCGGTCAGCCGCAGATCCACGATCGGCTCGGGCTGGCCTGATGCCCGGGCCGCGGGGCCCCCGAACACCCTGGCCGAGCGGATCGAACCCGAGAAGCGGCGGGTCGGCACCTCGAGGTTGATGCCGATGCCGAGATCGTGGTCGTTGACCTGGATCGCACCGGTGCAGGGGGTGGTCGCGACCTCCGCGCCGTCGATCGCCAGGGCGAGCCGCGTGCCGTCGTAGCGGCCGGAGACCGTATGGAACTTCGACCGCCAGTCGTCGGGAAGCGGAGCCCGGACCGTCTTCCAGGTGTCGGTGTAGACGAAGAATTCGAGCTGCGACCCCGAGGCATCGACCTTGAGCGAGTAGGCCGTGTCACCCTTGGTGATGATCGGATAGCCCTCGGACGCGTTGCGGTCGTTGTCGCCGCCCCCCTGGCCCCGGCGGCCGCCGAAGTTGCCCCGGACCTCGGCCACGAGTTCCACGGCATCGCCGAGGTCGAGCGTGTCGGAGGTCTTCACGACCAGCCCGCCGCCGTAGAGGCCTTCGGTCTCGGAGAGCGAACCCATGAGCCAGGTGGCATGGCCGTGGCCGCTGCGATCTTCGACCGCGTCGGCCGCCTGCTTGGCGGCCACCAGCGACTGGTCCTTCCAATCCCAGATGAAGCCCCCTTGGAGCAATCGCTCCTTGCGGAAGAGCCGCCAGTAGTCGGCGAGGTTGCCCGACGAGTTGCCCATCGCATGGCTGTATTCGCACTGGATCATCGGCCGCTGCTCGGCGAGCGGCTTCTGCTCCTCCGCGCGGCAATAGCGGAGGCAGCTGCCGATCGGGGCATACATCGGGACGAACAGATCGACGTGGGGCCGCTGCTGAGCCTGCTCGTAGTGGACCGGGCGGGAGGGATCCCGCTCGTGGATCCACTCAGCCATCGTGCGGAAGTTGACGCCATCGCCCGACTCGTTGCCCATCGACCACATCACCACACAGGGATGGTTTTTGGCCGACTCCAGGCAGTTCTTCATCCGGTCGAGGTGGGCCGGGCCCCAGGATGGGTCTTTCGCGAGGCTGTTGGCGTCGGGACCCCAGCCCATGCCGTGGGCTTCGATGTTGGCCTCTTCGACCACGTAAAAGCCGAGTTCGTCGCAGAGGTCGAGGAAGGCCGGATCATTCGGGTAGTGCGAGGTGCGAACGGCATTGATGCCAGCCCGCTTCATCATGAGGAGGTCGGCCCGCATGTCGGCCGGCGTGACAAAGTGGCCCGTGGCAGGATGGTGGTCGTGGCGGTTGACCCCCTTGAACAGGATCGGCTTACCGTTGTGGAGAAACTGCCCGTCCCGGACCTCGTCGTGGCGGAAGCCGGTCTTGCCGGCATGAACTGCGAACACGCTCCCGCGGGCGTCGCGAAGCGTCAGGCGATACGGAAAGAGCACCGGCGTCTCGGCCGTCCAGCCGGTGACATCCGGCAGATCCGGGCAGTCGATCTGCACCTGGGCCATGCCAGCGGGATCCAGGACGACCTCCGGGGACGCCTTCGTCACGACCGTCTTCCCCGCGGGATCGACCAGTTCGAATTCCACCCAGGCGGCGGCCGCCGCACCGCCGAGGTTCCTCAGGTCGAGTTCTACCGCGAGTGTGCCGGTGCGGCCGTCGGCCCGCCAGCCGGTCTGCACCCAGTGATCCCGAATCTGGAGCGGGGCCGACGACCAGAGGAACACGTCACGGAAGATTCCCGAAAGCCGCCACATGTCCTGGTCTTCGAGGTAGGAGCCATCGGAATACTGGTAGACCTCGACGGCGAGCAGGTTCTCGCCCGGCTTCACCTGCTTTGTGATCTCGAACTCGGCCGGCGTGCGGGAGTCCTCTGAGTAGCCGACCTTCTGGCCGTTGACCCAGAGCGAGAAGGCCGAATCGACGCCGTTGAAGGTGATGAAGGTGTGCCGGCCCGCCCACCCCTCGGGCAGCGTGAAGCTCCGGCGGTAGGAGCCGACCGGGTTTCGGTTGCCGGCCGGGTGATTCGTGAAGTGGCCCGGCGGGGTACCCATGACCCGGGGCGGATCCACCGCGAAGGGATACTCGGAGTTGGTATAGAGCGGCACGCCGTAGCCGTGGATCTGCCAGTTGGCGGGCACGGGAATGCTCGGCCATCCCGAGTCGTCGAATTCCGGCCTGAAGAAGTCCACCGGCCGGTCGGCCGGCGTGCCCGCGTACTGAAACTTCCACGGGCCGTCGTAGCCGACGAGCGACTGCGGAATCGGCCCCTCGAGGTTCTCTGGCCGATGGTTCAGTGACACGACCCAGGGCGAGGCGGTTGCCGCGCGCGACCCCTCATGATCCGGAAAAGGCCACGATGCGGCCCGCGGCGGCTCCTTGTTGACGCGAAAGATCGCCTGATTCTCCCACTCAGGCTGCTCCGCGGCGAGCGGCGACAGGGCCATGGCGACGAGAAGACTCAGTGAGACGAGACGGCTCATGGACGCACCGAACATGATGGGATCCGAGCAGGTGAAACACATTGCCAAGACCGGGAGTGTAACTGTCACTGGAGAAAGTCTTTCATGGCCTGCTCGACGTGCGCCACGCCCGAAACCAGCCTCGGGCTCATTGGCAAGGCGAAGGTGGCCATGGTGGCGGTTACCGATCCGATGGCTCTCCGAAATGGCATCCGCACCGCATCGTCACGTCCCGCAGAATGTGCGATAGGGCCCGCAGCCAGGCGGCGGACCGCCGCGGTATGCCGGATTGGCCGGCGTCTCGACGAAGGGGTCGCGGAGCACCGAGAGGAGCCGCTCGAAGACGGTGAGGTCGCCCGCCGCCGCGGCCGCCAAGGCTGCCTCGACACGGTGGTTCCTCGGGATGACCACCGGGTTGGACCGCCGCATCAACGCCACTGCAGTTTTCGTGCCCCCCGGCTCGCGGGCCAGGCGTTGCAGCCATCGTCCGCACCAGGCGGAAAACCGGCCGCCGGCACCGTCCTCGTTCGGAGGCGTACCCGACGCGGCGATCGCCGCGAGCCCGGCGAACGTCGTCGTGAAGTCTGCCTGCGTGTCGCTCATCAGGCCCAACAGATCGCCGAACAGGCGGCGATCGTCGGCGTCTTCCGTGGTGAGGCCGAGCTTGGCCCGGGCCCCGGCGAGGTGATGCCGATCGTACCGTTCGGAAAACGTCGCCAAGACCCTCCGCACCGTATCGATCGCCGCGTCTTCGTCACCGCCCACGGCCGGCAGGAGGCTCTCTGCAAGCCTCGTGAGGTTCCACAGCGCGATCGCGGGCTGGTTGCCGTAGGCATACCTTCCTTGCTGATCGATCGAGCTAAACACGGCGGCTGGGTCGTAGACGTCGAGAAAAGCGCACGGTCCGTAATCGATCGTCTCCCCGGACACGGCCATATTGTCGGTGTTCATGACACCATGCACGAATCCGACGAGCATCCATCGGGCCACAAGCGCCGCCTGCCTCTCCACGACTCGGTCGAGAAACGCGATGGCCGGGTCATCGGCCGCGGCCGCTTCCGGCGCGTGCCGGGCGATCGCATGCCCAAGGAGGGAGGGGAGCAGTCCGGGCGCGTCGACGGCTGCCGCAAACTGGAAGGTGCCGACGCGGATGTGACTTGCGGCCACCCGGGTAAGCACCGCACCGGGCAGGGGCGACTCCCGCATGACCCACTCACCGGTGGAGGCGACGGCGAGGCTCCGCGTGGTGGGAATCCCCAGGGCATGCATCGCCTCGCTGATCAGATATTCCCTCAGCATCGGTCCCTCGGCAGCCCGCCCGTCGCCGCCCCGCGAATAGCGGGTCCTGCCCGCTCCCTTCAACTGCACGTCGACGCGGCGGCCAGCCGGCGTGATCTGCTCCCCGATCAGGATCGCGCGGCCATCGCCCAGGTTCGTGAAGTGCCCAAACTGATGGCCGGCATAGGCTTGGGCGATCGGCTCAGCCCCCGGTGGCAGCGTCGTGCCGACAAACACCCCCGCGTCGTTGCGGAGCGCCTCGACCTCGAGGCCGAGCTCGGCCGCCAAGGGTTCATTAAGAACCATCACCGCCGGGCTCCGCACGGCCACGGGCACAGCTGGTGCGTGGAGCGGCTCTGGCAACCGCGCGTAGGTGTTGTCGAACCGCCAGCCGGCCTCGTCGAACGAACGTGTCATGAACGGCCCCCCATCGCCTGGGGAGACCGCTCGCTCTCCCTATTCGCCATGGGTCTTCACCACGACAACGGTTTTTTCCGGCTCGTCAGGCGAGAACGAGGCGAAGCTGGCGTAGATCGCCACCACGATCGCCACGAGCGCGAGGCTCGCCCACGGCGCGCCGGCCCAGGGCGTCATGTCGATCGGGGTGCTTGTTTTGAGCTTCCAGGGCGTAGCCCGGGGAGCGATCGCTGCCCAGGCGAGCATGAATACGACGAGGGTGGCAAACACGGCTCCGAGGAAGTGGAAGTTGTAGGTGAAGGCCCGGTCGACCACGGCGCCGACGCCGGGCACGAAGTATTTCACGGCGATCAGTACCAGGCCAAGCGCCATCGCCCAGAAGGCTGCCGGAGCTGGCACCCGCGGGTGGAGCATGCCCACCAGCACCACGGCGAAGATCGGGATGAAGTAGATCGCATTCATGTCCTGGAGGTAGGCAAAGATGCTCTCCTGACCCGCCAGGAGCGGGGCCACGAACATCGCCGCGATCGCCGTGCAGACCACGAACACCTTGGCCGCCCGCACCATCTGCTCATCGGAGCCGGTCGGGTTGATCATGTGGTGGTAGAGGCCGATCGAGAACAGGGCCGAGGTGCTGTTCAAGGCGGCGTTGAAGGAACTGAGGATCGCCCCGACCATTACCGCGGCGAAGAAGCCGGTCAGGTGGGAGGGCAGCACCTCGCGGACGAGCGTGCCGTAGGCCATGTCGTTGGCGATCCCGTCCTTGGCAAACAGGTGATAGGCCACGATGCCCGGGAGCACGAGGTAGATCGGCCCCAGGAGCTTGAGCAAGCCTGTCAGGAGCACGCCCTTCTGACCCTCTGCCAGGCTGCTCGCGCCGAAGGTCCGCTGGATGATCTGCTGGTTGGTGCACCAGTAGAAGAGGTTCAGCAGGGCCACGCCGGTGAACAGTGTGCTGAATGGAACGCTTGTCGTGGCCGTGCCGATCGAGTTGAGCCGGGCGGGGTTCGCCGCCTGGAGTTGCCGGAACCCCTCGAGCACGCCCCTGCCGTCGCTCACCCTGTTCAGGGCGAAGGCGGCGATCATGAAGCCACCGACGAGTAGGCCAATGCCGTTGATCGTGTCGAGCGTGGCGAGGGTCTTGAGGCTGCCGAACCGGGCATAGAGCGAGCCCATGATGCCGATCAAGAACACGGTGCCCCAGAGAATGACCGTGTCGGGGGCGACAGTCATGCCCAAGATAGTCACCGGCCCGGTGATCCCCGTCAGTGTCTTGAGGTCGAGCATCTGGGAGAGCCCGACTGCGCCACTGTAAAGGATGATCGGAATCAGGATCAGGGCGTAGGCCGTGAGGAAGATCATGTTGGCCAGGGTCTGCGTGCGGCGGTCGAATCGCTGCTCGAGGAACTGCGGCACCGTCGTAATCCCAGCCCGGAGAAACCGGGGCAGGAAGAAAAGGGCCATCAGCACCAACGCGATCACGGCCACCACCTCCCAGGCCATCACGCACAGGCCGTCCTTGAAGGCCGCGCCGTTGAGGCCCACCATCTGCTCGGTCGAGAGATTCGTGAGCAAGAGCGAGCCGGCGATGACGGGAAACGTGAGCGACCGGCCGCCGAGGAAAAACCCGTCGGACGACCGCTGTTCGGTGCCACGGGTGAGGATGTAGGTGAGAATAGCGGCGAACAGCGTGAAGCCGAGAAATGAAAGCAGCGTCATGAAAGGGCCTTCGGGTGGCTGAGTGCGGATCGAAGGCGCAGGTGTTCGCCCCCAGTGGGCCCCTAGTCTCGGTAGCAACCGGGCCGCTGCCAAGAGGTGTGAGCGTTTGCCGACCCCCGAGCCTCCTGGTAACGCTGGGGCAGAGGTCTTTGGGATCGACTCAGCTGCACCGGCCCGGGGGCGGCAAAAGTCGCGTCGCGGGCGAGGATACGCCCCATGCTCCGCGAGCGTTCGCCGACCCCCGAGCCTTCGGGTAACGCTGGGGCAGAGGTCTTTGGGATCGACTCAGCTGCACCGGCTCGGGGGCGGCAAAAGTCGCGTCGCGGGCGAGGATA
>ERZ889217.1243-NODE-1243-length-13397-cov-5.773197_pt1 | contig 13397 bp, 23 predicted proteins | sample MGYA00521098_ERZ889217 | MGnify/ENA primary metagenome ERZ889217 (study PRJEB32303, sample SAMEA104408613) | aquatic metagenome | biome: Brackish water; feature: Pelagic; material: water | place: Baltic Sea | collected 2014-06-10T22:04:00 | depth 2,362 m ...
AGAAGCAGAGGAGATTCCACGCGAAGATGAGGTCCTAGGGCTCTCCGCGGTAATCCCACGCCTCGGCTGCACAGGTGACGCCCCTGATGGTGACGCCTCCCACCCAAGGCAGTTCCCGCTCGGCCTTCTCCCTGCAGCGCTGGAGCATGCTAGGTGCGTAGTCGACCAACGTAAGCTCGCCGCCGCCCGAGAGGTGCGAGAGGAGCAGAGGCACGTGCCTCCCCATGCCACACGCGAGCTCGGTGATACGGGGCTTCGCACGCGGCACGAGCAAGGCCTTCGACAGGATCCTCTTCGCTTCGGCCAGCAGCCGCTTGTCCTCGTGCTCGTTCACGCAGCAGGCCTCCAGCTCAAAGCCCTCGGCTCCCAGCTTCTGGTAGGTCGCTTGCGTCCCCTCTGGGTTGTTCTCCCGGCGGACCGTCTTGCCTCCTAGCACAGCCTTCAAGCAGATGCCGCCGGAGTAATGCCTCGGGAGGTCGAAGAACAACGTGGGTCTCAAGACGTTCCGGCTGTTCAGCTCGTTCCCCGGAGGGAGGGCCGCACAGACGAGGCAGTAGCCATCCTTCGAGCTGTGGTCACTGCTGGGGGCGTAGTGCACGTCCGCCGCCCAATAGGTCCGGGTTGGGATTGGGTCTGCTTCTGTCGCGGTCGACTCGGGCGGGCTGGGGAGCTGCGCTGTCATCGCGGCCAGCCCCGTGCGGAAGAGGCTCGCAGCGATGTCGAACTGGCCGGGGGTCGCCAAGGTGTTGGTTTGGAGTTGGGTTCCATCAGGCACGGGCGGGGGTGTTTCCTCAAGGGATGGAGGGCTCTTCTCCTCTGCGGACTCTTCCGGGATGGCCTGGAGGCTCTTGGGGTTTTCGTCTGTCATGGCTCGCGCTATTTCCTGATTTGGGTTTAGTAGTTAATCCAAGATATTATTATAAACTATTAAAGGGCGCGCCCATTAAATCCAAGTCTACTTTAACGGTTTCCAGTTCTTTGGGTTTCTTCTTTGAGAGATGGTCAAAACACCGCCTGCCCACCACGAAGGCCCCGCCGCGACGGAGGCCTGCCTTATCTGCTACGAACCCCTGCTGGACCCAGGGACGCTCCCGAGAAACGCCAGGCCTGCAGCGAGGAGGCACCGGCTTCCCTGCGGCCACGACCAGCACCACCTTGGCTGTCTCCACCGATGGTTTGAGCAGCAAGCCAATGCCCATTGTCCGCTTTGCAGGACGGCGCATCCCTAACCGCTGCCTCGGCTCTTCCCGGAGGGCTTGGCAGCTCGTCGACCCTCCGGCTTCAGAGGTTACGGAAGAGGCCTGCGTACCCTTGCTCACCAGAGAGCCCGCCTCCAGAACGCCAACTAGCCGAGGGCGATCCGCTCGAACACGCGTGGTTGGTACGTGCCAAGCGAGAGCCAGACCAGGGCCGACCGGCGAAGGGAGCTCAGCCATCCCGCCCGGTTGGAGCACGAGATGCAGCTGAGGACTAACCCTGACTATGCTCTCGCCTACGGGACGCCCTCAGAGGTGAGAAGGGCCCAAGCGGAGGCGGAGGCAGGAAGGAGGGCTCTCTTTCTGCAAACCTCCAGAGCCTAGGCCGACGCCGCCCGTGCCAGCATCGAAGCCGCTAGCGCTGCAGCAGCAAAGGCGGCAAGGGACGAGCTGGTCCCTCCTCTACGTCTGCCAACCCTTCCTCCCAAGCTGAGCAGAGCCGCAAAGGCCGTCTCCCGCTACTTCGGCTTTGAGGTGAGTCAGAAAGGCTCCCGCGACGACTTTGCTCTCTGAGCCTTTTGCCTCGAGGGGTTCAGCCTTCCCCACCTCTTTTTTGCACATGTCGCGGGGTTTAAGTGGGAAGAGAGGACATGTGCAAAAACTACCACGATCTTCTCGCACATGTCGGCGGCGGAACTGGGGTTGCGGTGCAAGAGCAGCTGGACTAGAAGTTAATCAAACTTATCTTAAAACTCCAAGAACCAAATGTCCGATCCCAACCTCACCAGCCCCGTCTTTGCCCTGATGCTCAAGCTCAGAACCCTCGAAGGCACGGTCGGCTGCGAGCCCTTCGACGGCTGCCTGCTCGGTAAGTGCATCCTCTAGCTTCCTCATCCTGCTTCTGCTCCTGTAGAGATCTTCCTGAGACTGTGTGCCCAGACTGAGGAAGCCGTTGTCCTCAGACTCTACCCCGGCCTCTGGAGGATCCTCGTCGACAAGAGAGGTCTCGGCCTCGTCTCGCCACCAGGGGTAACCGCATGCCAGCACCAGCTCGCTGATGGCTAGGCTTTCTTTGCCGTCGTCGCTCCATACCTCACGCAGGCGCTGGAGGTCTCCTTGGGCGACTTCAGGCTGGTCCAAGCCGCGGCCGTGCCAGGAGTCCACGACTACTTCGCCTGAGCCTCATCCCGACCCCGAGTTTGTCCAGAAGCAGGCTGTCTAGGCCTGGGCCGTCTTAAGCCCCTCCTGTGAGGGGACTGGCGGCTCCAGTGCACCCAACGCCTTCCAAGCTAAGAAGAACTTCAAAGCCAAACCTCACCTTTTTCGATTTTCGGCCCTGGGCCTTTTTCCTTTTCTCGATCTTGGCTTTGCGCCTTTCTTCCCGTTCTTGCTTTCGTGACCCTAAGCTCGGTTTAATTAAACTTATCTTAACCAAGAACATGCAACTGAACAGCCAAATCGCCGTTTCCAACCACGAACTGCACTTGATCATGTCGCTGTGCGTGGAGCTCGCCACCCTCGACAAGGTCCTCGGCTGTAAACCCTACGACGGGACAACCCTCTGTACGTGACTCCTTCCTCCTTCTTATCCTGTCCCTGTAGCCCATTTCTTCACCTGCTTTTCCAGGCCTCAGCCAGCCCTCGTCGCCAGACTGTACCCCAAGCTCACGATCATCTTTGTCTCCAAGGAGGCCCTCATCCTCCTCGCGCCACCAGAGTTTAGCCAGGACCAGGAGTATCTCGCGGATGGCTTGGCCTTCTTCCAGCTAGTCGCCCCGAATCTCTGCTCCATCTTGTGCGTCGAAGAAGAGGCTTTCGTGCTGCGATAGGTGGTTGCTGGACCAGCCTTTGATCTGGACGAAGAGATCCTTGACTTCGAGGATGTGGTCAACCTCTCCCAACCCTGATCAGCTCCCTCAAGAGGTTTCAGTTCTGCCATGAGGTCAGCGAGGCTCCTCCAGTTTAAGAAGCTCTCTCTGTTTCCTCTCAAGAAATCTTTCTCACTCCAAACACCTGCTTCTTCTTCATTTTTGGGTCTGAGCCCTTTCATTTCCTTCCACAGACTCGACGTTCCAGTCGCGTTTATAAGGGGCTCGTCAGAGTTCTTTATCATTTCTTAATTTAAACTAACCTTTCTCCAACTTACCAATGCAACACAGCCATCAAAGTCATGAAGAGATCCAAGCTCTTATTGAACGGGAGTTGATTACTGGATGGGATGCCTAGGAGCTCTTAACCTACAACGATCAGGACCTTATCGATGCCGGAATCGCGACCTAAAAGATCAAGTGGGGGCACATTGCCAACTACTTTCGGTTGACGGGTTCCTGTTTTAAGATGTGGATTTCTCCAATTGAGTCTGATCTCTCCACTAAAGACAGACTCAAGAGATTCTTCGCATGCTATCAGCGCTCCAACCTCATGCTTCTGCACCAAGGACCAAGCTACAAGTACCTTCTCTCGCTGCCTCAGGAGAGCCTTAGACAAGTTTAGTGGGATAGAGTGACTGGCATGCCAGTCTGAGTTCTTTTTATTCTTCGTCAGCTTTAGAAACAATCGCAATGCTGTATTTTAGCCAACCTCTTTCTCCATTTCTTCTGCTCTGAGCCTTTCATTTCTCTTCATTTGGCTCGCCTTTCAAGCCCTCCTTCATTTCTTTCTCACAGACTCGACCCCTCCCGCAGATCCGATCCTCCGCAGATTAGATCCTCCGCAGATTAGATCCTGCCCCCGCGGCTTTAAAAGCAGCTTCCCGTAGAGCTTAATCAAACTTCCTTTAAACTCTAACTTCATGGAAGCCAACAACCTCAACGCTCAGAACGCGCCACTCGTCGCTTGTGTCCCAACCGACGCCAAGCTCGCCGAGGCCATGATCATGATCAGAGCTCCCTTCCCAAACGCGCTCGACAACCTCCTCAGAGACACCTCTACGCCAGACCATCACTACACCTGGGACTGCCACGTCCTCGAACCTGACTGCCACCACTGCCACCAAACTCACCAGATGAGGTTCGTCTTCGCGGCCTTCAAGACGGGGGCCCCAGCAGCAGTAGCTCCAGCTCCACTTTTCAACATCGAGATGCATGACGATGGCATCGGCCGGGACTTCAACATCGGAGACTACGTCATCGCCGTGAGGAGAATCGAGGTCGACGCTCATGAGGATGCCATCGCCTGAGCTGCCCTCAAGAATGGGAGCTCCCAACCATGACCGCCTCTACCCCACAAGCTTCGAGCCCCTCAGCTTTTCAAGGCTGCTGCTCACCCTCAAGATGTTTCCAACCAAACACCCCTCTTCTCCATTTTCGGGTCTGAGCCCTTCTTACCTTTCTTGCTCCGATCCTTTGAAGATCGCTTTGGAGCTTTCCAACTTTCGATCTTTGGACCAAGTCGCGCCCAGGCGGCGGGTAGCTTCTTTGGGGAGACTTAGAAAGCAGAAGCTAACAGAGGGAGGAAAGCGCGAAGAGTTCGGCGGGACCAGAAGCGACATCAAAGATGTTCCCTCCGACAGCGGAGCTGTAGCCTCTGGCTAGAAAGCCTCACCTACATCGACTAAGAACACAAAGGTTGCGACCAGGCAACGTATCAGAAAAGGATCATAAGATAAACGGAAATGAAAACACGCAGCTAGGCAAAGAAGTTCTTAAGGAAAAGTTAAGGAAGAGGAGGCAGGGTTCACGGAGCGTCTTGGTCCTTGGAGGAGTCCTTCCTCGGCGGCTTGTTGGGGTCTTGAAGTGGCTGGAACTTTGGAGGCAGCTTCTTCACGGTCGAAAGGTCCTTTGGAACCCCTTACGCCGCTTGGTGGGGGCCGTACAGGTTGTCGAAGACCCCACCACCGGGCCCTTGGAGAAAGCCGGGCGTTGGTTGCATAGGGCCTAGCCGAGGCACGTGCTGGCGAGAGAAGTTTGCTTGCATGTAGGCCCCGGTATACCCCGGCTAGCTGGAACCGCCCGAGAAGTACGCCTGGTAGTCTGTGGCTGGTCTGGGGTTTTGGATCTTGAGGACCATCGGGCTTTGGTGTTGCGCGAGCTACTCGAGGACAAACGGATGGTTTCCAGCACCGGCTTGGTCGACCTCTCCGCCTGCGTTGTCAAGCTTGTGCTCCTCCTCGTCGTTAGCCTCGTCGTTAGCCATCGACTGGTCCTCTCGCTCGGCTGGCACAGGCCCCTGGTAGTCGTCGAGGGGATTCTCCGTTACGAGGGGACGGCTGCCTTTGTGCACCTCCCAACTCCAGAGCAAGCCCAGGGTGGTGTTGAGGGTCGCCGTTGGCCTGGGGTTGTGAGTGGCGTAGAAGCCGACAGCCTGCAAGCCCAAGGCCGCCGTGAGATTCCTCGGCACGTTGACGTCGGGGTCTAGCCACTCCTCGGTGAACATCTTGCCGAGGACGACAGACGCCGGCCCGAGCATCGCCGTGGTGGCCTTGGGGGTTTCAGAGACGGTCGGGCTCATCCACACCTTCACGAAGAGGGCGAGGGTGCTGCGGAGTTGGTCGCGGTCCAGCTAGTAGGTCTCCGTGGGGCCCATCTAGTCGCGACCGGCTCGGGGTATCGAGGGGATCCAACTGAAGCCCTCACTCACCTGGCGCTCCACGTGCTGCAGGGTGGGGACCTCGAGGTTCCTGAGTAGCTGGTGGAGGAGCGTCTCTGCCGCTTTGAGGTCACCTGGTTGCTGCCAGAGCCAGATCGGGTGGGCCGCAAAGCCCTACTCATAGTACTGCCTGCAGAGGCTGCTGCATCGCCGGAAAATGGACGACGACCAACCAAACTTGAACCACATCGGCGCAGCCCCCTGGCGGCCAGCGAACCAGGCCTTGAGAGGGGCGAGCTGGTCCCTAAGTGCGACCCCAGCCCTGGCTTCGCCGGGAGTGATGACGAAGCCGTAGAGACCGGCACCATCTCTCCCGTTCACAGGCTGGCCGCCCTAGCAAGCCTCCGCACACCAGGCGTTTTGGAAGTCCGGGTGGCGAAGGATCCGCTCGGCAACGCCCCCTTGGACACCGCCGTCTTGGGTTGGCGTCATGGTTGGCTAGGTGAGTTTCCGGGAGATCTTGTGCCCCTGAAGCACGTCCAGGAGTGAGGGCCGGAAGGGTTACTGCATGCGGTAATTGAGAGGGTCGCAGATTGCTTCGTTCCACGCCCGGCAGACCTCTGCGAAGTCGGTTTTGACGTCCCTCGTCATGTAGGTAAAGACGCTGCCGGCGGCGAGCCCAGTTCTTTGAAAGACGGACTGCTCACTTGCGTACTCCAGCTCCAGAGCGGAAGCACCCTCGTCGGTGGCGAGCCAGGCTTGGCAGTTGAGCTCGACCTGGAGCTGGATGAGCTCGTCGGCGCCCCTTATCCGCCCAGCGTCTTACCCCATGTAGTCGACGCTTGCCTGGCTGAGGTGTGGCGTTGGCGTCTCAACGGCGACCTTCTGCTGCTTCCCTGCTGGCTCGTGGTCTCCAGAAGACCCGCGAAGAACCTCGTCCGGCTCCCCCAGGTCGTTCTTGTGGGGTCCCCCAATCTTCACGTAAGGTCGCTTGTTCTTGCTACCGCTCATGCTTTGGTCGGCGCTGCTGTCGTAGAGCTCTTTGGAGGGCGTCCCCACCGAGTCCCAGTCCAAGTTGAGCTGTTGCGAGTTTTGAGCCGCCTTCTCGGCTCGCTTCTCCGCCGCTTTCGTCTTCAAGCGCCCCTGTGCCAAGGCGGTTTGTTTCTCTCGCCAGTAGGCAAAGCCCATCACCATGGCCTACTGCGAGGCCGACAAGGCGTTGCCGTGTTGGGCGTACCTTCGCCGCTGATGCTCGTCTTGGCACATGTCCTCGACCATGGCTCCCTCAGTCTTGTACCCCAGGTGCTCGTGGGGCTCCGCCGTCTGTTTGTACCGCTCCAACAAGGCCTCGTCTGTCGGTGGTGGCTGGAGTTGTGGCTGTGGCTGGGGCTGGCCGTCTGAGCTCTAGCCGGAAGCGTCGGGCGTGTCTGGGTAGAGGTCCCTCCTCATCTGCGAGTTGTCGACATGCGCCTGGCTCTCCTTCATCTGTGCGGCCCTCTACCTTGCCGCTTTGGTAGTCCGGAGCTTCTTCGGTGGCGGGAAACTGGATGAGATCTACTCCGAGCTCTACTCCTTCTTCGGTGGCGGGTTGTGCAGGACCAGTTCGTCGTCTATCCCGGCCTCGGCCTGCTCGTGTTCGTAGCGCTGCGTGTCAGGGTTCTCGTGTTTGTGCGCCGCCTGTACGACCGCTCCAAGCTGGGTGTCGGTGGAGAGTCCCTACGAACGCGTCGAGTCGACCCCTATGACGGAGCGCTGGCAGTACTAGCGGGAAAAGTCCATCCAGAGCCAGACTAGACGAGGGATGACCAGGTGGAAGCCCCTCGTCGGTGGGACTGCTCCCCTGCGGAGGTGGGGAAGCGCCCTCATGACGTCCTCCTGCAGCGCCAGGCCGAAAGAACTCGGACTCTTGACGACAGCGAAGAACTGCGCCTGGGTGACAAGGCCCTCGAAGGTGTTCTGACCCCAGACGAAGGTCCCGTAGTCGACCAACTCCTCTTGAAGCACCTGGTGGAACCCTTCTGCCTGGCGCTAGTGGTCCCTTGCCTCCAGGTACTTGAGGAGGAGCCGGGCGTTCTTGGCATAAGGAGTTGGAGTCTGCCCCCTGGGATCGTCGGCGAACTGTCCCCTCTGCGCGAAGGTGCCCGGGTAGCATTCGACCATCACAGTGGCGATCCCCTCGAGGACAAGAAGACCCCCCGTGACGAAGCAGCAGCGCCAGAGGTAGGTGCCGACCTCATCTTGGGCGCCAGGTAGAACGAACCAATTCGCTGCGTACGCCACCGCCCGAGGAGGCTAGATGTAGGCGTCGAGAAAGGCCCGGAAGTCTGGGAAAGCCTGGCCGCTTTCCCAGTAGGCGTCGGAGAGCTTGGTAAAGCCCAAGAAGGTGCCCACGTCGAGGCCGGTCTGGGCCAAGCCTAGCTCGTAGCTTACCAGTTGCTCGAGACCCGCCTCGCCACCCCAGCAGAGCTCGTAGTGCTCGACTCGCCCGCCGCCACGAGTCTTGCAGGAGAGCCACAGGAAAGTCACGAGCTACTAAGTGCCCCTCGGGCCGTGTTGCAGCTTGGGGTGCCCAGCCAGGGGATCTTCAGCCTCCACAACCTCAACCGAGACCAAGGAGTCAGGGTCCTCCTCCCAACGCCCTGCGGCGGCTTGCGTGTCGATCCAGCCGAGAACCTTGGCGGTGACGGCCACCATCTAGGCGAGGGCAGTCAAGCAGGGCTCTGTGCCCATGAAACCACGAGCGACCAGCCCTTTCCGCACAAAGCTGGCGTACTTGAAGAGCCAGGAGAGGAGCGTCTCCCTAGTGGCGGTGAGGAAGGCAAACCAGCTGAGGGAGAGGGGGCGCACTGCCTCGTTGGGATTCTCGACGAGCTCTGGGTAGATGGCCGGTAAGGCAGCCAGGCCCTTGAGCTCCTCGAGAAAGGCGGGCAGGTTGACCCTTTCGAAGCATCGGCGGGTGGCGACGAACTCGAGCACCGAGTGGACGGTGGCGTGTTGGGGGTTTGTCCCGAGTGGCCGGTACGCCTGTGAGACCTCGGCAAAGGAGTCCACGAAAGGCTCCAGCGACGCCGCCATCGACTAGTCCGCTTCTTGCTGGGCCCGGTCGAGGTACAGCTCGCGACCGCTGGTTGGTAGGAGCCACCTGAGCCACCATTCGTTCTGGCTCCGGGCGGACCAGGCGTTGAAGTAGCGTGCCCAGGGGCCGTAAGGAGCCTCAAGCGTGACTCGCGAGTGCACCTTGGGATTGAGCGTGTCGAAGCCCACCTCCGGCTCTTCTTGTGGCTACTGGGGCGGCAGGAAGCCCGGATGGAAGCCAGGCGAGCCAGGGGTGAGGAAGATGTCGGTCGGGGCCACCATGTTGCCCACCCCGTCCTTATAGGGACAGATCACGAAGTCCCAGAGAGCCGTGTGCGTGTCGACCAAGTGGTGGTTGGAGCCAAGGGGACCCTTAGGGTGCACTCGCGAAAGGGGGATGTACCCTCTCTCTGTCCCAGGGATCGTGCGGCCGTCCTTATCCACCCGGGAGGGCGTGCAATACGGGTTGAGCTCGAACAGTGCGGCCGGCCCCTTTTGCTCCTGTGCCAAGACGTCGGCCATGTAGGTTCCGAGTGCGCCCTTCGCTCCCCACTCCAGGAGGCCCATCCAGAGCCCTTTCTGCTTCTCTCTGCGTTCTTCCCATTTGTCAGGCGGGAGTTGGCACCACTGAGGCCGTTCCTTGTCACCCGGCACCGCAGGCAAGGGAGGAGAAGGTGTCCCAGGACCAGGAGAGAAGCGGCTGACCGGCGAGGGCCTTCCTCCTGTGTTCCCTGCTGGGCGGTGATGGCAGGGCGGGCTGCAGTTCAGAAAGCGGCACCTTACGTACTCGAGCTCCACGGGTTGATTGCGTCTCGGGGTTTGTACCTGCTGTCTCCGGCTTTAGTCTCTGCTGAACACTTTCTTCCCCGCAGGGCCCTTCAGAGGCGGCCGGAAGTTGTCCGTCACGCTGTTCGGGACCCCGTGTTGGGGCGTTCTTTGCGCGACGATTTGGTCTACACCTTCGGTGTAGATTTGGACACCCCGTGCGGGTTTCTTCCGGACGTGGGGAGTCTCCTCCAAGCCGAAGACCTCGTTGACGTTGTCCTCGTTGAGGTTCTAGCCCGTCACTGGGGTTGGCTCGGGCGTCGGATTGTTCATAGAGACGTCCTCGACCCCGCCTGTTTCGGGGAAGCCTTGCTCCTGCTGGCCTTGAGGTGTGGGCTTGGTTCCCTTGGACAGCGAAGCTGTAGCCTACGGCTACCCTGGGCTCTCGTCCATGAAAGCATCTTGTCCCCCCGTTGCGTTCGGCTGCTGTTGCATGCGGACTTCGACGACCTCCTGGGGCCGTTGCTCGAGAAGGTCCTCCTAGACTGCTTTGACGGCCTTAGAGAGCACGAGCCGCTCGTTGCTGCCATGACTGGAGGGGGAGATCTTCCTCCGCTTCTGGATCCTTGCCGGCAGAGAATGGCTCCGCAGGGTGCAGAAGGACCTCAGCTCCCAGTCTTGAGGCGGCGCGATGAAGTCTGTGTAGTCGCTCCGGTTGGCCTTAGGGAGAGAGCCAGGCACGAAAAGGTCGGTAGGCTCGCTTCCGCCCGTGGTCTTGCCCGAGACAGAAGGGATCGAGCTGCGGCTTGAGCCTCCGACCATGTGGTTCTACGGGGGGACACCTCGGAACTGTTCTGGGGCAAGGAGGTTTTACAGCCCCGGGACTCCTTGGGGCTGCCCATTGTTTGCTCCGGCTTGGGCTGCGTTTGCTCCTGCGTTCTGGCCACCCCTCGGCACGTTGGCACCGCCACCTCCACCACCACCACCTGCGTTGCCTCCTCCTTGGCCTCCTCCCTGTCCGTGGGCTGGCGGCCAATCCCAGACCTGCCTCCGTGGGGCGACGTCTACCCCAGGTTGGGCTTGCTGGTCGTGTACCCACTCCTCGTAGCACTCTGCGGTCCTGAAGAGCGACTCGAGGGTGGTTACAGCGTCGTCAATGTAGTCGGCCTCGTCGATCTGGTTGGCAAAGACCTGAGAGTGCTGCATCGCTTGTTGGGCCGTCCTGCCCACTACCCCGAGCCGCCATTTGCCCTCTCGAGTCTCCCAGAAGAGGCGGTCCTCCTTGGTGGTGAGCTCGAGCTCCATCAAGACCTTCACGAGCTGCTACAGGACGAGGACCCCGGGGTTGACGGCGACTGCAGGATTCTGGGCATCTCCGGCTCGGAAGCCCCCGCAGTCTTTGAGCAGCCTTGCCGTGGTCGGGCATTTCTTCCACTCATGACCCCAGCCTGCGCAGACGGGGCAGTGGAGCCTGAGGGTGTCCTTCACGATGGCGTCGAGCTCCTGGAGCCTTCGCGTCGTTGCGGGGTCAGTGTTGTTTCTCACCTGCTCGGGGTGCCAGATCCTCTCGAAGTGGAAGCGTAGCAGGGGCGTTAGGCGGCTGATCGGGTGCCACTTCCAGTAGACATACTTCGAGTTGTTGGCGCCTCCTGGGCCCTAACTGCTTGCGGGGATAAAGTCGGTGTACTTGGCCTCTCGCAGCGTTCTCGTGTCGAGCCACTGCTGGTAGGCCCCGACCCACTAGTTGTACAGCTTCTTCGTGTGGACGCTGTAGCCCTAGCCTGTCCGGAGCTGCTTTTCGACGAGGCCGGGGCAAGGATTCGTGAACTAATAGTCGCCCGTCCCGACCTCAGCCAAGCGGTGAATGTTGCCTGCACCCCTGGCGCCACCTGCGGCCTCGTACACGATGTTGAAGAGGCCCGGAGGGAGAGACCCCATCGCTGCCGTCGTGTGATGTTTGTACAGGGCCTCTAGGGTCTTCTTCTCCTTCGTCTTCGGCTTGGCCCTGTGGGAGTGGCCCATGCCATCACAGTTGCAGCGGAGGAAGACCATCCTCTAAAGGCTGGCCTCAAAAGCGCCTAGCTGGAGTGTGAGGTCCCCGGGGGAGAAGTGCTGCGTGGGAGGCAACCTTAGGATGAAGTCGGCCCTTGCTCTTTGCGAAGCAGCACTGGCGCCGTTGAGGTACCGGACGAGCCTGTAGAGGGGCCACGCAAGAGTCGTCTTGAGCAGATAGACTGTCTACTCCTCCTCCGCTTCCTCTTAAGCGGCGGTGATGACAGGGCCTCGGGCAGCCGTCGTGAGCTTGACGTACGCATCTGCCCCCATGCAGCCCTGGCTGAGGTTGTTGAGGTGCTCTCTCTGCCGGACGTGCTCGCTGACGTGGCAGTTGCCGAGCATGTAGCCCCACATGTCGGCGAGGTAGAGGTTGCGAACCCACTCCTTGTGGACGGGCGAGCCTCTCGCGACGTTGTTGTTGAGGTCGCGGAGGATCCTGTTCCTTGCTCTTGGGGGGATCCACCCTTGGCCAGGGTCGGCTGCCTGGAGCTGCATCTGCACCCAAAGGGTACGAGCCCAGGCGCTGAAGGTGAGGTCTGCGTTCTGCCCTCCGTTGCCTTGGGCTCGCAAGAAAGGCCCCATCGATTGCCGGAAGTCGTCATGCAGGTGTCGGAAGAGCGGCTCGTCGGGGTTTGCACCTGCGGGCGTGTTTCTGTCACCATTGTGGCCAGGTGCTTAGTTGTAGCCGGCGGGGAGGCCTCGAGGCTCAGTGCCGTTCCACTCCTACGGAACCAGGAGCCGGTCCCTCCTGAGGCGAGCGTGGCTCCAGTTGTTCAGCTGCTCCTAGAGGATGCCACAGAACTCCGCCGGCGTCCTCCGGTTGGCCGGGAGTAGGGCGTGTGTGTTGACACAGTGCTCGAGGAACGGCTGGAGCCAAACAGTGCCGACCTGGACCCTCCATGCTGTGTGCCGGATGCCGAAGATCGCCAGCGTGTTGTGCACCAAGACTGCCTGGGCTGCCGTTACGACTCTCGCCCACCGGGGTTGTCCTGCTGGGACGGCGAAGATCTATACACAAGAAGAGGTTAGGAGAGAAACTTACGAGATGTTTTCGAGAATTCTGGCCGATTGTACACGAAGATTCTGTCCGGAAGGGCTGTTCCCCAAGACTTCGCGCCGCGGTCAAAAAAGCAGCCCGGCGGTCAGAAAAGGCGAAGACGCGCTCCTGCCTCCAGGATACGGGCCCGCGCGTTAGCGGTGCCACTATTCAGTATTAGTGGCATCGGCGCCTGGGCTTGGAACTTCTTGGAGCCGAACGGGGCATCCTGGCCAGATCTGGGAGAGGAGCATCTCCGGCGTCTCCTGTGAGCTCTGCCCGGCTCCATCTCCCTCTCCGGCCTCGTGAGCTCGATGCTCCCGCCAGGGGTTTCTTGCCTTTTTGGGGCGTCGAAGGCCCTCTTGATTTTTTCCTGTGTGGTCGAAGGCCGTCTCCGTCCCGCGCGGTACTTACGGTGTTGAGTTCCTGCCAAAAGGTGGCGAGGCTGCATGAGAAAGGTGAGGAGAGGTCTTTTGGGTACTTACAGATTGTCTTGAATGTTGTCCATGGAGATCTCTGGCTGTGGTTCTGCGGGATCTTTAGGATCAGAGGTTTTTAATTATAAGTATTAAATAGTGGGCTCGAATCAAGCAAACTAAACCATATCTAGTTCTAAGATATAATTAAATTGTTTGGAGATTAAACCGTTAAGAGTTCTGCTATTTAATCGATTCTCTATTCTCTTATTATAATTCGTTAATATTTCTAAATTTTCATATTTCTGGGGTTTTGGGGTTTTGGGG
>ERZ889217.1245-NODE-1245-length-13391-cov-7.539217_pt1 | contig 13391 bp, 15 predicted proteins | sample MGYA00521098_ERZ889217 | MGnify/ENA primary metagenome ERZ889217 (study PRJEB32303, sample SAMEA104408613) | aquatic metagenome | biome: Brackish water; feature: Pelagic; material: water | place: Baltic Sea | collected 2014-06-10T22:04:00 | depth 2,362 m ...
CCCCAAAACCCCAAAACCCCTAATATTTGAATATTGAATATTTGTATATGATTACTTATGAGCCTTCTTGCATTAAATACGCATTTTTGAAGAATATATTTGAATATTACCTTGATAATTGGAATAATGGTTATTTAAATAGGTGTTACCAGCCAAGTATTATAATAACAATTTTTAAAAAGTTAAATAGTCTTCAATGCAAAAGCAAAAGAAAACCGGAATTGGCCACAACAAGCAATTCGGTAAGTCCTTATCCATTCATTTTCTCGATCTTGGCTTCCTTTAGCTACATTTTACTCCAGTCAACGAAGTCAGCGCAAAGCATAAGTAGCTTGCTAGTGTTAACTCGTCTGAAATGGATTTGAAGAATTACTTTGAGACTAACCTTATCATTTCATTATATAGGTCCTATTTAGAAGCTTACTGTTCCAGATTTCTAACACATCAGCAACCAATACGAGATGATGCAGAACGAGATCCTGGAGAAGCCAACGAGGAAAAGGTAAGTCACTTTGACCCATTTAAACTGATTTTGAGCGCCATTATTCGTGTCTTTCAAATTTTAAATTTCTCCTATTTAATATGAACCATTGGTTTATATAGAACACTTATTCAAATTTTGAAATTATGTAACTTACTCGAATGCTAATATTTTGAAATTGTGTAGGAGACCAATGAAGTAATTCTCAATCAGGAAGGCCACCAACCCTAACCAGAGATAAGCTCAAGCATCTGCTGACATGTCTGATGAGATGTTCAATGCTAATGGTAACGCTTCCAACGTCCAACAGGTGAACAACGGCGAGCCATCCCTCTTGACTGAGGAGGAAAACGCTGCTTTGAAGCCAAAGGAGGTCAAGGTTACCAATCCTTGGATTTACGAGTAGACCCATCAGGAATACTTAGATAACATCAAGGTAAGTCTAATAACTTAACTAAGCTTCGGCAGCCACTATTCCAATTGGACTTGAGATTTAGTCCATACTTATAAATGGAGTGGCTCTATTTAAATATTCTATTTTTCAAATATTCAAAATGTCTTGATTTTCATAGGGATTACCTGCCAGACACGCAAATGTTATCAAGAAGCATCATGATGTCCAAAGAGAAAAGACCTTCTTGGAGAAGGTTGAGATCGGAGTCGACAAAGACCAAGCATCCAAGGAAGCCATCGCTCTTCTCGATAAGGAGTACGAGATCTTCAACGAGGAGGGTATGCCAGGAGTCAAGGTCCTTACCAGATACGACACTTGGGACGAGGACAGAACCATCGAGCAATGGGTTGAGTACTGCCAAGCCCGACCTGGCCAAGCTCACGCTCTCTCGCCTGTCTATCAAGGCTACGAGTACTGCTGGAAGCCAGTCGAGGTTCTCTCCTACGACCATAAAGAGAGAAAGTATAGAGTCAAAGTTGTTGCCACCGGGCAGGAGAAGCTCGTGACTAGACTTTCCCTCCTTTTCTTCGATGAGGACCCAGACAAGTTCAAGGAGAGAGTAAACCTTTGCAAGCACAGACAAGAAATTGTTCAAGCTGAGCTTAGATTCACCAACCTCGTAGATACCGTTCCAACAGACTCTGTCTCCACCCTCTCTAAGGAAAGACGATTCTATTTCTTGAGCAAGTCCGTCAGAGAGAGCGACAAGTTCGATCCAGACAAGATCTACACCACCTTCAAGCATCTCCTTAGAGTTGTGGAGGAGGAGTACATCAGGTAGATGAAAAAGTGCGTCATCCTTAAAGAGATGGAGGAGCCAGAAAACTTCCAGAAGTTTACCAGGATGAAGATCCCTATCAGACTCTCCAAGAAGACCTCGCCTTACTTCGGTGTTGTTAGATGCCCTAAGTACAACTTCCAGTACAACTACGATGAGATTGGCAATCAACACTTCAGCTCTGACGAAGACCTTGTTGCTATGACCAGAATTTTCATCCAAAAGTGCATCGATTTCCAGAAGCAGAGAATCATGAACACCAACCTATCTGCCCTCAAGCTTCCAAGAGAGCTAGCAGATCTCAAGAAGATCCAAAGCTCTCACCATGGAGCTGTAAAGCAGAACATGATGATCCAATGGAGAGACTTCTTGATCGGCGAGATCCAAGACAAGCTGAGAAAGAATCACAACTTCTATGAGGGCAGCAACGATACCTATGAGATGAGTCCTTTAAAGAGAATCATTTCAAGATTCGAGTACATCCTCAACACCTACTTGCGAGAGTTTGTTGATCTCTCTATCAAAGAGTGGGTCAACTTCATCAAGCTATTTACTTCTCCAAACCTCAGCCAAGACGAGCTCTGGAAAGTCAACAGCTTCCCTTTCATCGTGATCCATTTGAGCGTCAAGAAAAAGGAGAAGAAAAAGAAGGACAAAAAGAAGAAGAAAGACGATAAAGCCACCACTGACGCTCCTGTCGAAGAGGAAAAGGAAGAGTCTGATGACGAGGACAAGAACAGAGTCATCTACAATCCAAGTCTCGAGGAATGCAAGACCCATGTTCTCAACAGCATGGACATGGTTATTGACGCAAGTAACAGCGTCAATAGCCTTGAGGCCGACCTTATGCCTTTCTTGCAGAAAAAGCACCACGCTAATTTCAGCATCGACCAAGAATTCCCATGGATCTCTGAGGCCAACGAGAATCTTAACAGAATGTATGAAAATAACGTTGAGGGTCCAGAAGAACTCATTAAGAAATTCAAGGAATACGAATATATCCTGAACATCGACAAGAAAAAGCAAATCAATGACTTGTTCAAGGCTGTCGATGAAGAGACGAAGGAAGTTTCTAAAGTGCCTCTAGCAGACATCAAGGTCTAGATTGAGCATTTCGAGTAGGCTCATTATGAAATCATGACTCTTTCTGAGGATGAGGTCGATTTCAGAGTCTTCAGGATTATGGCCAAAGAAATGAAGAGAGAGCTTGGAGACCAAGCTATGAAGCATAAAGAAAGAATTCTTGAAGCAACATACAACTATTGCACCGAGACTACAGCATCTGTTTTGAAAACTTACTGTGAGATGAAGGCCACGATTGATCACGACCCGATCAATGAGAAAGAGCTCATTGCCGCCAAAGATTTCAACGCAAAAGCCCCACAGAAGGTTGTTGAGCTTACTGAAGTCTTGGATGAAGTTAAGTTGCACTATACAATGCTTGAAGAATTCTCTTACATGTACAAGGAGCACGACATTGAGAGCTTCTGGTCTATGAAATAGTGGCCTCTCAGGATCCAAGCTTGCCTTACCGACGGTAAGAACATGATTGCCGACAAGAATGATCTGTTCAGTGCCAGGCTTGAGACTGAGAAGGAAACTTTCACCAAAGAGCTTTAACAGTACGCTGCCAACTTCGAGAAGATCAAGGACTTCAAGACTTTGGAAGATACACAAGAATTCAGTGCTGAGGCTTTCGAGTTGAGTAGACACATTACCAAAGCTTTCGATAAAGTCAAGCAATTCCATGATAGAGAGACAACTTTCGGCCTACCAGAGACCCCATACCCAGATCTCGAGGATATTGACAAACAATTCAAGCCTTTCTTCGATCTGATCACAATGGCACAAGACGTGAAGGTCAATCTTTCAGAATGGACTCAGGAACGATTGATGACTAGAGACTCCGGCCTCATTGCCTCAAGTATTTCGGGCTGGACCAACCAATGCATGCAACTCTACAAGAAGCTCATTGAGGACTACCCTGATACAGCCGAGGTTGCCCAAGAGCTCAAAGGAAATGTCGATGCTTTCGGTAAAAACTTGCCACTCATCAAAGCCTTCACCTCCGAGGCAATCACTGACGAGGATTGGGGTGAAATTCAAAAAGTCGTTGAGCCTAGTGTCGGCGAGGACCCTTTTGCCCAGGAGGAAGTCAAAGTCTCAATGTTCGCAGAATTCAACCTCTACCAGTACATCGAAGAAATTGAAGAAATCGAGATGAGAGCGGCCAAGAAGGCCAAATTGGCAAACCAACTCAAGAACCAGAAAGATGACATGAAGAATTTCAATCTGTCTCTAGGAGAGTATAAAGGTGAGCACCTCAAGATTGTCGGTTTCGACGACATCAATGGCTTCCTCGATGATCAGATTGTGCAAACCCAACAAATGCTTGGATCATCTTTCATGAAGGGAAGGTTGAAGGCCGAAACGAAGACCTGGGAGGGCAAGCTAAACCATATGTCCGAACTCATGGACGAGATTTTAAAGGTCCAAAGAACTTGGATGTACCTAGAGCCTATCTTCGGGTCAGGAGATATCGGAACCACGATGCCCCAAGAGTACAAGATGTTCGTCGCGGTTGATACTCTCTGGAGAAACACCATGAAAGGCATCGAGGAAGAGAGCGCCATTCAGGACCTCTCCGAAAAGGAAAACATCAAGGCTCAATTCGAAAAGTCGAATGACGATCTCGATAAAATCCAGAAAAGTTTGAGCGACTACTTGGAGTAGAAGAGGCTCGTGTTCGCCAGGTTCTTCTTCCTTGCCAACGAAGATCTCCTCCAGATTCTGGCCCAGACCAAGGACCCTACGATGGTCCAGGCCCATATGGACAAATGCTTCGAGGGTATTCAGAAGGTCCAATTCGATGACAAGCAATGTGTATACGGCATGATCTCAGCAGAGCAAGAGGTCGTGGGATTCGCCAAAAAGGTCGATGTCAATGAGGGAGAGAAAAAAGGAAACGTTGAGATCTGGATGCTCGAAATAGAGGCCTAGATGGTCGCTTCCCTGAAAGCCCTTGCAAAGCAAGCTCTCGACGCATACCCAAAGACCGAGAGAACCGAATGGTCGAAGCTCTATCCTGGGCAGATCGTCCTCGCCATCTCTTCGATCTACTGGACCCAAGAGGTAGAGCAAGCCATCAAGGACTACGAGCAAAACGGTCTCGAGGAGTACATCAAGGTGTGCCAGCATTAGATCGAGGAGATCGTACAGATGGTCAGAAAGCCACTGAAGGAGCAAGAGAGAATCACGCTCAAGGCTTTAGTCGTCATCGATGTGCACGCAAGAGACGTTGTCATCGACCTCGCCAATAAGCAAATCCAGAACCCAGCCGATTTCGACTGGACTGCTCAGCTGAGATACTACTGGGAGAGAGTCGGCAAGGAGGACGGGCTCATGGTCAAGATGGTCACTGCTGAAATTCCATACGCCTACGAGTATCTTGGTAACTCTGCGAGACTCGTCATCACTAGTTTGACTGATAGATGCTACAGGACACTTCTTGGAGCCAAGTACCTCAACTATGGTGGCGCGCCGGAGGGACCTGCAGGAACAGGAAAGACAGAGTCCGTGAAGGATCTGGCCAAGGCTATTGCAGTCCAGTGTGTTGTGTTCAACTGCTCGGATGGCCTCGATTACTTGGCAATGGCGAAGTTCTTCAAGGGTCTTGCGGCTTCAGGTGCCTGGTGCTGCTTCGACGAGTTCAACAGAATTGATCTGGAAGTCCTCTCCGTTATCGCGCAACAGATCCAGTGCATCCAAAACGCGATCAAGAACCCAAAGGTGAAGACTTTCATTTTCGAGAAGACCGAGCTCAAAATCAACAGAGCTTGCGCAGTCAACATTACTATGAACCCTGGTTATGCCGGCAGGTCAGAGTTGCCAGATAATCTCAAAGCCCTCTTCAGACCTTGCGCAATGATGGTGCCCGACTACGCAGTCATTGCCTAGATCGAGCTCTATTCGTTCGGTTTCTCCGATGCTGCCCCTCTCTCAGTTAAGGTCGTATCCTCATTGAGGCTTTCCTCCGAGCAACTCTCGTCGCAATTCCATTATGACTTTGGTATGAGAGCAGTGAAGTCCATTCTTACTGCTTGCGGCAATCAAAGGAGACTCTTGCCTGACTGGCCTGAGGATCTGATCTGCCTCAAAGCTCTGAACGATGTCAACATCCCTAAGTTCACTTCCAACGACATCCCTCTTTTCAGGGGTATCACCACCGATTTGTTCCCAGGTATCAAGCTTCCAGAGCAAGACTACGCCGAGCTCTTCACCGAGATGAAGAATGCTTGCAAGAGTCACAACCTTCAGCCAAAGGAGATCTTCCTCGAGAAATGCATCTAGCTTTACGAGACCATCATGGTAAGACATGGACTCATGGTGGTCGGTGACCCATACGCTGGTAAATCTTCGATTATCAAAGTTCTGCAAGACGCCATGAGCGCAATCAAGAATGATCCAAAATTCGTGAATGTGCTCACCTATTTCTGCAACCCAAAGTCTATCACCCAAAACCAGCTTTATGGTGTGTTCGACATGGATACGCAAGAGTGGTCTGACGGCGTCCTGGCTATCAAGATCAGGGACTGCGCGGAGTCTGAGAGCCCAGATAGGAAGTGGATCTGCTTTGACGGACCCGTCGACGCTGTCTGGATCGAAAACATGAACACCGTGCTTGATGACAACAAGAAGCTTTGCCTCAACTCAGGTCAGATCATTAAGTTGAAGCCAACGATGACCATAATGTTCCAGGTCGACGATTTGTCGCAGGCCTCGCCAGCCACTGTCTCTAGATGCGGCATGGTCTTGCTTGAGTCCGGACAGCTCGGTCACAACGTTCACATTACTTCCTACTGCGCTAGCCTGAGAGACCTTTTCGAGCCAAAGACATGCGACAAGCTCGAAAAGTACTTCCATTACATGGTTGATCTCTGTGTCGAGTTCACCAGAGTCAACTGCAAGTTCCCTTGCCCAGGCACCGGTGCCTTCGTTGTCCAGCACATCATCAAGATGGTTCAATGCTACGTCTAGGTCTACATTCCAAAGACCCACGACGGAGAAAAGCCACCGCTCCCAGGGGACATTGACGACAAGCTAATCAACGCTTTGGTCTACAGCACGATTTGGGGTATCGGAGGATGCATCGAGGAGGGCTCGAGACCAAAGTTCGATGAGTTCCTCCAGGAGCTCCTCCTCGGAAGCAACATGCCAGAGAAGTACAACCTGGACATGGGCCCAGACTACAAGGTCGAGGCAATGAAGATTCCAAACAAGATTGGGGATTTCAAGTCTCTCTTCGAGCTCTACTTCGATCAAGAGGAAATGAGATGGGTCAACTGGATGATGACTGAAGAGAAGTACGTTGTCAACAAGGAGGACAGCTTCTTGCAATTGAGTATCCCGACCATCGATACGATCAGGATGCAATAGATCTGCAAGACCCTTCTCCAGAACGGAAGGCATGCCCTCCTGGTAGGTTCCACAGGTACGGGTAAATCACTCTGCATGAACCAGCTCTTAAAGAGAGATTTTGACAATGAGGAGTGGAACTACTACGCCATCGGTTTCTCAGCCCAGACTTCAGCCAACGAGACCGAGAGAATCATCGACGGTAAGATGGAGAAAAAGAGAAAGGGCGTTTACGGCCCGGCCCTCGGAAAGGAGGGAGTCATCTTCGTCGATGACCTCAACATGCCTCAGAAGCAAAGATACGGAGCACAGCCACCTATCGAGCTCCTTAGGCAGTGGATGGACTACCAGGGATGGTATGATATCGATGACCCAGAGAGGAACTTCAGGAAGCTGGTCAACGTGAGATTCGGCGGAGCCATGGGACCACCAGGAAATGGCAGAAACTCGATTTCGTCAAGATACATCAGGCATTTCAACGTTCTTTACATCGAGCCATACAGCGACGAGTCTCTCAGGTACATCTTCACGACGGTCATGGACTGGCTCTTCGTGGCTAAAAACACGCCTGTCCCTTGGCCAGAGCCAGTGAAAGGTCTGAAGGACAGCATCGTTGCGACCACCATTCTGGTTTATGGCGAAACCATGAAGAAATTCAAGCCGACCCCAGCCAAGGCACATTACAGCTACAACTTGAGAGATGTGTCCAAGATCTTCCAGGGTATCGCCAAATCTTCGGCAAAGGCCATCGCGAAGGAGGATGACGTGATCAAGCTCTGGGCCCACGAGTGCCTGAGAGTGTTCCAGGACAGACTCATCAGTCTCGAGGACAGAGACCTGTTCCAGACACTGATGAAGCAAACCATGAAGGAGAAGTTCAAGAAGGAGTGGTCATCGGTCGTGAAGGTTGAGCCCCTCTTGTTCGGATCTTTCGTCCCTCTTTGCTTCCCTGGAGGCGACAACACCAAAAAGCCTTACAGAGATGTCTACTGTGAGCTCTACGATAGAGAAAAGGTCAAGAAGGCTGCCGAGGATGCTCTTGAGGAGTACAACGGAGTCAATCACTCCAAGAAGATGCATCTGGTTCTCTTCACCTCGGCCATCGAGCACGTTGTCAAGATTCACAGGATCATCACCACCGAATTCGGCCACGCACTCCTGATTGGTGTCGGTGGTTCTGGTAGAAAGTCCCTCACCGAGCTTGCCGTCTTCATGGCGACCTACACTACGTTCCAGATTGAGATCACAAACTCATACAAGTTCCTCGAATGGAGAGAGGACATGAGAAAGAAGCTCTTCTCCTTCTGCGGTATTGACGAGCAACAGACGGTGTTCCTCCTGAATGACACACAAATCATTATGGAGTCCTTCCTCGAGGATGTCAACAACGTCCTGAACAATGGTGAAATCCCCAACCTCTATTCCCTCCCTGAGGACATCATGGAAGTCATGGACAACATGAGAGAAGTCAACAAGAATGTTCAGGGTTACAAGAACTTCGGAGATGCCGAGATCTGGGCAGACTTCATCTCGAAGTGCAAGAACAACGTGCATATTGTGCTAGCCATGTCCCCAATCGGTGATGACATCAAGAGAAGGCTCAGAATGTTCCCGTCTCTTGTCAACTGCTGTGCCATCGATTGGTTCCTCGCCTGGCCTCAAGAGGCACTGAGGAGCGTCGCCGAGGTCTTCATCCGGGAGGTGGAGGACCTCCCCGAATTCGAAGGAATCGTGAGCATCTGTGTTGATATGCAAATGAGAGTGACGGAGCTCACGAGGGCGTATTTCGCCGAGTCGAAGATTCAGTACTACGTCACCCCAACCTCGTATCTAGTGCTGATCAAGGCCTTCAAGGACCTCCTGGCCAAGAAAAGGCACGAGATCGACACGGTCATCATGAAGTACGAGAGAGGTATCGACCAGCTTGCGCAAGCCAAGACAGAGGTGGGAGTCCTGCAAGAAAAATTGGTCGTCTTAATGCCGCAGCTTACCGTTGCCAAAGAGGAGACCGCCAAAAAGATCATTGAGGTCGACAAGCAAAAGAAGGAGGTGGCCATCATCAGGAAGGGTGTGGAAGTCGAGGAGACTGCAGCCAAAGAAAAGAAGGTCAGCGCCGAGGCAATTCAAAAGGACTGTGAGTTCGAGCTCAGCAAGGTCATGCCAATCTACAACGCAGCTATCAGAGCCGTGTAGCAACTCAAGAAGGATGACATCACAGAACTCAAGAACTTCGCCAAGCCACCGCCAGCCGCCATTATTGTGTCTCAGACCCTTTGCATCATGTTTGGTGTCGCGCCAAAGATCGTTGGTACCGGCAAAGACAAGCAAAAGGACTATTGGGAGCCAGCAAAGAAGCAAGTACTCACGGCTGATTTGCTCAAGAGGTGCACTACTTTTGACAAGGACAACATCTCTCCGGCCGTTGTTGAGGAGCTCAAGCCCATCATCAACTCGGACGAGTACGATGACAAAGTCCTGAAGAACGCCTCCAGCGCAGCGTGGGGTCTCGCTAAGTGGATCAGAGCGATGGTGCAGTATGACGACGCCATGAAAGTCGTCAAGCCGAAATAGGCCGAGCTCAAGGAAGCCAAAGAGCAATCAGCGGCTGCCCAGGCCCTCTGGGACGAGGCCCTTGAGAAGCTCAAGAAGGTCGAGGCTGAAATGCAAGCCCTGATCGACGATTTCGATGCCGCCAAGAAGAGGGAGCAAGAGCTCTCCGACAACTTCGAGGATGCCGAGAGAAAATGCGCCAGGGCCAAATCCCTGATTGAAAAGCTAGCCACCGAGGAGGTCAATTGGGACATCAGCCTGAAACAGAACAAAGCCGACAAGCTCAACCTCGTCGGAGATGTCATCATCTCTTCCGGCGTTATCGCCTACCTTGGTGTGTTCAGCTTCCAGTACAGAGACACCGCCATAGCAGGCTGGACTACCATGCTCAAAGAGTTCCAGATCAAAGGAACAGAGAACTTCTCGCTTAGAGATGTAATCAAGAGTGAAGTGAAGATCCAGCAATGGTTTATCGAGGAGCTCCCTCAAGAGGCATTCGCTGTCGAGAACGCGATCATCATGGATACCTCGGACAGATGGCCGCTGATGATCGATCCTCAGATGCAAGGCAACAACTGGATCAAAAATATGAACAAAGAATTGATCAGATCTATTAAACCAACTCAAGATAGTAAAACTCAAACTAGAACTATAAGGGCTTGCATTGAGCTCGGGTATCCTCTGATCCTGGAAGACGCCAACGAGACCTTCGACCCAATGCTCGAGCCACTGCTAGGCAAACAAATTGAAAAGAAAGGAAAGAACATGTTCATTAAAATTGGCGATGACAACATCGAGTATGACCCCGCATTCCAGTTCTACGTCACGACCAAGCTGTCCAGGCCTCATTTTGCGCCGGAGGTGTGCGTCAAGGTGACGATGCTGAACTTTATGGTGACCTACAAGGGTCTGGAAGATCAAATGCTAAACATCGTTGTAACTCATGAGGATCCAAACAATATGAAGAAGAGAAATGAAGCTATTATTAGAAGAGCGGCCAACGAAAAGAAGAAAGGCGAGCTAGAAGACAAGATTTTAAATCAGATTGCAACCTCCGAGACGGACATCCTCGAGGACGATGTCCTCCTTGAGACCCTGGATGAGTCCAAGGCCCAATGCAAGCAAATTGATCAGCAGCTCGAAGAATCGCAAGTGATCATGAGGAACATTGAAACAATCATGGACCAGTTCAGACCAGTAGCCCTGCGTGTCTCCCGACTCTTCTTTGTGCTCATCTAGGTCATGAACGTCGACCCTATGTACCAGTACTCCCTCAAGTTCTACAAGATGATCTTTGAGAGGGCTCTCGATAACGGTAACACCATCGAAAAAGGAAAGAGAAACGAGAAAATGAAGTTCTTTATCAAGGAGTTCACAAGGCTCCTGTACGAAAATATTTGCAGATCTCTGTTTGAAAAAGACAAGCTCCTCTTCTCGTTCTTGATTTGCCTTCAGATCATGAACGAGCCTCCAAATGACAATCTTGACCAGGCTGAGGTAAGGTTCATTATGACTGGTGGTACCAGAGTAGACATGAAGAGACCAAACCCAACAGGTGAAGGAGGATGGATGACAGATAAGATTTGGGCTTCTCTTCTGCAGCTGGACGACACCTTCCCGCCATTCAAGGGTATTTCAGAAAACGTCGAGAATAATTTAGATGAATGGGAACGAATTTATGGCCTTCAGAAGCCTCAGAGCAAAAAGGCCAACTGGCCAGCTCCTTTCTAGAACGCTGAGATGACGCTGATCAGACAAGGAATGTTCATGAGAGTTTTCAGACCTGATAAAGTAATTCAAATCATCCAGAAGCTCGTAAAGAAGGAAAAAGAGCTCGGACCTTCTTACATCGTACCCCCACCGTTTGACATGGCAAAATCCTTCGCTGATTCTACAAACAAGACTCCTATTATCATCGTCCTCTCGGCTGGTGCCGATCCTATGGGAGAGCTGCAAAAACTTGCGGAAGAAGAGAAACAAAAGATTCAATCTGTGTCTCTCGGGTAAGGTTAAGCTCAAATTGCTTGTGATGCCATCGCTTACGCAAAAGAAGCTCAGGAATGGGTTGTTCTACAGAACTGCCATTTGTGTCCTTCATTCATGCCAACTCTCGATGGTATTATCGAGGACGTGGACGAAGACAAAGCCTCCCGGTTCCGACTTTGGCTTACAGCCATGCCGTCGGACAAGTTCCCGGTCACAATTCTGCAGAATGGAATCAAGGCAACCATCGAGCCACCAAAGGGTTTAAAAAACAATATTCTTCGATCCTACCTTGCAATTGATGAGCAATTGTTCGAATCTTGCGACAAGACGAGCGCATACAAGGCACTCATGTGGGGACTGTGCTTCTTCAACGCTCTGATCCTCGAAAGGAGAAAGTTCGGTCCACTAGGATGGAACATCCCTTACGAGTTCAGTAACTCTGATCTCTCCATCTCACAAGCGCAACTCATGGTGTTCCTGAACCATTACGAGACTATTCCTTGGGAAGCCCTCAGATACATGGTGGCCGAGGCGAATTATGGAGGAAGAGTAACAGACCCAAAAGACAGACTCACCATCAACGTCATCCTCGAAGAGTTCTACAACCCAAGCATGCTGAAGGTCAACCACAAACTTGTCGAGACCGGAAAGTACTGGGTGCCGACCGAAGGACCACTCTCAACTTACCAAGATTTCATCAGGGACGAGATGCCATTGAATGACTTCACCGAGATATTTGGTCTCCACGACAACGCAGAAATCACTTCTGCAATCAACACCACTAACAAGCTTTTAGAAGTATGCCTTAGTCTTCAGTCGTCTACAGGAGCTGGAGCAGGTGGCAAGAGTGCTGATGACATCCTCAGGGAAATAGCAGAGGATATTCTGCAAAGAGTGCCTCCTAACTTTGACATGGAGTATGCTACCAAGAAGCACCCAATCAAGTTCGAGGACTCTATGAACACTGTCCTCCAACAGGAACTCCTCAGGTACAACAACTTGACACGGGTTGTTAGAGAGTCGCTTATCAACGTTGGCAAAGCCATCAAGGGAGAAGTTCCACTGTCAGTAGAGCTTGAAGAGCTTTGCACAAGTCTGACCAACAATCAAGTTCCTGAGATTTGGCACAAGAGGGCCTATCCATCCCTAAAGCCACTGGCCTCCTGGGTTCTTGATTACTTGAAGAGGCTAAAGTTCTGCAACTCCTGGGTTGAAGACGGAGCCCCACCGTCTTTCTGGGTTTCTGGCTTCTTCTTCACACAGTCATTCTTCACCGGATCCAAGCAGAACTATGCTAGAAAGTATGTCATTGCTATCGATCAAATCGATATGGACTACTAGGTCCTTGACGAGGCAAAGCTTGATGCCAGCAAGGCTCCTGAGGACGGTGTTTACATTTACGGTCTCTTCGTGGAGGGCTGCAGATGGGACGAGCGGAAGGAAGCTCTGGAGGAATCGAATCCAAAGGTGCTCTACACTGAAATGAAGATGATCCACATTATTCCAAAGAACAGTGCGGACATAGACTACGGGCACTCGTACTGCTGCCCAGTCTACAAGCAAGGAAGGAGAGCAGGTACGCTGTCCACAACCGGCCATTCTACCAACTTCGTGCTCGACATTTACTTGCCTATGCAGAAGAAGCATACTCACAAGCATTGGATTAAGAGGGGTGTTGCTATGCTTACAATGCTCTCTGATTGATCTCCTTTCTTAAAAGAGAGTAA
>ERZ889217.1246-NODE-1246-length-13352-cov-10.521245_pt1 | contig 13352 bp, 11 predicted proteins | sample MGYA00521098_ERZ889217 | MGnify/ENA primary metagenome ERZ889217 (study PRJEB32303, sample SAMEA104408613) | aquatic metagenome | biome: Brackish water; feature: Pelagic; material: water | place: Baltic Sea | collected 2014-06-10T22:04:00 | depth 2,362 m ...
GTCATAGCGCTATGTCAACACAGATAGCGTTGGAGACCTACTGGGCCCCATCGTCTAGTGGACTAGGACACCACCCTCTCAAGGTGGCGGCACGGGTTCGAATCCCGTTGGGGCTGCAAATGAAAGCGGTTTTCTTAATCACTAGTTTGCTGGTTGTTGCCGCCTGTGGTGGCTCAAGCGAACTAGTCAGCCAAAAGCCGACAGGGGTGGCAGAGAGTATTTCTGCTGTTGTTTGTGAATCAACACCAACGACCATGCAATCTGCAATTCAGTCTGTAACAAAAGAATCTTGGCAATGCAAGCGAGACGAGAAAACAATCAAACTTGATGTTTATTCAAGTGAGGCCGAAAAAAATAAAGCAAGCAATGACGCACTGTCGATGCTTGGCACGACAGGTGGCGCACAAACTTGGGCTGACACACCGATCTTGTGTGGCGAGATGTGGACAATGGGTGTCGCAGATATCGAGACTCGCGATGCGCTAATCGCTGTGATTAATTCTGCGGATATTTCTGCTGCGACTTGTTAGTCACCTGCAAACAGCAGTGTCGCCAACATTTACTTCGCCAGGTTGTGTGACTAAGCAATAGACACGACTCACCGCACCGAGTTCGTGGGATAGTCGTTGGTAATCACCATCGCTGAACCAACGAGCATTGTTCATACAAGGAATTGCGTAGCCAGTTATTTGTGCTCGCACCGAGCCGAATTCAAGTTCGGCGCCTGGACGCATTTTTGACCAGTCAATTTGGCTGATCGTAATGTTTTCTCCAGCGCTTCCACGATTAATTGAGTGACCATTTGCGACATGTTGATTAATCACTTCATCGCTCCAGATGCAAAGTGCTTGCCATGGGCGACCGTGATGCGTGCGAGCCATTTGGAGATCGCCATCTAGGCCGTCGTAGTTGACGACGCCATGGCTAATAGAAGTTTTCGGCACACTGTTTGTCGAAATTTGAATTCCAACAACTTTGCCGATGCTTTGTGTTGAAAAATTTTGCGTATCAGAATTGTGAATTTTGGCGAATGTCGGCCATAAGTTGATTAACCACGTTGAAAGTACTTCTGGATCAATCTCGTCTATTTTTGCTGCAGCGGATTCACCTAGTGATTTAAGTTTTTCGGCGATTTGTGTCTCTGGATTGCGCTCATTAATCAGTGATTCGAGTTGCTGGGCGAGTTCTTCGCCGACTGTTTTGACACGACTCGGCTCACGCTTGACGTCATGAAGATGATGTAGCCAAAGTGAACCGATACTCAGCAGTGTGCGATGCGCGTCAGTGCCTGAATATTTATGATTGCCAGCGATAATCGCAGGTCGAGCCATGGTCAGAGTTTATTCAAGATGTCTGGAAGCAGTTTTAGTTTTTCATAGTCTTCAACGTCGTTGTAGACATGAGCAGAGAGCCGAACATAAGTTGAGTCATCATGACAAACAACAACAGTTTCAACTTTGTGTTGGCGACTCATTTGAAGCGTCACATCTTCGGTCTGTGATTTTGTTAGTTGCTGTTTGCAAGGCACTCGCACGAGTCGCATCCACGGGCAGAACATTTCTATTGGCACATCAGTCTCGGTGTCCCAGTGAGTGTGAAGCATCTTGGCGACATCATCAATTAGTTGTCGATTGTGTGTATCTCGCTCGACAGAATTAAACGACTCGTGAAACTTAATTGCGTGCGGTGTCGCCAGATAGCTCGAATAATCGTCGGTGCCTTGTGCAAAAAACGACTTCGGAAACCCGGCTTCAAAGTCCCACGAGGGCGCGAGCGGTGTCATCTGACTTGCAATCGTTGAGTTCTTGCAAACTAAACCAGCAGATGCGCGCGGAGCGCATATCCATTTATGAAAGTTGCCAACCCACACATCAAAATCAGGTGGTAGCACGGGCGAGATCATGCCGGCTGCGTGCGCACCGTCAATTACGACGCGCGCTTGTGGTGCAACACGGCGAATTGTGCGAACAATTTGTTCAAGCGGCAATAACAACGCAGTCGCCGAAGTGATTTGATCTAGGACAACAAGGCTCGTTTCATTTGTCAGTGCTGCGAACACGCTGTCGGCGATGTCGTCATCGTTTTGCACGCCAGATGTGAAATCAATCTCGGCGATTCGCAATGTGCCTTGCGTTCGGCGGGCGATTTCTGCGAGGCCGTTGAGCACACCGCCATAGCCGAGGCTGGTAGCAACGATTTGCGAGCGCGGTTTTGTGACGAGCGCGCTCGCACTAGTGATCACACCTTGTGAAGCGTTGGGCACAAACGCAAATAGATCTGGTGAAACGCCGAGCCATGCCGCAACGAACGTGCGTGCTTCATCGTGCAGTTTTGGCAGAGTCGTGCGAAAAAATAGATTGGGATTGCTCTCTTCGAGTTGTTGAATTTCGCGCTGGGCAGAAGCAACGATTTTCGGCACAGCACCAAATGAACCGTGATTTAGATGTGCGATCTGCGGTTCAAGGCTCCACATCTCACGATATTTGTTCACGCCCAAGACGCTAACCGCTGGCGATTTATCTGCATAGTTATTTAGCGATGAAGTCGCCGAGCACTTTTGTCGTGCGCTTGAGCGACTGTTGAAGTTCGGCGCGAGTTGAACCTGTGATGTCGTTGTTTTTTAGGTCATCGAGCACTGAGCGAATTTGCCAGCCCGAAATGCGATCAACCCAAGTCGGTATGACAACTGGTTGATCGATGATGACCTTGCCGTCAGGTTGCAGTGTGATTTTTGTTGTGACAATCGCACCGTCTTGTGTGCTGGCCGGCCATGGTGGATCTTTTGGCACTGTGGGCATATTGGATAAAAAATTTCCAAGTCCGTAGATAACCCAAGTGTCGTTGACCTTCTTTATCGGTTGTAAGACATGAGCATGACTGCCAATAATCAGATTAACTTCACCAGATTTTGTGATTTCGTCAGCGATCTTTTGTTGAAACGAACTTGGAGCCGTCTCGCGTTCGTTTCCCCAGTGCATGCTGACGAGCACAACCTGCGCGCCAAGTTCTCGGGCTCGATGTGAGTCACGCACGATGCGATCTGAATCGATTAGTGCTGAACGCCAAGTTTCGCCGTTGGCAGCAGCTAGTCCGTTGTAACTAAATGTGTATGACATGTGCGCAACTTTGATGCCGTTCACCTCAAAAACATTTGGTTCAATCTCGATTGCAGTGCGAGCCATTCCAGTATGTGAGATACCGACACGGTCAAGAGCATCCAGAGTTGTGTCGATACCACGTGTGCCACGATCCATTGCATGATTGCTGGCGGTGCTACAACGGTCGTAACCGGCGTCTGCGAGCGCATCAGTGATTTCGATTGGCACACCAAAGAATGGATATGTAGATAGTTCTTCGTCTGGCGGGGCGATTGGTGTTTCAAGATGGCATATCGCCAGATCAACACTCGAAAGAATCGGCTTGACTAATGCAAACATCGGGCGAAAGTCGTAGCCGGTTGTGTCGCCATTAGCCGCGGCATTGCGCTGCGCACCGCGCCATAACGGGCTGTGTGGCAATGTGTCGCCACTGACTGCAATCGTGAAAGAAAAATCGCTTTCCAAAGTAGTAGTAGCAGTATTAGAAGTAGTAGTAACCGCGGTGCTGGGTACAACAGTTTCGATTGTCGTGCTTATTGAATCAGAGGTGACCAAACTAGGCGAGCCTGATGCGCACGAGCCCAATACGAAAATTGCAACGCAGAATTTAATTGACCGTTGCAAAAATCTGCTCGTTTCTAAACGCAGTTCGAGATTTGTGATTTATGCTTGTGGGCCGCGTATAAGTTTTCCTGGCAACTCGCCAGTGAACTCATCGTGGTCAACAGTTTGTATGCCATTAACAAGAGTTGCAACATAACCGCGCGCAGTTTGAACAAGTCGACGACCTTTTGCAGGCAAATCAAAGACGACTTTTGGATTATCAAACCCGAGTGAATCAAAATCAATCACATTGATATCTGCACGCAAACCAGGCACGATTGCTCCGCGATCAAGCAGCCCATGCAACTCGGCGGTGTCACGCGTTTGGCGTTTGACCATGTGCTCGAGTTCAAGTCTTGGGCCACGCTCGCGGTCTCGCACCCAATGAGTCAACATGAATGTCGGCATGCCTCCATCGCAGATCACGCCGCAGTGTGCGCCAGCATCGCTCAGCCCGTTACGAGTATTTGGATGCTGCAACAATTTATGAGTCATTGATAAATCGCCGTATGCATAATTTAAAAACGGACGATAAATCATGCCGGTGCCACCACCCGAAAGCAAGTGATCAATGATTACTTCAAAAGGCAATCTGCCTGTTCGAGATGCAATGCCCGCAACTGATTGCTCGCGAGTCGGTTCGTAATCGATTGTTGCTGAAGTAATCGGAAACATCGTGTGAAAATTATCGCCAACAAATTGTTGAAAGAAACGATGTGTTGGCTGCTCTTGAGTTAGCCGTTCGCGACGAGCAGGCTCTGCAAGTGCAATCGCTCGTTGAGCAATCGGCAAATTTGCCACTTCGGTATATGCATTGTGCATCATCAGTGGGTGGACAGTGCCCTGTAAGAACATAATTAAACCGATGCTGCGACCAGCAACTTGTGCTTCTATTTTTTCACCTAAGCGCGCCGACTCTTCGATTAGAGCGAGAGTCTCGCGCCAAAGTTCGGCATCGTCTGCAGGTTGATTTAAGTTAATGCTCATTTTCACTCCGGTGCGTCGTGTCAGTTCGCGCATCCAACCCCATTCATCGCCAGGCACTCGCCAATGTTCTGCAGCCATCTGAAATATTCCGTGACCCGCACGACGGATTCCTTCGGCGATGCCATACAACTCATCAGGTTGAGCACTCGTTCCAGGCACGTATTCGCCGTTTTTGCTTTTATGCAGAGAAGTTCGCGAAGTTGAAAAGCCCAGTGCACCAGCGCGCAACGCCTGCTCAGTTAGCGCAGCCATTTTTTCGATGTCGTCAGGTGTTGCATTTTCATTATTCGCACCGCGATCACCCATGACAAACGCACGAAGTGCACCGTGACCAATTTGTGATCCAAGATCAATCACGCGCTTGCGTCGGTCGAGTGCGTCGAGATATTCGGGAAACGACTCCCAATCCCATTTGATTCCTTCGGTCATCGCGGCACCAGGGATATCTTCGACACCTTCCATCAATTCGATTAACCATTCGTGTCGTTCAGGAACTGCTGGTGCAAAACCCACGCCGCAGTTTCCCATCACTGCAGTTGTTACACCGTGCCAACTGCTGGGTGTCAACCATGGATCCCAAGTTGCTTGCGCGTCGTAATGTGTATGCACATCTACCCAACCTGGCGCAACAAGCATCGCGTCGGCGTTAATTACATGTGCCGCATGTGCAGTGGATGCTTTTAACGCTGGAGTAATTTCTGTGATACGTCCGTCTTTGATCACGATGTCTGCAGGTCGTTGTGGTGCACCAGTGCCGTCAACAAGTGATGCATCGCGGATCACAGTTGTGGCCATGAGCCAAGCCTAGATGCGTAAGTAGGATGACGTATTAGGGTGTGTAGCCGTGGAGATTAATAATTCGTTCGAAGTAAAGGCCCCGATTGATGTTGCATGGGCAACGCTTACAGATTTAGCCCGAATTGCGCCATGTTTGCCGGGGGCGACTTTAACCAGCGTCGAAGGTGACATATATAAGGGTCATGTAACTGTGAAAGTTGGGCCAATTGTTGCCAAGTTTGGTGGCCAAGCAATCTTTCAAGAACGAAACGACACAGAACACCGTGCCGTATTAAAAGGTGATGGTCGAGATTCAACCGGCAAGGGCAACGCGTCGGCAATTATCACTGCCCAACTTGAGGTTGTCGACGCCAACACAACTCGTTGCACAGTGACTACTGACTTGACGATCACGGGCAAAATTGCACAATTTGGTCGTGGTGCACTTGCCGATGTCAGCGACAAGTTGTTGAAGCAGTTTGTAATTAATCTTGAGACCACTGTGTTATCGCAAGAAATAAGCAAAACTGAAGTAACGACTAGTTCGATAGTCGAAAATGCACCGCTAAATTTGCTGGGTTCAACCGGCTTGTCACTCGCTTTGCCAATTCTCAAAAGAATCGCACCAGTTCTTGCAGTCGTTATTGCAATTATCTGGTTTGTGTTGCGCTAGTTATTAGCAACTAAAAACTATTTTGGCAAATAGGCGAGTATTGCATCGTGCAACAGTGAGTTAGAAGTAATTAATGAGTTAGCACGCCAGTCAGGTGTGCCGATTCGATCGCTAAATTTGCCACCGGCTTCTTGAACAATCGGCACAAGCGCCGCGATGTCATATGGCGCTAAACCGATACTGTCGATTGCGACATCAACAGCACCTTGGGCGACCAACATGTGTTGCCAGAAATCGCCATATCCGCGCACGCGAGAAACATCTTGTTGTAATTGTGTAAGTGCGGGCGTCGCACCGAGTGCGTCCCATCCCTTGTTTGCGGTGATGCTCAAACTTGCATGGCGCAATGTGTCGACTTTGCTGACATGAATCGGCGACGAATTATAAAACGCCCCGCCGCCGACATGAGCCCACCAACGCATTTGAAGTGCCGGCGCCGAAACGACACTCAGCACAGGCACATTGTTTTCGACGAGTGCAATCAATGACGCCCACACTGGTACGCCATGCACGAAATTGCTTGTGCCATCAATTGGATCAATCACCCACTGAAACTTTGCATCGCTTGGCCCGACGATGCCGTGCTCTTCACCGTAGACACTATGACTTGGCCGCTCGGCGAGCAAAATATTTGTTATCGCAGTCTCAGTCGCACGATCTATTTCGGTCACTTCACTTTTGTCGGCTTTGCGCTCGACAGTAAAAGTGCGAGCGTTGAAGCCTGCAAGGCTCACTGCATCTGCAGCGTCGGCTAACCGAATCGCCAGTGCAAGTTCGTCAGCCAAATTCATTTCTAAATTATTCTAAAGTCACGGTTGCAAGTTTTGTGATGGTTTCAACAAGTGAGTCAGCGTCAAGACCGAATTGTTTTAAAATTGCAGCAGGTTTGGCCTGAGGCGTGAACTTAGTTGGTAATCCAAGAATCTCGATTCGCGGATGAACTGATCCTTCGATGTTGTTTACTGCATCGGCGAGCATCATTCCGATGCCACCATCTCGAATGCCATCTTCAATAGTTACGACCACACAATGCTTAGATGCATCGCTGATCATCTGCAGATCTGCTGGCACACAACAACGAACATCCCATAAGGTGATTTCAATACCTCGTTCTTTGAGTGTGTTTACTGCTTTTTCGGCGGCGTCAACCATTTTGCCGATTGCTAAAACGCAAACATTTGGCACGCCAGAGGTTCGCAATTTACGAGCTTGCAAACCAGAACCAACTTCTTGCTCACTGACAATTCTGGCCAAGCCTTTTGGATAACGAATCGCCACAGGGCCAGAGTCTGCGAGTGCAACTGAATCTTCGAGCATCTTGGCTAAATCTTGTGCGCTTGACGGTGCGAATAGTCGCATGCCCGGCACTTTAGAAAGTATCGCCATATCAAAAATGCCGTTATGACTTGGGCCATCGTCGCCAGTAATGCCGGCGCGGTCTAAACAAAAAATTACTGGCAAGCGGTGTAACGCAACATCGTAAACAACTTGATCCCACGCACGATTGAGAAATGTCGAATACAACGCAATAACTGGCCGCAGACCACCCATTGCCATGCCTGCTGCTGCAGTTACGGCGTGTTGTTCGGCAATACCAACATCTATAAAACGATCAGGAAAGCGCGACTGAAACGGCAACAAACCCGTTGGTCCAGGCATCGCGGCGGTAATTGCAATCACGCGTGAGTCTTGTTCGGCAATTTTGATTATCGAATCTGCAAATACTTGGGTGTACCCAGTCGGCAAAGATTTTGGTGGACCCGTAACTGGATCAAAAATTGGTGCATCGTGCAAATTCTTTTCATCGTCGTCTTCTGCTGGCGGGTAGCCACGACCCTTTTGTGTGATCACATGAATCACTAAAGGTCCTTCTTCGACGCGTAATGTTGCCGATTTTAAAGCGTGTTCGAGTTCTTCTTGATCATGACCATCTATTGGTCCGATGTAGCGAACACCGAGTGCTTCAAAAAAAGCAGTTGGTTGCAAGTATTCGCGAATGCCAGCTTTAAATGCTTCAAGGCCACGTTCAGCCTGTTGACCAACAATCGGCAACTCATAAAGAAATTTTTCGAGTTTGCGTTGGCGACGAACGTAAACCGGGTTCAACCGAATATCTGTGAGCGCGCGCGAAAGTTTTTTTGTAAGTCGATCTTGTGGGCGAGTCATGCCATCTGTTGTGTCGAGTGCGTTGGGCGCTGTGCTCACGCTAATTGGGCTCGTTAAGTTCGAAATTGTCGGTGCATACGAGCGACCGTTGTCATTGAGCACGATGATCACGCGACGCTTCGAGTGACCAAGATTGTTTAGCGCTTCATAGGCCATGCCGCCTGTCAGTGAACCGTCACCAATCACTGCAACAATGTGTCGGTGACTCGATGTTTCAGAAACGTCGCGTGCAACGGCGAGTCCGTATGCATAACTCAAAACAGTTGATGCGTGACTATTTTCTATGAAGTCATGCACACTTTCTTCGCGACTTGGATAGCCCGAGATACCACCGGCTTGTCGCAGAGTATTAAACCCCCCACGACGACCAGTAACAATTTTGTGCACATAAGCCTGATGACCTGTATCCCACAAAATTGCATCTCGTGGAGATTCAAAAACTCGGTGCAGGGCGAGTGTCAGTTCTACCGCTCCTAAATTAGAACCAAGATGTCCACTATTTTTTGCAACCGATTCAACGATGAAATCCCGAATTTCGCTGGACAGTTCGGCAAGTTGCTCGTATGTTAAGTTCGCAAGATCACTTGGTTGCCGAATATCTGAGAGCGCCATAGCGCCCTTAACGCTAGTGCCGAGTTGTCGGATGAGTCCCAGCGATTTGGGATGCAATACGGCGGTGGTTGAAATAATGGATTTCAGTTCCCATGAAATAAGCCACAGCAAACGCTATTAATCCACCGAGCCCATCAATCCAAAAGTGATTGGCAGTAACGATAATGCACAACATTGTCACGCTCGGATAAATCAATAGCGCAAGACGCATCCATAATTTTCGTGCGATTGGCCAGAGACCAAACGCACACCATGTTGCCCAACCAATATGTAGTGACGGCATTGCCGCATATTGATTAGTCAGTTTGCTCGCAGGCCCGCTGTCGAATGCCCATGGTCCACCGAATTCTTTTACTGTGTCGCTAAAACCAAAATTTTCTGCACCGTTACGTGTGCGCAGTTCAGTAGTGATGCACTGAGCACCATAACCGGCGTCAGGGCATGGAGCATCGAGCAATCGGGGTGGCATTAACGGAAACATTGAGAAGCCGATGATCGCGAGTGCAGTCATCACCGCGAGAGTATTTCGCCATTGACCGAAAACCGATGGTCGAAGTTTATAAAGTGCGATGAACACACCCAGTGTGACAAAAAAATGTGCAGTTCCATAATAGACATTCATTGTTTTGATAAACCAAATGTGTGGCAAGAACCAATCCTGAATAGTTTCTTCGTGAAATAATCCAATCCACCGCTCAAAGCGAATAACTCTTAGTGCATTGGTGAATGCATGCTCGGGCACTGAGACGCCTTTGACAAGCGTCGAACCAAATTGATTTCGAATCAAGGTGTAAATCGAATAGAAGGCACCGATGATCAGTGCTTCTTTCCACCACACCATCCGATGTTCAAAATCGGCGGGCAGAAGTGGGCGGCGACCACGTTTTTTGATTGTTTTCGAATTCGTATAATCCACAATTAGAGAATACGGCGTACAACAAGTTGTGAAGAGTTTGCTGCGCCTAGGCTGTGGTAATGGCTGAGACGCAAAAAACAGAACCGCTAGTTGCCCCAGATGTACTAGAGCGGGTGCTCGCTAAAGGGCGCAGTACGGGTGCTGAGTTCGCAGAAGTTTATATAGAGGACAAACGCTCGACATCTGCTGGTCTTGATGACGGCAAGGTTGAGCAAGTTACTTCTGGTCGTGATCGGGGCGCAGGTATTCGAGTTGTGGCAGGCGAGACAACTGGTTTTGCTCACACTTCAGATTTATCAGAGCGAGGTTTGCTTGCCGCCGCAGAGGCTGCAGCAATGGCTGCCAAGCAAGGGGGAGGCGGTGTCAACAAAGTTCAACTTGGTTCGATGTTGCGACATTCGGTCAACAATATAAAAATTTCTCCAGATGGTGTAGAAAAATCTCGCAAAGTTGAACTGTTGAAACGCGCTGACGCTGCTGCACGGGCAGTGAACTCGGCCATCGTGCAAGTATCTGCCGGCTACGGCGACTCGCTTCGACGAATTTTAATTGCCAACAGCAACGGAGTACTCAGTGCTGATGATCAGGTACGTACGTTATTGCGAGTCAGTGTTGTTGCTACTGGTGATGGTGGCATGCAAACTGGCTACGACTCACTCGGCCACACAATCGGTTTTGAAATGTTCGACGAAAATGATGTTGAAGAGTTGGCAATTCGCGCAGCCAAACAAGCAGTAACAAAACTCAGCGCACGACCTGCACCATCTGGATCAATGCCAGTAGTTATCAAGCGTGGTAGTGGTGGAGTTTTATTTCATGAAGCATGTGGACATGGACTTGAAGCCGACCTCGTCGGTAAAAGTGCAAGCGTGTATCGCGGCAAGATGGGTGAACTTGTTGCATCACCACTTGTTACGTTGATTGACGACGGCACGATGACTGCCGAGTGGGGCGCGATCGGAATCGACGATGAAGGTCATCCATCTCAGCGCAACACGCTGATCAAAGATGGCGTGCTCACCGACTATATGTGGGATTATTTGCGTGCACGAAAAGAAGGTCGCGTACAAAGCGGCAATGGTCGACGCCAGAGTTATCAGCATCTGCCGATGGTGCGTATGACGAATACTTTCGTGCTCAATGGCAAAGAAGATCCAGATGACATTGTTCGCGACACTAAACATGGTGTCTACATCGCCAAACTCGGTGGTGGACAAGTTGATACGGCAAGTGGTGATTTTGTATTCGGCATGACCGAGGCTTACTTGATTGAGAACGGTGAAATAACCGAGCCGCTTCGTGAAGGAAACTTAATTGGCAATGGTCCAGAAGTTTTGAAAGATATCGATCTGCTCGGCAACGATTTCGCAATGGGCAACCCTGGCATGTGTGGCAAAGATGGTCAGGGTGTGCCTGTCGGTGACGGTCAGCCAACACTTCGCGTCAAATCGCTGACAATCGGCGGCACCGCAGCATGAGTTCTGGTGTTTCAGAATTGCAAGCACTTGCAGACTCTGTAGTTGGTTTAGCAAAATCTGGTGAGCAAATTGAAGCGTATGTCTCACGCGGTGGAGAAACTTCAGTTCGGGTTTACGAAGGCGAGGTCGAGCATTTTGTTTCGGCACAAAGTGAAGGCATCGGAATTCGGATTATCAAAGATGGTCGAACAGGTTTTGCATATGCGGGCACGCTTGAAGCCGATGCAGTTGCCGAAGTTCTTGCTGAAGCGCGTGACAATATTCAATTCGGCACTTTAGATGAGTGGGCCGGGTTGGCAGAACCAGATGGTGTCGCACAGGTTCCACAAAAGTTTTGGGACGAAGATCTTGCGAATTATCCAACTGATCAAAAAATTTCAATCACCAAAGAACTAGAAAAACTAACTTTGGCGGCTGATGCTCGCGTGCGAGCCGAACAGTCAAACTACGAAGATGGCTGGGGAGAAACAGCAGTATCCACAACAACGGGGATTCGTGAGAGTGGTCGGGGCAACTCGTGTTATGTGTCTGTGGCGACGCTCGCTGATGACGGCGACGAAGCGCAAACTGGTTTCGGGTTTTCTGTTGGTGACTCACCAAAAGAATTTGATCTAAACAAAGCTGCTCGTGAAGCGGCCGATCGCGCCACACGTTTGCTCGGTGCAACAAAACCAGCAAGTAAGAAAGTCACAATTGTTTTAGACCCGTATGTCACATCGCAGTTCATCAGTATTTTGTCGAGTGCATTAAACGGCGAAAGCCTGGCCAAAGGTCGCAGTTTGTTCGCCGATCGCTTGAACCAACAGGTTGCAGACGCGCGATTCACGCTTGTCGACGACCCGACTAACAAGTTGGCGTATACGGCAACAGATATTGACGGTGAAGGTCTGGCTGCGCGACGAAACGTATTAATCGAAAATGGTGTGCTAAAAAAATTCGTGCATTCGAGTTACAGTGCGCGTCGCATGAATACGCAGAGCACAGGTAACGCCGTACGCGGGGGTTTTGCTGGTTCGCCAGGTGTTGGATGTCTAGCGATGCAAGTTCAGCCAGGCAATAAAACTCAAGCCGAATTGATTGCTGCGATCGATGATGGTGTGTTGATTCAAGATGTTTCTGGAATGCACAGTGGAGTCAACACGATTTCGGGCGATTTTTCGACCGGTGCGTCTGGAATCGTAATTAAAAATGGCACGCTTGGTGCACCAATTCGCGAATTCACGATTGCATCAACACTGCAAAAAATGTTGTTGAACATTGTTGATCTCGGTAACGACATCGACTGGTTGCCGATGCGCAGTGTGGGGCTTTCTCTTGTAATCAGCGACATCATGATGAGCGGTTCTTAAGAATCATGTCAATCCTGCACGCAATCGTGCTGGGTATTGTGCAAGGGCTTACAGAGTTTCTGCCGATTTCTTCAAGCGGTCATCTAGAAATTGTGCCCTGGCTGTTTGGCTGGAGTGATTTTGATAGTGCAGCCACACAAAAAGCTTTTGACACGGCTTTACATTTAGGCACTCTTGTTGCGGTTCTGATTTATTTGCGTGCTGATTTGTTTTTGTATGTTCGTCAAGGCTCACAAATAATATTTCGCCCCAAACAACCTCTAACTGCAGTTGGCCGTCGAGCATGGTTGCTGGTTCTATCTGCTGTGCCTGCTGGCATCGTTGGCGCAGCATTTGAAGACAAGATCACTGAGAAACTTGGTAGCCCCGCGCTAATCAGCGTGAGTCTGATTGTTTTTGGTCTTGTGCTTATTTGGGCTGATCGGCGAGCAACATTCAAAAATAGTTCAGAATCAGCCGAGTCGTTAACGATGCGCGACGCACTTGTTATTGGACTGGCACAAGTATTGGCGCTCAACCCCGGCACTTCGCGATCGGGAATCACGATTACTGCCGCACGGCTTTCTGGATATTCGCGCGAGGCTGCTGCGAGGTTGTCATTTTTGATGAGCGTGCCGATTATCTCGGGGGCAGTCGTATTCTCGGTTGCAAAACTTACGCGTGACGGGGTTCCGGATGGTTTGCTTGTGCCAA
>ERZ889217.1248-NODE-1248-length-13350-cov-6.526815_pt1 | contig 13350 bp, 11 predicted proteins | sample MGYA00521098_ERZ889217 | MGnify/ENA primary metagenome ERZ889217 (study PRJEB32303, sample SAMEA104408613) | aquatic metagenome | biome: Brackish water; feature: Pelagic; material: water | place: Baltic Sea | collected 2014-06-10T22:04:00 | depth 2,362 m ...
AAATGCATTTAGGCCGCCCGTCGACTGCGCGACACAGGTTTGGCGCATTTAGTCGTTTTTTCGATTTTTTGTTAGATAACGATGTGATTTTGAAAAATCCAGCTGATGGAGTTTCAAAAAGCAAACGACCCAAACCATCAAATCCGCGGGAAAGATTTTACACCGAAGAAGAGCTAAAGTGTCTTTGGCATCCTAGCGGACCTATACATGATAAATACCTTAGGTTTCTTAGGTTCATGATTTGTGTTCCCTTTAGGGAGGGAGAAGCTTCGCGTTTGCAAGCAAAGCAAGTTGATTTGGTGCGTAAAGAAATAAGACTTCATTGGGAGGATACCAAAAACAAAGAAGCTTTTACCATGCCGTTGCACGATTTAGTTCAATCGGTCATCGGACCTGAGTTGGGATTGCCTGACGCTCTTGTTTTCCCGCTATCTAATATAATTGGTAAGGAAATGACTGCTTGGTCATATTTCAACAATGCTGTTCGTCGAGCTTCAGGCGTTTCTGATTTTAATTTTCATGATTTGCGCAGAACATTTATGACATTAATCTCCGAAAAAACAAATTTTATTGAGAGCCATCTGGATGGGCTTCTTAATCATAAACAAAGTGAAACCAGGTCAGGTGTAATGCGGTCATATCAACAGGCCAAACACCTAAATCAAAGAAGACAGGTAATGCAGTTTTGGAATGAATTATTAATAGACATCGTTAACTAACTTTGGGACTTAAGTATGACAGATATTATTTCGTTTGAAATTGAAGCTTCTGCAAGCAGTATCGCTCTTGCCAGTTATTTGAATTGCAATCCGGAATTGGTAGAACATTACGTTGATCTTGCGGGCTGTTGGATCGAAGCAACTGCTGAAAACATCAAAGAAGATAAAAGGGTTGCTGTGATTTATGCAGACGCTTTGAAGTTGGTTGAGCGTGCTAAAAAGAAATTAGCTACATTGCCTAATGATGAACTACGTATTTTAGAATTGGCTGGTTCGAATATGCTTAAGGTTACCGACGCTCTTGAACTGGAGTTGAGCTCAATTTCCAAGCATAGAAATGAAATTACAAAAAGAGAAAATATCGTCGGAAATCGAAATCCACTTGCTTATAAGTTGGCGGATGCGGTTTCTGCTATTTTTAAATACCTCGAACGGCCAATTACTTTTGGTGTTTCACCCTCGAACAACGATGAGCCATCCACTGAGTTTGGAAGGGCAGTGCAAAAAGCGTTTGAATTTTTCTATGTTTATAAGCCAACGCGGCCGCTAACCGACGATCAAAAATCAGAAAGAAAAAACGGCGGAAAATGGACGCCTGTAATTGCTAGTTGGCGCGATCCAGCTAAAGCCGCATGGAAAAAATATAAGTAATACAAAGTACATTATTTTTTTTTCTGTTTCTGCATTTTTACCCTAAATTAACTCCCGGTTATTCTGAGAGCCTCGACGTAGCTTAGAGGTATTTCCGTGAATATAATTCAGCCCCAAAGTTGGTCTCCGGGTCAACCAGTGCCTGTTAATGCCAATCGGATAACATTAGCGGCAATCATCACGCATCTATTTTTCCCAATCAGTCCGCGAACTATTGAGCGCTGGCCCTTGGTCGTAAGGCGTCCAAACAGAGCTGCAGTCTATAATGTAGAAGAAGCCCTGAAATACGCGCAGAAGCTTTACGACGCTGCTTACTGTTATAAGCAAACAGCGGTTATTCAGCCATGAAACAGTTTTTAAACATTAAATTTACTGAGCGCCGCAATGCTTCAGATGCTGTTGTTTCGTCAACAGAACTAAAGCACCTGATTACAAACTGGCCTTATGTCATGCGCCAAGTGACTGATGATTGGGCTCGTAGGTTTGCATATGAAATATGGGAAAAAGCAGCAAACCCTTATTGGTGTCCGACCTTAAAGCAGGCCCATGTGATGCAAAAGATGGTGCGTGAACTCGCAAGAGCGTGCACAGACGAAACGGTGATCCTAATCGAGTGATACTGGAGGCTCTTGCAAGCCTTAATTGCAGGTTAGGATGATGGATCGGTGATACATTAACGGTGGCGTCATTCTAAGAATTGCCTACCACGGGACGGGGGCACAGGCAAAGTGCAGTCCTAAAGACCGAAGCACGCCCCCCAGCACCAATGACCGACGGTGTTGCAAGTAGCGGTCAAGCGTCTGATCATGGTCATTGATACAGACGAGCCTGAAGCGACGGCCCGGCTCCGCTGAGCAAGATCGTGAGGGATTAGGAACAGCCCCGTCTATATGATGGGGACTGTCTTCCTATGCCTTCTCTCCAACCCTCACCATTGAGCATGGTCGCTTAAGTTTTGCGTCAGCACAAAGTAAATTAAGTTATTTTTGATGCCAGATCATATGGACAGTAAAGTTTAATCCGTGCTTAATCATTAGGTTCATGGGATGTAGTTGTTGTTGCAAAATGCGATTTTGAACTTAATGTTCATCTGCGGCTTTTTAGTGATCAGTTTAAGAACAAAAGAGACAGCCTTAATTAAAGACACTACCGTTTATTTAGAAGCCCTTTTGGGGAAATTACTAGCCAAAATTAAAGTGCCTAGTTAGACTGAACCTGAAGCGCAGACACGCCAAATACCAAGGGTATCCATGAGCAGCTATAAAAATTCAGACCCCCACCCCCCAATCATGCAAGGCTCGCCGCCACCAAAAGAGATGAGAGTGCCACTGATTGATTGGGATCGCGGCCCGTGGAATCGCTGGTCTTTTCAGCATGTGCGCGAAATTGTTCCTACCACAGCCATCCCATGTGGAAATAATGTCTTTGACTTACCGAAAGCTTCAGGTGATTTGAGTAATTTCAGCTATACAGCACCAAACGGCCAAAAAACCACCCTGTCTCAAATGCTTGATGACACATACACTGACGGGCTTTTTATTTGGAAGAATAACCAGATTTTACACGAGTCTTATCACAATGGGATGACTCCAAAAACAGTGCATTTGCTTCAATCAGTTTCAAAATCCATCACTTCCGCAGCGGCAGGATGTTTAATTTCTGATGGTCTCTTAACCCCTGAGGCACTGGTCACCGATTATTTGCCTGAATTAGAAAAAACTGGTTGGAAGGGAGCGCGCTTACAGCATATTTTTGATATGACTTCTGGCACGCAGTTTACCGAGAACTACACTGTGCCAGACAGTGACATGGGTATTATGGATTATGCATGCGGTTGGAAGCCGGCGCCAGAGGGGGTTGATGCGTCTCATTGGCCGACTTCAATTTGGGATCAAATTCTGGGATTAAAAGTCGTTACTGCCGAGCATGGTGAAAAATTTGAATATCGCTCGATCGAAACGGATGTTTTGGCACATGCGATGGAACGTGTGACGGGCCAACGTTTGGCCGACATTCTGTCGGAGCGTTTATGGAAACCGTTGGGATGCGAACACGATGCCAACATTACAGTTGACAGTGCAGGTTACGGATTGGCATGTGGCGGCATCAGCGCCAGTTTGCGCGACATGGCGCGCTTTGGGTTGATGCTTTTAGGCAATGGCGTTCTGAATGGGCGCCAAATTGTGCCCATAAAATGGTGCCAAGACATACGCCACGGTGCGCACGGGCTTTATGATGTAGATAATTACAAAAATTGGCCCAGTGGCAGTTATCGGAATAAATTTTGGATTGAAGATAGCCGTCTTGGGCGCCATTATTGCTTTGGCGTGTTTGGTCAAATGGTGATGGTTGCACCCGATACTGGTATGATGGCAGTGAAGCTGTCAACTTGGCCGGACTTTGTGAATAACAATTTATACAATGAAACGCTTGCCGGGCTTTTGGCCGTTGAAAAAGCGTTCTAAGTTTGGTTTTTAGTTCAACCCTGTTAGTGAAGGAACACTATGACCGAGTTTTCAGATCTAGACGCCACAGGCCAAGCGAACCTTGTTTCCAGAGGCGAGGTCACGCCTGCAGAGCTTTTGGATTACGCACTTGCGAAGGTCTCTCGTCATAACGGAGTGCTTAACGCTGTAGTTCTGATTCAAGAGGGCAAGGCAAGACAATCTATCCAAGAGGGTTTGCCACGCGGCCCGTTTCGCGGTGTGCCATTTTTAATCAAAGATTTGGGCTGTGAAGCGATTGATTTTCCATCGCATAATGGATCGCGACTTTTCGCCAATACAATTTACAAGTATAACAGTGAAATATTTAATCGCATTCAAGCTACGGGCGTTGTGACCTTTGGGCGCACGACTAGCCCCGAAGGAGGCATCGGAGCCGCAACCGAAGCGGCGGTTTACGGTGCCCCAACCCGTAATCCTTGGAACCAAGACTGCACGCCCGGCGGATCATCTGGTGGGGCTGCTGCTGCCGTAGCTTCGGGGATGGTGCCATTTGCGCATGGTTCTGACGGGGGTGGGTCGGTGCGTATTCCGGCGTCTTCTTGTGGGCTATTTGGTTTTAAACCTACGCGCGCGCGCTTGCCTGACGGTCCCGCTTATGGCGAAGGATGGGCCGGTATGGCAATTGATGGGTTTTTGACAAAATCAGTTCGCGATACGGCAAGGATGCTTGATGCGACTGTGGGCACTGACTTAGGGGCGCCCTATGTGGCGCCACCCTTGCGGTTAAGCCTTTCTCATGCAATTTCGCAACCCCCCCGGAGGTTGCGGATAACGCTCTGTGACACCACGCTCACGGGCCAACCCATTCACCCAGATGTGGCACGTGCCGTGCGCGCGGCGGGGACGCTCTTGGAAAACTTGGGCCATCAGGTCACAATGGGTTATCCGAAAGCTGCCGATACCGGTGGCATGATGCGCGCCTGGACCGATATAGTGGCAGTCGGGTCGGCGCTGTCTACGCGTGGTGGGCTCAAAGGGCGTGAATTAAGCCCTGATCTTGTCGAGGGGGTAGGGCGCTCCGCTTTTGCCTATGCCCAAAGCCTTTCGCCGTTGCGCTACCTAGAGGCTGTGGGCGAAATTCATGCTTATGGCCGGCAAATGGCACAGTTTTTTGCGGAGGGCACTGATATTTTTCTTAGCGCCACCTTAGCCGAAGCGCCTGCCAAAATTGGCCGATTTAATCATGACCGCGAAGATTATTTAGGCTACCGTATCGGGCCTGATGGCATTTTTGCCTATTCACCATTTTGCGCCGCATTTAACGCATCGGGCCAACCGGCAGCATCTGTACCATTGGGTGTGAGCGAAAGCGGCCTGCCCATCGGCATTCATCTTGCCGCAGCCTTTGGTCAAGACGAGGATTTGATAGCATTATGCGCTGAATTGGAAAAGGCCGAACCCTGGGCCGCGCGAACACCCAAAATGTAAGAAGTGCTTTGGGCCCTTATGGGCCCAAAGCTTTTAAAAGTTTACTTTTGCAATTCAGTCCATATAGCAGTATTGAATGCTTGGGCTTCAGCGCTACAAGTTGGCAAAAAATGACCAGCTGCTTTCAGTTCATCGGGAATTAATATTTCAGGAGCGTCTTTCATATCTGCAGGCATGAAAGGGTCTGACCCTGAAATTCCATTCGCATAACGTGCAAAAGCAGAAACTAATGCGGCATTTTCTGGGACCATTATAAAGTCCATGAATTTGTAAGCTTCTTCAACATTTTGTGCATCAGAAAGGAGAGCAACAGAGTCCATCCATAAAGGATAACCTTCTTTAGGATAGCCATATTTCACATTCGGATTTTGAAGGCGGGCGCGAAAAATTGCACCATTCCAGTAAACAGAAGCCATCACGTCATTGGCCGCCATTTTTTCTGTCATCCCGTAATCCATCGATAACCATTTTGGCTTTGCGGCTACCAACAAATCGCGAACTTTCTTCAAAACTTCTTTGTCTTCTGTGCACGGTTCGCCACCCACATACATTGTAGCCAAAGAAATGACATCGTTCATTTCAGGCGTGACATTAACCTTGCCAATTAATTCTGCGGGCGGATCAAGGAAAATAGATGAAGTGTTTACATCACCTGAATATGCCGTGACGTTGACAGCAACGCCAGTTGATCCCCATTGCCATGGCACAGAGTATTTGCGCCCATCGTCCCAAGTAACATTCATCCATTCGGGCGCTATATTGCCGTGATTGGACAATTTCGAAAGGTCTAGTGGTTGAATCAAACCTTCAGAAACCCAAATAGGCACATAATTGGCCGATGGAACCACAAGGTCAAAGCCGTGACCTCCCGCTTGCACTTTGGCCAAGGCCGTGTCGTTTGAATCATAATCAGTGATAGTAACTTTGATGCCTGTTTGGGCTTCAAACTTTGCTAGCAATTCGGGGTTTGTGTAATCACCCCAGTTGTAAAGCTGAAGTTCGCCACTGGCATGGGCCATTGAAGCCGATGTGATCAGGGCAAGTGCCAGATAAGATAAACGTTTCATGATAGTTTCCCTTCGTTGGTTTAGTTTTTTTTCTTGGTTAGAATGAAAAACAAGATCAGCAGTAAAACGGTTGCCGCCAAAAGCACTGTAGAAATAGCATTAACTTCCGTTGTGATTGAGCGGCGAATTTGGGCCAGCATATAGGTTGGTAAGGTGTCTTGCCCAGCTGATTTCACAAAAAGAGTGATCACGACATCATCAAGCGATGTCACAAAAGCCAACATAAATCCGGCTAAAATACCGGGCATTAAAAGTGGTAAGGTGATCCTTCTAAAAATTTGAAAAGATCGCCCGTATAAATCGGCTGCAGCCGTCTCCAAGGTGTTGTCCATGCCATTAAGCCGCGCTTGAATCGGCAAATAAGCAAAAGGAATGCAAAATGCAGTGTGTGCAGCCACCAAATAGCCCATTCCCTGATAGCCCGTGAATTGTTTAAGTGCCCCAAAAAAGATCAAAAGCGCAACTGCGGTGACAATTTCAGGCACCATCAAGGGTTGGTTGATCAAGGCAAAAATCGCCATTTGCCCTTTAAAGGCTGGGCGTCGTGTGGTTCCTAATGCGGCCAGGGTAGCGGCAATAGTAGAAAATGTTGCTGCCGAAAGCGCTAAACCCACGGAGCGAAGGGTGACTTCCTTTACCTGTTCATTTGCCCATGCTTTCACATACCATTGTAGCGAAAAGCCTTCCCAGATAGCCACCGATTTACCGGAATTAAAAGAATAAATCACCAACATCATAATAGGTAAATAAAGCGCCACAAAAACTATGACAGCAATCAGGGAAAAACCAGGCAATTTGGCAATTGAAAATTCTTTACGTACCATGAGAATTGCCTTTATTTGCAAATTTCACATAGATGAGTAAAGCTGCCATCACCACGGCCAAAAGGCTGATAGATAGGGCCGCTCCCAAAGGCCAGTTGCGCCCCTGGCCGAATAATAGTTCTATAAAATTGCCAATCATCATATTTTTACCTCCGCCCAAAAGACGTGGCGTCACATATGCCCCAAGAGAGGGGATAAACACCAAAATTGATCCTGCAATGATGCCCGGTTTAGTCACGGGGATAATAATTCTGCGCAACACCTGCCACCGGGTGGCATAAAGGTCATAACCCGCTTCTAAAAAGCTCATATTGAACCGATCAATTGACGCGAAGAGTGGCAGGACCATCAGTGGCAAATACACATAGGCCATGCCTATCAGCACAGCAAAATCTGTGTAAATCATTTCAATCGGGTTTTGGATAAGGCCCACTTTTAGTAAAAGCGTATTCAAAAGGCCTTCGTTGCGAATGATTTGGTTAATGGCAAAGGTGCGGATTAACAGATTTGTCCAAAAGGGAATCGTGATCAAAAACAGCAAAAAGGTTCGCATTGTGGGACTGCGGGTGGCAATGAACCAGGCCGTTGGAAATCCGATCAATAGTGAAATCAGTGTTGTTAAAATCGACAATTTTATAGACCGCCAAAAGATCGACAAATGCGCATCGGCCATTTGATAAGTGCCATCAAAAATATCTTTGGTGAAGAAAATTCCTACCCAAGCGTCTAGTGAAAAACCCCATTTCACATTGCCATATTGGCCAGGAAGCAAAAAAGAATAGACCAAAACGATCAACAAGGGCCCCGCCGCCGCCAAGGTTAAAATAACCAAGGCGGGCGAAGACAGAAGCCAAGCGTTTTTTATTGAGGTTTTGCGCGTCAAATTTTCGGAAGCGCTCATGGTCAATTGTCCAACAATTGTAAAGCATCATGCGCAAAACCAACGCCTACTTCGGCTCCTTTGTCAAAGGAGCTTTCAGTGAGAAAGTCCATTTGAACCCTTGCTACCAGATCTGTTCCGTCTTGCAGTTTTAGGTGAATGTGACTGTCGGTGCCAAAATAAACCGTATGGGTGACGGTAGCAGCCAAAGTGTGCGCCTCCCCTTTGGCGCTCAAGCGCAAATGTTCGGGTCGGCTCGCCAAAAGCGCCTGGCGGCTTTCTCCTTTATATTCGAAAGGAATACTTGTTCCATCACTAAACACCGCTTGACCTGCGCGGAGCGTGGCAGAAATAAAGTTAATATCGCCAATGAAGTCGGCCACAAAGCGGTTGGCTGGGCGGCTATATATATCTCGCGGTGCACCGACTTGTTGGATTTTACCTGCCGACATCACCGCAATGCGGTCTGACATAGTCAAGGCTTCTTCTTGATCATGCGTCACGAAAATAAATGTAACGCCCGTTTCCACTTGTAAGCGTTTTAATTCGCTTTGCATTTCTTTGCGGAGTTTGAGATCTAGCGCTGACAGGGGCTCGTCTAGTAGCAGCACTTTAGGTTGCGGGGCGAGAGCGCGTGCCAGGGCGACCCGTTGTTGTTGTCCGCCCGACAGCTGCGCCGTTTTGCGGTCTGCCAATTCCTCCATTTTTACCATAGCCAACATACGCTCAACAGTGATTGCTATTTCCCGCTTGGCGCGACCCTGCATTTCCAGCCCAAAGCTGATGTTTTGAGCAACAGTCAAATGGGGAAACAATGCATAGCTTTGAAAAACGGTGTTGATCGGGCGTTTATTGGGGGGATCAAAGGTGATGTCTTGCTGATCAAGAAAAATCTGCCCTGCGCTTGGTTGTTCAAACCCTGCAATTAGGCGCAAAAGAGTGGTTTTTCCACAACCCGAAGGCCCTAAAAGGGTAAAAAACTCGCCCTGCTGAACGGCGACAGATACGTGATCAAGCGCTTTGACCGCCAAATTGCCCTCTCCAAAAACCTTGCTAGCATGGCGCACATCGACAAAAGCTTGGGGGGCGGCAGGGGCAGGGACTTGGGATGACATTTGCTCTCCGGCTAAGAAGTCTTAAGTGCGCTGTTTTGATAAAGGTAGATATAGGATCACAGTTAAGTTATCAGCTCTTAGCCTAGTCAAATGTATTGAAATGAAAAGAACTTTGTTAAAAAAAATCGTCAAAATCATAAAACTTTTCTAAAATCAGTAGCTTGTGTAGAAAGAACGGCGCTTGAAAAAGACGGAAGTTCTGCCACTAAAAGACTGGGGCAGGTTCCCGCCTGTGCTAAGACCGCCCCATCGCGTCCTGCAATTAAAGAGCCGCCGATATAGGTCAAATTCCCCTCGACCCCACAGAAATTGGCGTAGACAATAATGACGCCATGATTGGCAGCCATGGCGGGAACTGTGTAGTTGACCACGTGGGTAAAGGGTTCCATATTGGCGGTAGGGACAAAGATGATAGTTACGCCCATCGAAGTAAGTGCTGCTAGATGGGGAGAAAACTCCACATCATAGCAAATCAAAACAGCTGCTTTTTGGCCCTCAAACTCAAATGTGCAATAGGCGTTACCCGCAAGATAAAGACTTTTTTCACGGGGACCATAAAGCTGCAATTTACGATAATGCGCGATGTCTTGACCTTGATCGTTAATAACAAGTGCTGAGTTGTAAACTGCGCCGTTGCTGCTTTCGGCGTAACCTACGGTCAACGCGCAGCGTGTTTTTTGACAAAGCGCTGAAATGCGTCTTTGCCATTCGTCACCTCGGGTTAGAGCCAAATGGGCTATATTGTTTTGATTATATCCCTGCATCCAAACTTCGGGGGCAGTCAGCATGGAAGCCCCCGCGGCCCCCGCTGCATGAAGCGCCCAAGCTAGCGTATCAAAAGCCATGTCCATGTCACCCGCAGGTGATGGTGCTTGAAGCGCCGCAAGTTTCATCAGATTGCTCCATTTAAACTTGTTTAAGCTTTGCTTTTTTGGCTTCAAATAGCAAGCGTTTGGTGTCACCTTGTTTGTGGATTACCACGATCCTTTCCCAACGGAGGTGCCTCATGCCCGTAACCGCGTTAACTGCTGACATCGATATGATCATCACCAATGCGAAAGTGTTGACCATGCACCGAGGTCAAACCCGCGCCCAAGCGGTAGCGATTGCAGGTGGTAAAATTGTGTCGCTTGGTGCGCGAGCTCATGTCGAAGCCATGGCGCATGATGGCACCAAAATCATTGATGCAGGCGGGCGCAGCCTGTTACCCGGCTTTTTTGAAAGTCATTTGCATTTAGGCTTGGGCGGCGCGGAATTGGCTCATTTAAACCTATCTGGGGTTGAAGGGTTTGATGCGCTGAAGACAGCCTTTGCCAGATATGGCGCGCAAAATCCCGATCGCTCTTTGCTTATGGCGCAAAGTGCTCATTATGCCATGCTGGACCACCCGATGTCGCGCCATGATCTAGATAAGATGATGCCCAATCGTCCTATTGCTATGACCGCACATGACCATCATACGGTTTGGGCCAATACGGCCGCGTTGAAGGCCGCAGGCCTTTTGAACGGCGCCGTTACGCCTAAAGGTCACGAGGTGGTAATGGGCCCTGACGGTTTGGCCACAGGAGAACTGCGCGAATTTGAAGCTTTTGCCCCAATCATTGCTTTGGGCGGCGAGCAGCGCTTGAACCTAGGCATAGCCACTGGGCAAGAGCCAAACCCATGGCCTGCCGAAGCCGAGCGTGCGATTGACCGCGCTAAGTTCTTGGCAGGGCTTAAACATTGCGCGCGCAATGGCATCACATCGATGGTAAATATGGACGGTAACCGCTACACGCTCGAGCTTTTGCGAGAGCTTGAACGCGAGGGCAACCTTTTGGCGCGGGTCAAAGTGCCCTTTCACTTCAAACCCGACATGGGCCCCGAACAGTTGATACGTGCACAAGATATGACACACGATTTTGACGATGACTGGCTCAGCTCTGGATTTGTAAAAATGTTTATGGATGGAGTGATTGATAGCAAAACGGCTTTCATGTTGAATGATTACCCAGATCAGGCTGGACATCGATCGGAACCATTGTTTGCGGCAAGAGAATTTAACGAAATAGCTACAAAAATTGATGCCATGGGTCTACAAATCTCTGTTCATGCCATTGGTGACGGTGCTGTGCAAACCACAATCAATGGATATGAAGCCGCCCAGCTAGTTAATGGAAAGCGCGACAGCCGACATAGAATTGAACATATTGAACTAATTGATAGACGCGACATCGCTCGGCTTGGCGCTCTGGGTATAGTAGCCAGTCTGCAACCTCCACATCCGCCCGGTGCGATGGATTTTGACCTTGAACCCTCGCTTTCTGTTATAGGCAAAGCGCGCTGGGCGGATGCGTTTTTGTGGAAAACCTTGGCCGATCATGGGGCGCCTATTGCTTATGCTTCAGATTGGCCGGTGGCGGACGTTTCGGTGATGCGCGGATTGCAAGCCAGTCTTACCCGCCGCCCTTATGACGCAACCTGCCGTAATGAGTGCTTGTCGCGCTATGAAAGCATTCATGCCTATACTGCAGGCGGTGCATGGGCGTCCCACCGCGAAACTGTGACGGGGCAACTAAAGTCTGGGCTTGCCGCCGATATGGTGCTGATTGACGGAGATATTGAAGTTATTTCCGCAGAACATTTGGGCCAAACCCCTGTAGCGCTCACCATAGCGGGCGGCCGCATTACCTATGACGCCAAAGAACAAGATTAATATGGCAACATTATTCATCGTATTGACCCAGGTAGTGCATTTTTTTTTGAATTTTAGGTTATCTTGTTTGTGTCTTCGACGGCTCGAGTTTTTCTTTAGTCCAAAAATTTCTTATACTCAAAAAGCATTGGCTGCAGTGCTGTTGGCAGCCTCTTATTATAGGAGACTTGCAATGCAAGAAGAGCATGTAGCCGCGCATTTCATGTTTTCATTTAAAAAGGTGTACTAATGACATTAGCTAAGAGGTCTACTTTCAACCAACCCCTTGGTGGAAACGAAATGCCACGTTTTGGCGGTCCCACCACAATGATGCGCCTTCCGGCCGTCGAAACTAGTGTGGGGTTGGACGCATGTTTTGTTGGCGTCCCTATGGACATTGGAGCGTCAAATCGTGCAGGCACAAGGCTAGGGCCTAGGCAAATTCGGGCTGAAAGTGTGATGTTGCGGCCTTACAATATGGCCACAGGTGCAGCTCCATTTGAAGCGATGCAAGTCGCTGATATTGGTGATGTACCTATTAACACTTTTGATCTAAAAAAGTCTGTTGAAATCATTCGAACCTTTTATGATAATATCTTAAGAAGTGACGTGATACCATTGACCCTAGGTGGCGATCATACACTAACATACCCAATTTTACAGGCTATGGCAAAAAAATATGGCCCAGTTGCCCTAATACATGTCGATGCCCATGCCGATGTAAATGATGAAATGTTTGGAGAAAAAATTGCCCATGGCACCCCGTTTAGACGAGCTTATGAAGCGGGCTGTTTGCAAAATGACAAAGTCTTTCAAATTGGTTTGCGTGGTACTGGTTATTCGCCTGAAGATTTTAATTGGGGGCGCTCCAAAGGTTGGACAGTGATTCAAGCAGAAGAGTGTTGGCATAAGTCGTTATCGCCTTTGATGGAGCAAGTACGTACGGTTGTTGGAAATGCACCAGTTTACTTAAGTTATGATATTGATAGCCTTGATCCAGCCTTTGCGCCTGGGACAGGAACACAGGAGATTGGTGGTCTAACCATTTGGCAAGCACTAGAAATCATTCGTGGGTGTGCTGGGCTTAATCTTGTGGGTTGTGATTTGGTCGAAGTGTCACCCCCTTATGACACAACGGGTACGACTGCGTTGGTCGGCTCGAACCTGTTATATGAAATGCTTTGTGTTTTGCCGAAGTCAGTTAAGTATCGTTTGCTAAACAAATGACTTGCGAAACGGAATTTTCCTTTTTTTAAAGGGACATGACGTGACAGGGTTATATTCAAGACTAAGGTTAACCAAACGCCAGAAACCATGCAGCAATTGACAGTTGAAGCTATTTACCATGTCATGAAATAAAGACCTCTGTCCATTGATGACCATTAAAGGCTCCACAGGACTACTATGCCATGCTAGCTTTTCTGCATGAGGCACCTAACTGCGCAGAGTGACCCTGATGATTTAAGGCGGAGCCTGTGGTATGAT
>ERZ889217.1250-NODE-1250-length-13337-cov-14.574085_pt1 | contig 13337 bp, 12 predicted proteins | sample MGYA00521098_ERZ889217 | MGnify/ENA primary metagenome ERZ889217 (study PRJEB32303, sample SAMEA104408613) | aquatic metagenome | biome: Brackish water; feature: Pelagic; material: water | place: Baltic Sea | collected 2014-06-10T22:04:00 | depth 2,362 m ...
CACGAGAAAGATTTCAACCAGATCACAAATTCGATCCTGCATCAGTGCGAACAACTGCATGGCAGGCTGATGCTTGAGCTGCATTTTCCTGCAATCTGAAGCAGCAGGCAAGAACCACCCCTAAGATCAGCCCAGCGAAGCAGTTGAGATAGATGCTGGCACTCACCCAAGCGATGATTCACGCATGGACCCTGAAGCCCAGCGACTACCTGAACTTTGCCGAGCAAGAATTGCTCGACCTACTGATTGATGCCGGCTTCATCTTTGCCTATGAAGCCGTGGCATGTCAACTGCGCCTGCATGGCCGTGCGCCAACAGCGCGGCAGGACAGCGTGGCCCGGAACATTTCTCAATCTGCTCTCACGCTCCTCACAGAAATACTGGCCAATAATCCTGGCGCCCAAACCCAATCCCAGACCCGCATTTTTGGCCTTCTGTCCACGCTAACGAACAGCCGAACAGATCTACCGGCGGACCTGGCTCGCGACATCCCCTTCAGCCGCGAAGCAATCGACTGCATCACAACCGCTGCCTTCAGCTACAGAGCACATCATACTCTTGCTGAGTTATCGAAAGTACTCGATCGTAGCGACATCCATACACCAACACTGCGCTCCGTACTACATGCAGTCAAAGGATTCAAATCACCACTCCAGCATCGGTTTGAGCAGATCAGCGGCAGCGCACCTGCCGTGATCTGCATTGATGAACGCATGGAAGAGGCCCTGAAGCGAAGTACCTCGATCGCGGCGCTGATCCAAGATGGACGCTGCAACGAGGCCGCAGATCAGGCAACGGAATCTCTGGCGCGCTTCCCATCCCTGCTGGAATTTCACTGGTGGCGCAATCAGCTCTGCCAGGAGCAGCCGCGCGATGCTGATGAACCGGATCTGGATCTGGATGCGAGCTTCGGCTGCGACACCCACGAGAACAGCCGCTCAGTTCAGCTCTGGAAGACAACACTACCGGAAGCATTAAAGCCCGACTTTGTAATCAGTTGTGTGCACCGACTCGAGCGCCCACTCGATCAGGATACACGGGCAGGACTACTGCGCTGCTGCCAGGCGCTCACGGCACGGTTTGAACTTAACGAGGAACAAGAGCGCCTGCATCAGATCCGCGAGAATATGCTCACCATAGGTTCAGACTTTGACCCCTTCTTTCTGACGCTACTGAAAACAGGCATCAGCAGCTTCTACCAGCAGAATCCACCAACACCTGCAGATATCGTAGCCAACCAAGAAGCAGCGAGCCTAAACACACCGAACCTGTTTGTCCTGACGGGCCTGCCATCGCCACTACTGCAAGCACCCACCCTGATCCAGCGGGGCATTGAGGCTTACGGCCAGCACAAGTGCCTGATCGGCGAAATGCAACTGATGGACCAAGCCATGCTGGATTCCGCCTATATGCAAAGCGGCGTGTACACCTATCCAGAAGTGGTTCAGGCACTCACTCCCGAACACATCAACTCCGCGAGACAGTTTTACCTACAGAATCTGTCCTTCATGGACCCGGTCGGAATCTGCGATAGCGTCCTGCATGTGAACCAGGATGCCTTCACCAAGATCGCCTTGCTGGAACGCGTCTTTAAGACGATCACCGTGATCGAAGTCTTACCTGATCTCGATCATTGGATCACCCACAGTCTCGCTCACATGGGCGGCTACAACTGTGATTTCGCGATTCCAAGCGAACCCGAGCTGATTGCGTACGCCAGCGACTATTTCGAAATAATGGGCACCTGGCGCTCCACACTCGACATCCCCTTCTACACTCTGCAGCAAGGGCATTGGCTAGGAAAATCACCAACACCAGCGGAGATGCCAGAAGCCCTGCTCGCCGCGCTACCGAGCCTCGATCAGCACTACAACAGCCTCACATCTTCAGGCAGCGAAGGCAGCAGCAACAATGCCTGGGGGAAAGGGAACGACGGGGCACAACTACGCGCCCTGGCAGAGGCCTACACATCACAATGCTGAACAAGCACTACACCGATCTGGAACAAGTTAGCCAGCAGGAAGTAGAAACAGTTCTGCGGCGCGGCCACCTCTCACGCCAGCAACGACGCCATTACCTGTGCCATGTGATCGAAGCCAGGGCTTATCACATTTTCAAGCAAGACCCAACGGCACTATGCGAGGCACTCACCCGCAATGATCTGGATCGCTACATCCAACTGCTAGCTCAAGAACAGGACCTGGCAATACGCGGGTGTCTGTGCCCAGAAGCGGCAGCGACGCCTCTGCGCCAAGGTCCGTTTCCAGATCTGTACCACGCCATTGCCGACTGGCCGGTGGAGCAGATGACAAAGACCATCGAGGCAGAGCTGAAGCAAGCACGCGTGCGCGGCGGCGCCAGCACGCGCGAACCGATTTACAGCGGTGACTGGTGGTCGATCAATCTGTTCGACTCGAGCCTGGAGCAACCCTGCCCGGCTGCACGCTTGTTTCCAGAAAGCCTGAAGCTCCTACTACAAACCGAGGCCATGCAACGCAGCCTCAAGCTGCTGCAACCGGGAGACAGCCTCAAACCCGCCCTGATCGCCAGGCTCTCGTGTATCGGGCCGCAATCGAGAATCGAACCGCATTTCGGCGTGAATCTATGGAAGACACGGATTCACCTCCCCATTCGGGTCCCCGATCGAGATTGCTTCATTACGGGTTACAACGAACAACAACAATGGCGCCCGCAACATGCATTGATTCTCGACGACACCTATCTGCATGCAGTGGTGAATGCCTCAGAAGAGCAGAGAATTATCTTGCTAGTAGACATCATGCATCCAGCCATCGATAGCCATCGATGGAACGAACTGCAGTCATGGCAGGCTCAATAGATTTACGCCAACACCCCCTGGCCCCGCAGATCTGCCCATGGGCCCTGCAGCTGCTGAGCCAGCTGCCTGCGGCATCAATCCGCTGCATTGGCCTGGAATTCGCAAGCGCCACCGGCCCCGTTGATCTGTTATTGGCCATTCCGATTGAGTGTCTCAGACAAGCCGCCACTTGCCTCAATCGAGGGCACGAGCAGCGACAGATCGGAATGTGCTTGCAGCGGCTGGAGCAACAGAGCAGCCTGTGCTCAGGCGTGGATCATCTGTGGCTGGAGCTAGACCACGATCGCCCCGGAACCTTCAGCACCTTCCTCGGCCACCCTGGCAACGTCCAACGCCACCAGGAAAGACTCACCTTGCTGGAGATGGGCGAACGCTGCCTAATTCAGCCTGGTCGCGAAGCCGGCAGCACCACCGCTCTGGCCCAGATCAAACAACGGCTGCGTAACAGCAGACTGCTGCAGCGCATCCAACAGGGCAGGCATGTGCTCTCGGAGGTGGGCTGGATGAATCGCGGCGACGCCTCCCATCTCAAATTGCTGATCACACCGGGCTATCAACAACGCCCCAAGGCCCTGCTGGAACACCTACTGGGCCCCACACTGACCGCCACCATTGAGCAGCAATTGCTCGATCCTCTCAGTGATCAGATTGATACCAACCAAGAACCGCTTAATGTTCATCTCTCGCTCGCCCTGGGACCATCAGGCCTGCGCGCGGCGCTCGAGATCAGCCATTCCCCCAGCCAAGAGAGCGGCCACTTCCGCAGCACGTTCTGCCAGAACCTTCAGCAGCTACCGAGCTTGAGAAACCAGGCCAGCGGCATGATTGAGTATTGGCAGAGCAGCCAGAGAAAGGCCAGATCAGACGGCGTGAACATACAGCTGTCTCATCTCAAAATTCCGATCTCCGCCGCACAACTACAGCTAGATGCCAGCAAATACTATCTACGTCTGATCCCAGTCCAAGATCAAAGCAACACGCCCACTTGATCAGAAAAGTATAATGGAGGCCGGCGCCAGGCATTGATCGCAATCGACAACCGATCGCCCTGGTATGGCCTGACCCGGTGATAGATCCTGGAATCAAAGCTCAGCAGGCGCCCCTCAAAAGGCTCCAGGCATTGAGTACCACCCGCATCAGCAGACGGTGGCAACAAAGGCGCCGGCATCAATTCCAGCTCACCGCCAATCTGTGGTTGCTGCACGTAATACAGAAAAGAGCGATCGGCTGGCCGAAACTTCCTGCACTCCTGCAACAAGAATTCATCCTTATCGAGATGCCATGCATGACTGGTATTGCGGTTGATCCACCATTCCAGACCCGCACCAGGCGGGGTCTCCCCGCATTGATCCTGAAACAAACGCAACACCAGTTCCATCAGATCCAGAAGAGGATGCAAAGAGGGCCCAGGCAGAAGACTGGCCTGCATCCCCTGCGCCGGGAACCACGAACTGTCCTGCTCGGCAGGCCCCCACTGCTGCTGCAGGCAGTCGCGCAAGCGCGCATGCTGATCGGCGGCGAGGAACTGATCGAGGCAGAGCAGCGGGGGAACGCTCATCCGGCAGCTCGGCGGAGGTAGGTGGCAATACGCTCCCGCGCCTGTTCAAGAAGCCAACGGCGGGAATGGTCGTCCAGCAGCAAACGGCGCATCGTGTCGTCCATCAGCGGGGTTCGGCGCTCATCGAGACGGAGAAGCACCCATTGATCATCCATGAAAAAGGGCTCCGTTAACGCAGCCAGCGGCAGAGACTCGATGACACCCAGCAGCGCAGGTCGCAGGTTGGCAGCCAGAACAGGTCCCAACACGCCGCCAGAGCTCGCTTCACGCCCTAAGGAATAGCGGCGCGCCAGGTCAGAAAAGCTGAGCTGATCATCCTGAATCTGCAGATACAGCTCCTGCGCCATGCCGCGGGCAGCAACCTGAATGATCGAGATCAGATAAGAGGTATATGCCTGCTGACGCAGTAGATAAAGCGATTCCAATTGAGGCTCAAACTGGGCCTTCACCCACTGACGCCAACGCCAGGAACGCCCCAGATAAGCCTGTAGCTTATTTTCATCCAAGCCTCTGAGCTCACACCAGGCGGCGCGATGGGCAGCGCCCTGGAAATGATAAGCCTCCTCCAGGCGTGCCCGTTCTCGCTCGAGCTCTTCCAGCGGAACAGACGCAGAAATCTGATCAGAAAAATAAGCAATCAAGCCATGAACAACGGCCGATTCCAACCAGTCTTGATACGCGGCCTCGCGTGCCAACTCCGGCGTGATCCAGGGATGCAGGCTGTCGAGCTCAGGCAGGATCATCAACAGACCTCACTAAAGGTGCCCGGTTGAGGCAGAATGCAGTAAAATGGTTGAAGGCACGTAGCCCCGGACCGTCGCTTCCCTCAAGCTCATAAACCATTGTGCTGGAGATGACCGTTATTTGCGATCGTCTGCTTCTTGATCCTGATCCAGTGCTGGAGCAGCTGGAAGTCAATCTGGCGCAAACCAATCGCACGGACACCGCCCTGCTGCATAGCTGCCAGCAGCTTCAGCTCTACGGCGAACACCTGCAGGCAGCGAAGCTGCTTCAGCAGGCGATCAGCCAGGACACACCAGCACCGGAGCTGCGCCTGGCGCTGGCCGACTGCCTGCAGCAGAGCGGCCTCAAGGCCCAGGCTTTGCGTCCCTTACGACAGCTGGGACGCTGGCCTGAACACCGGCGATTGGCTTTGCAGCGCGAGGCCGAGCTGAGGGTTCTGATGGGACAGCCGGAGCAGGCCTGGCAGCTTTACAACGACTTAACAAGCGAAGGATTCGCACTCACGCGGGCGATCGCCTGTCAGGCCGAGCTGGCGTTCGGCCACAGGGCACCCGTCCCGCTGCAGGATGCAATCCTCGATGCGCTGGCGCAGCACCCCAGTCTCGAGCAGCAGCAAAGCCTGTATCGCGCCTGGCAGATGGAGTGCCATGGTGATGGGCAACGGGCTCAGGCGCTCTATCTGGAGCACCTGTGGGACCATCCCGATGACGGCCAGGCGCTGGTGCGGCTGGCCCGGCTGATGGACGGACAGACCCTGCTGCAATCGCTGACGGGCCAGCGATTCCTGGAACAAGCCTGCAGCAACTGCCTGCTCAGCAGTGTGCGGGCGATCGATCAGATCCGCCCCCTGCACTGGCAAGGTCTGCCTGAATGCAGCGAACGCCTCCTTCACTCCGCACCCCAGACAGCAGATCTCGCCCACTGGATCAGCAAGCTAGCCTGCTCGCTCGGGCAGCAGGAACAGGCGCACCGCTACTCGAAACAAGCCATCGCGCTCTCCCCAGGCGATCTGTCCTTGCTGCGCAGCAGCCTTGAGCAGTTCTGGCCCACCGGCCCTAACCAGCCTTCGCTGCTCACAACGCTGCAAAGGCACCAAGCCAGCGATGCTGACCTGAACTACAGCGGACAGCTACTGCTCACCATTCTGCAGCTGGAGCAGGGACATATTGAAGCTGCTGCGGGCAGCTGCGCCAAGATCTCCCGGCATCACCCCTGGCTGAGCCGGCCTTGGGTGCTTCAGGCCGAAATCCTGAGGCGCTGCTCCAGACCCAAAGCGGCCCTTGAGCAGCTGCGCCATTGCCCCGGCATCGCCGCCACGGAGGAAGTGGCTCTGGAAGAGAGCATCGCCAGGCTCGACCTTGGCCAACACCGCGAAGCCCTACGCAGCCTGGATCAGTTACACCTGCTGCGCACATCACTTAAAGCCCTGAACAGCCGCGCGCTGTGCCTCTATCTTCTGGAAGAGATTGATCCGTGTAACAGCTACCTGCGGCAATCACTGAGGCGCCATCACCACAATCCAGATGCATGGAATCAGCGTGCGATTCTAGCACGCGAACAGGGCAATTACTGGCGAGCCATGCGCTATCTACGCTCCGCTTTACGCCTGAACCCCAACCATGCACCCGCCCACTACAACCTCTCCCAGCTGCATCGCTACACCACCAAAAGCAGACACCTCAAGGAACTAGAACGACAACTCTCACGCCACAATCTCGCTAACCAAGAGACGATCAACCTACTTTACGCCTTAGCAAAAGCACGGGAAGACTGCAACGAACACAAAACCGCCCTTGGACTTTACCTGAGCGCCAGCAAACTAAAGATCAGCAGCCTCGAAAAGTTCAACCTACAGGATCATGTTCAATTTCTACTGAATCGCAACCAAGCTTTTCGTCTGCAGATGCTTGAGAAATCAGCGCCAACAATACCAACCATCCCTTCCAGGGCAATTACCGAACCTACCCCGATCTTCATCGTTGGACTGCCTCGCTCAGGCAGCACGCTGGCAGAACAAATCCTTGGCAACTTACCAAGATGCTACAGACTTGGTGAATCCAAACTATTCAGTGAGGCTCTGGAAGCAGCCGGAATCTCGTTGCACACGCCCCCCGCAGGCGATCTGAGCAGCCAGCAACGCCAGCAGGCACGGCAGCACTACCACGCACGCCTGCCTCGGACAGCAATCGACGGCCAATGGATTACCGACAAGATGCTTTACAACTACACCTATATCGACCTGATCCAACGCATTTTCCCAGAAGCGCGCATCATTGCCATGCAGCGACAGCCGCTTGATATGTTTTTATCGATGCTGAAATGCAATTTCTCCGAAGGAAACCTGTGGACGTTCTCACTAGATGCCATGCTCGACGTCTACGATTCCTACCAAAACTTGATCAACACAGCAAAGTTGCACAGACCCAGACAACTAGCCATCCTCCAATATGAAAACTTAGCAACCAGCCCAGAAGCCACCCTTCGAGAGCTGACTGCACGCCTAGAACTGCCGTGGAGCAGTGACTATCTGCAACATCAACAGCAACCGAGCAGCATTCGTACCGCGAGCGACATGCGTGCCCGGCAGGCGATCGACCATCGCTCCATTCACACCTGGAAGCAACACGCCTCGGCACTGGATGGGATCCGATCCAAACTGCTTGCCCTTGGCCACGGAGCAGCGTTCGCCAGCAAAAGCCGAAATTATTGCTAACTCTTTTGCAGTTTGCGCGCCCATGTGCTAGTGTACTAGGATAGGAAATAATAGAATTCCCCATGTCCAGCACTTATTCGGTCACTCAAGCACTAGCTTGGGGAATTACACCGCAATGGGTAACAGCCACTCTCAACCAGGATAGTGGCTATCAGACCAGCACCAAAAAATCATCCAAGAAAAATTCCTGGGGCACCAAAACCTATTATTATACTTCAGCTTGGAACTATCCAAGCGAAATAAATCCAGACGGCTTCAATCTCGACAATTGGAACAGCTACTCAGACAGCACCAAAGGCAGCAAAGCAAATAACACCTTCACCGCGCGTGACTACGGCATCTCCACCAACAGCGGCGCCTGGGTTATTAACACCAAAACAGCAACGAATAACTGGGCCGCAGTAGCTTCATCCACTTGGACGCAAGTCTCCAGTACGACAGGCACCTCGATCACCGCCAAAACAACGATCCAGAATTTATTACCGGTCACGCAAACTTATAACGTTACCCTATCCCAGAGTGTCACCAATACCTCGTCCAGCCAGCTCTCTAATGCATGGTCTAATTCCACCACACTGGCAATCGGTGCCGATATCTCTGCACAATTCGAAGTCATTGGCGTTGGGTTCAGCTCAACGCTCACGCAATCCAATACAATTAGCGGCACCTCCACATCATCCCAGGGAAGCTCGCAGACGCAAAGCCTTAGCCGCAGCCTGTCAACACCAATCCCAGCAAACTCCACCTACGAGTTTGTGCTGCAGACCGATAACAGCAAGGCGGGCTTCGGCTGGAACGCTCCCTATCTGATCGAAACAGATGACGTTAGATGGAGCGCCGATCAGGAGGCCGTGTTCACGATGGGAGCAGGCACCGCGGCTGACTACGCTCGTGGATACGGATTTCCCAGCAGCGCCATCTACTCCGTAACAGCCAATAGTGCATACGGCGTTTTTGCTGGCACATCAGCATCGGATTACAATAGCAATGCCACAATCAAATCCTATGTGGTGACCAGCAGTGAAAGCGATTCAGCATCGCTCAGCGCCTCCAGCTCCGCACTTAGGGGCAGCGCCGATAATCAGGCCTCAGGAAAGCTGGAACCCCGGGACATTTCTAATGGCGTTGGCTTCAGCATCAAGGCCGATACAGCCTCGAGCCTGCTACGCGGATCCCACAGCGACGATCGCCTATTCAGCAGCCAACGGGACAGCCAGGGTCGTCTACTCAAGGGCGATCAAACCTTTGCCCTGTTTAAGGGCGACGATACGGTGTCCTCCTATCACACCAATGACAACGTTTCTCTGGCACTGTCTGGCCGGAAAATGGTGAGCACCCGCTCTGGCAAGGACAAGGTGTTTGCCAGAGCCCCCCGCGCTGACCAGAGCATCCAAACCAATGTGAACCTCCATGTGGGATCGGGCAAAGATCAGATCCACTTCGATGATCTGAGCAACTCCCAGCTACTCGCCGGGTTCATCACCCTGGGATCTGGAGATGATGTGGTGTCGATCAACCTCAACGACCGCGGCAGCGCCCAATTCCTATTCACTGATCTGCAGCCAGGCAAAGACCGGCTGGAGCTCTCTGGCATGGACAGCAAGAACCTGCGCTTCGAGTCCACCTCAGGAGGGCATCTGGTGGGCTTCTACAACGACACCAAACTGCTGCACTTCCGCTCTGATTTTCTTGGCGCTGCGTCCAGCCGCTACACCCTGAACAAATCCACGGAGAAACATGAAGTTGCTTTCCTCAACTTCGGTTTCTATGCGCTGGACAGCATGCCCGAAACTCTGTCGGATCTGTTTGTACAGTTCGCCGGGCAATCCGTGACATCTCTGAATCCAAAGCTCTACACCAGCTGGGATCAGGTCACGCGTTCAGAGGGTTATCTGGAAAAGCTCTCTACAAAAATGGTCAAGCTAGGTGCCGGCGACGCTGTGAGCAACAAAGACCTGGAGCCCCTGATAAGCTATGGTATCGACCAAGCCGACTCCAGTTCGTCCATCTTTGACTGGCTCAACAACCTGGAGAGCAAGGCAAACAGCATGGGCATTGATCTCACCTTGCCGAACAGCATCTGATCCCATCAGCCCGTTTCACGCCCCGCAGCTGATCAGCCTGAGCCTGCCCAAAACAGGCTCCACATCCCTGGCAACAGCCTTCCCGCCAGGGATCGCCCGTCACGAAGGGTTTCATAAGCCCAGTGTGAGCACCATCCTCAACTACCTGGATGGTGAACTGAGCATCACAGAACTGGAGCACTTTCTCAAAAGACGCCAGGCTCTGCTGCGAACCCGAGTAGATGCAGCCACCTTCTTGCACTGGATTGCGGCTGAACTTCAACAGCTCTGGCCGGACGCATTATTTCTGGTAGTGCTGCGTAAGCCCTGCGCCTGGGTTTGCTCCTATCTGGGCATGCTGCATAGCGTGAACCAGCAGCTTCTCAGCCAGTGCAGCGCCAGGGAGATCAGCTGGAGCGAGCGCTACGGGCGTTATCAGGCGCCTTCCCTCAGCACGATCCAGTTGCATCAGATCTTCAACTGCAGCGAAAGCACACAACAACTGATCAACGAGTTGATCAGGTTCTGGCTAGATCGGCATCGTTACCTTGTGAACACCATGGATCAGAAACGGCTGATTCTCACCAGCCTCGAACAACTGCCGGCCGTTGTTCCATGCCTAGCCAGCCGTCTAGAGCTGTTGCCAACTCAGCTACGCCCCCTGCCGCATCTCAACAAGAATCCCGCCGATGCCGCCCTGATGCAGTGGCTAGCGCAGCAGACAGAGCAAGCCCGCCGCCGGGGTTCAGACATCAGCGATGCAAGCGCATTCCATGATCACCTTCTCGCCGGCTGATCTCAACCTGCGTTGGATAGAACCCAACCGTGAACCAGAGCTGATTGCCGCTCTGAACCACAGCGCCGGCGTGGAGCGGCACGATGTGATCAGCGACTACGGCCGGTTGCATTGTCAGACGGAGGGCTTCTGGCTGTTCCAGCCCACCAGCGCAGCAGAGGCCGCTGCAGGCTGGTTGAGGCTGATCAAGCAGGGGAACCGGCCTCGAATCCGCGGTGCGGGCCACAGCATGCACGGGGGCAGTGTGCCCCGTGCCGGCGAGGTGTTGCTCAGCACCCTGCGGCTCACCGACCTGCATTGGGATCTCCACAACCCGGCCGGTGCACGCGTGACTGCCGGCGCCGGAGCTCAGGTGTGGGTGGTAGATGCGCTGGCCCGCCGCCTGGGCTACAGGCTGCCGGTGGTGCACGACGGCGGTGCAGCAGCCGCGAGTGTGGGCGGCTTCATAAGCGCCGGGGGCTTCGGGGTGGACTCCGATCTATACGGCGGCTTCTGGAACCATGTGCATCAGCTCGATCGGCTGAATGCCGACGGGGACAGTCAGCAGCTCACACCAGAGGACCCGGATTTCTGGGACTGCTTTGGGGGCGGCGGCACGGGACATCTGATCGTGGCGGCAGAGCTACGGCTGCTGCCACTAGCAGCAGCCACTACCACGCTGCAGCCCCACGCCACAGACCTGCCGCTACCGCAACGGGCCGCATTGGAAGTTCAACAACATGAGCCTCTGCTATGGTTTACCCTTATCGCCCCGGCCGATCAGGAGTGGCGCCTGAGGCCGATCATCGCAAAACTGCACCTTCAGTTTCAGCACTTTTGGGCTCCAGAACCGCCCTATCGCTATCCGATCGCCCGGCTCACGCAAGCCACCCCAGTGCGGTTCCACAGCTGCAGTGACCAGGATCTGATCGCTTGTGGAGTATGGGGTGTGCCACTCATCCCCCGGGAGCAGCTGGTGCAGCCGATGCTGGCCGCGATTGAGGAACAGCTCCGCAAGAACCCAGGAATAGAGCGGTACTGGCAATCCGAACTCAGCCTGAATCCCCGATGAACCCTGCACCATTGCCGGCCAATCCACTTATTCAGGTGTTGAAACTGCTAATGGCCGATCCATTGCTGCGCCGGGCTTTCGTTGCCGAGCCGGCTCTGGTGTTCAGAGAGCTGGGTCTGGGATGTCCTGCTGATTTCGTGGGTCGGCGCGGCAACCACTGCCCGGTGATGCCTCCCCTACCGGTAGGCGAAGCCGCAAGGGATATTCGTCATCCGTACTGGCGGGAATGGCTGGCTGGAAGTTTGGATCAGCTACGCAACGCGCGAGTGGTGCTGCGCGATGAAACACCTTTCCCCCATCGCGACAGCTTTGCCACGGAAGCTGAGTGGCAAGCCTTCGTGGAGGAGGTACGCCGAATGATCGCAATCTCGATCGAAGACTGGCACCGTGCCGACCATGACACCGAGCTAGAGGGATCGCCTGCAGCCTCTTGCAATCAATAGCAGTCGTCATCCATGGCGCTGTAGATCGGCTCCATAGATGACAACGAACTCTGAGCTGATCTGGGGGCACCTCCTTTACTCAGGATCCTTAGCGAAGCTGTATGCCCGCTTCAGCGGCTTGCCATTGGTGGTGCTCGTGCTGGCTCTGGGATTGCAGGTGGATCAGGCTGGCTTCGCCTTGGTGCAACCGGAAGCGTTGGGGCAGGAGCTCGAGCCCCTAATGGGGTTGCTGGAGAGTCTGCTGCTCTTCGACGTGGTCCTGAAGCTACGGCTGGCCGAGCATGAGCTGCAGCGCACAGTGATCAAGCTGGTGCTGATGGTGCCGACACTATCATTGGTGACCGTGGAATCTCTTTCTACAAGTCCAGTCTTGATAACGGCGACGGTAACGACGCCATTACTGGCAATGGCGGTAGAGGAATTTCTATAATGAGCAGATACGTACTCATCAATACCGGCGAAGGCGATGACACCATCACAGGCATCTCTGCCCGCGACGAAGGCATCGACAACGACGTCGAGATCAATACCGGCAAAGGCGATGACCTCGTTAATGCTCTTGAAGGTGGATTCTGCGGCATCGGGAACACATATCATGGCGACAATAATGACACCTTGATGGGGTTCGGAACTGGTAGTTTTTATGGTAGCAGTGGCAGCGATAAGCTACTTTTTGGCGAAGGCGCCTACACAATCAGGGGACTAATCATTACTTCTGACGGCGTGACGATGAGCGTCAATGAATTTGAAAACATAGGTGGCGCAAATGGCGGCCTCTTTGCCTTCAAAGATGGTACCCTCACTGTTGACTCCAAGGGCGTTGGCACATTTGCTTAATTGCCCAACGCAATAGCTGTTACGTCAAGTGCCGCTGGACTACTGCCGTGCCCACCTGAGTAGCATTTCGCCCCCAAAAGGGGACTCCCTTTAGGGGAATCGACTCCCTGAGGCGCCGGTGGCATCAAGGTGGTGAGCTGGGCGGGGCTCCCCCTCATTTGCGCCAAGTCTGTATGGCTTGCAGTTTGCATGCTTCACGCGCCTTGCCTAGACGTCGACGTCGACGCCCCACTGGGGATCCACCTGCTTCCACCCCTGGGCCTTGAGCCTTAGCCACAGCTCCCTGGCGTCGT
>ERZ889217.1251-NODE-1251-length-13333-cov-6.487197_pt1 | contig 13333 bp, 13 predicted proteins | sample MGYA00521098_ERZ889217 | MGnify/ENA primary metagenome ERZ889217 (study PRJEB32303, sample SAMEA104408613) | aquatic metagenome | biome: Brackish water; feature: Pelagic; material: water | place: Baltic Sea | collected 2014-06-10T22:04:00 | depth 2,362 m ...
ACGCTCGCTTCCCCCGCCCCTGTTTCGACTCATGGCCGCGTCCCCTCGACGGCCGCAAAGAACGCCTCCTCGAGCCCTCCGTCGGTCCCCGCGAGTGCCTCCCGCGTGCCCTGTCCAACAATCATGCCAGCGTGGATGATGACAAACCGGTCACACCGCCGCTCGATTTCATGGAGCCGGTGCGTGGAGATTAGGATAGCCCGCCCGGCCGCCCGCAGGGTGGCGAGCAGGGCCAGCAGATCGCGGGCCCCGATCACGTCGAGGGCGCTAGTCGGTTCGTCGAGGATCAGGGCCGGCGGATCGTGCACGAGGGCTCGACCGAGTGAGACCCTCTGCCGCTGGCCCGATGAGAGCCGGCCACACGGCCGACCGGCACAGGTTTCGAGTCCGAGTGTCGCCAGGAGCTGCTCCACGCGATCCGCGATCCCATGCTCTTCAAGTCCATGGAGCTGCCCATACGACCAGAGCACCTCACGGGGCGTGAGCCGGTCGGGCACACCTGTGGTCGCAGAGAGATACCCGAACTGACGGCGGACACCGAGTGGGTCGGTGCGAATGTCACAGCCAGCGATCCGCGCTGTGCCAGCGGTGGGGGTTAGCAGCGTGGCCAGCATCCGCATCGTGGTGGTCTTGCCGACGCCGTTAGCCCCCAGAAGCCCCACCATCTCGCCAGCGGCAACCGTGAACGAGACACCGTCCACGGCCCGCACGACAGAACCGTCACTGGCACGGAAGTGTTTCACGAGCTCAAGGGCTTCGATCATCTTACGACTCCTCCGACGGCGGAAACTGCCGCCGCGAGAGAATCACATCGGCAATAATCAGAAGCATTGCGGAGAGCACCAACACGGCGATCACCTGCACGGCAGGCGGCTGGTCGTCGACAAACAGCCGCAGGGACTCGGGCAGGTTTTGTTGCCATCCCATCCATTCCACCAGCAGGCTCCGGAGCCGGAGGCTAACCGTCAGTTGATTGACGACCGCCGGCAGGAATCCTGCAAGGTACTCCACGATGATCGCCGCGCCGACACTTGCCACCAGGGCCCGCTTGGGAACGATCACGGCCGGCAACGAAAACAGCGCTGCCCGCCCGACGCACGAGAGGAGTACGAGCACGGCGAACATCCCGCCCAGCCTCAGTGACCCGGACAGGCCTGCGGCCGCCAGCGTGAGCCCGAGGGCCAGGAGAGCTACACCTGCGGTCCAGCCCACAGCCGCGAGGAACGTCCCCAGCAGAAGCGATCGCCGGCCACCCGGCCTCACAACCACATGCTGCCACGTGCCCCGCTCCAGTTCATCGGCCACGACCGGGCACATCGTCACGAGCAGCCCGAGCAGGCAGACCGCCTCTGGCACCAGCGCATAGAGGAGCACCACACCGAAGTCACGGTCGAGGCCGCCAGCTATCCGCCGCGCAGCGAGCACCACCGCGGCTGGAAAGGCAGCGCCGAGGATCGCCAGCAGCACCCGCTGCGGCGCGAGCATCCGACGGAGTTGGAAGCCCGCCACGGCGAGGATGCCCCGGATGGCATTCATCGGTCGCTCCCCGGCGGCGGTCCGCCCCGGCCCACCGAACCAATCCCGCGGTGGAGCTGCACGAGCCGGTCGAAGACCCCTTCCAACGATCGGTCCGCCGCATGAAGGGTCGCCAGAGCGATCCCCTCGTGACCCGCGGCTGCCACCAGCACGGCCGCCAGTGGCCGCGGCTGCCGCGTGCCAATCACCAGCGCTTCCTGCCCCTCAAACCGGAGACTGTCGGCTAGCCCAGAGCCGGCGGCAATCTCGGCGAGCCGCCGGGGCCGGTCTGCGGTCAGCCGCACCTCGGAGGGGAGCGTGTCGATGAGGCCACGAATCTCTTCCACGTCGCCGCTGGCGACAAGCCGGCCGCCGAGGATCACAGCCAGCCCCGCATTGAGCGCCTCGATTTCGTGGAGCAAGTGGCTGGCCACAAGCAGGCTTCGGGATTCTGACCACTCGCGGACCAGTTCTACGAGATCGTGGCGGGCCACCGGATCGAGGCCAATGAACGGCTCGTCGAGCACAAGCAGATCGGGGTCGTGGGCAATCGCGGCGGCGAGTTTCGCCCGCTGCCGCATTCCTTTGGAGAGCGTGGCGAGCGGCCGGCTGGCCGCCTCGCCGAGGCCAACCCGTTCAATCGCCCGATCGGCCGCCCGCCGCGCGGCTGCCACGTCAGAGCCCCCCAGCCGCACGAGATACGTCGCCCAGTCGCGGGGCGTCGCCTGCTGCTCGAAGAGATCGCTCGCCGGGCAATATCCGATCCGGCTGAGCACGCGGGGATTGCCAAAGGGCCGCTCGCCAAAGACCGTCACCCGCCCCATGGTTGGCCGGAGTTGTCCGGTCACGAGCCCGAGGAGCGTTGTCTTACCCGCGCCGTTCGGCCCCAGGAGGCCATGGGCGCCAGGGCCCAACTCAACCGTCACATCATTGACACCAATCACGGTGCCGTAGAGCTTGGTGGCATGGTCGAGGGCGATCATGGGGTCGGCTCCATTCTGCTCTCAGGCCCGGGCTGGCGCGTCGACCCGCACCAGCAGAACCAGGATCGACCCCACGGTGACTGCCAGGAGCGAGGCCAACGATGGCAGCACCACCGCGAGCCGCTTCTCGATTCCGAAGATCCAGGCCTGTACCACCCCCTGGGCGTGATAGAGCGACAGCCATGCCCAGCGGTCCACCGTGTTGTCGATGCCGGCTGCCCGGGCCAGCCAACTGAGCCGCGGCGAGGTGCGGGGCATGAAGGCCGGCGAACTGTCGTCAAACGGATCAACGGCGATCGCCGCAGTTCCGCGGGTTCGGGCCGATGCAGCCGCATCGGCTCCGGTCAGGGCGCCGTGGGCGATCCAGCAGGCCAACCAGGTTGCAAACCAGGCAAAGGTGGCGATCCGGCTCTCCGCGGTGAGCGATGAGTAGGCAAGCGCCAGAAGCACCGTGGGAACTGTCACCGCGGCCGCGGCCCCAATGACCCGGAGTGGCAGGTCCCAGGTGGCCGCCGCCACCGAGAGGCTGGGGCTGACGAGCACTCCCACCAGCCAGAGTACGACCGCCGGCAGGAGGGTGATCAGGGTGACGATCGCCGCCAACACTCCGACCTTTCCCAGAATGTAATCCACTCGGGAGACAGGCCTGGTGAAATAGACGAGCCAGGCGCGGGCCCGAAGATCACCGGCGATCAGCTTTGGGGCGACGAGTCCCACCACCACCGCCAGGAGTACCGCCTGAGGGGCCCGCATGAAGGCGAGCAGCAGCCGCGACCAGACCGTTCGCCTGGCCGCCTCCGGATCCTCGAGCTGTCCCCCGAGCGATGTGGCCACGAGGTTGCCGATCATCCCGAAACTGTCCAGCCGACGAGTCGCATTCCGACCGGCTCCGATCGCCCCCTCTTCGATGGCCTGTTCAAAGGCGAAGAATCCACCCGCGAACATCAGGGCCGGACTCCAGGCAAAGAGCATCACCCGCCTCAGCCACCGGCTCTTCCAGGCTAGCCTGATCCCGGTGCTGGCGATCACACCGGCCGCCCCACTCGGCCGGGGCAAGCCCTTCCAGGCCCGATAGCCGACATCATGCAGAGGCATGGGATCCCCTCTGTGCGTCGGCCTCATCGGCGGCCTGCAGGGCAGCCAGAAACACATCCTCCAGCGGCCGCCGCTCCGGCTCGAGGGCCCAGGCTTCCACCCCTGCCCGTCCCACCTCTTCCCAGACGGCAACAAACGCAGTCGGCTCAGCGGCGTGCAGCAGCACCGCCCCACCCGTGTCGGCTAACCGCGCGGGAATACCCCGGGCTCCCAGCCGCTTGACGAGGGCATCGAGGGGACCGGTCGCCCGCAGCCGGAGATCGCGGTCGGCCGTGCCGGTCAGGTCAGCGATCGATCCAGCTAGCCGGACACGCCCCCGAACGAGCAGCGTCACCCGGTCGCAGATTGACTGCACGTCCCGCAGCACGTGAGTTGAGATGAGGATCGTCTTGCCATGGTCACGGGCGAGGGCGACGAGCCGTCCCAGCATCGCCCGCCGCTCCAGCGGATCGAGGCCATTGGTAGGCTCATCGAGGATCACGATCTGAGGATCGTGGACGATCGCCGCCGCGAAAGCCACCTTCTGCCGCATGCCGACGGAGAGCGTCTCGACCCCGCGGTACCGCTCCTGGCCAGCATCACACCAGTCGAGCACCTCATGCGCGCGCCGCAGCGCCTCCGTGGCAGGCAGACCGGAAAGCCGGGCCGCATACTGCACCATCTCAACCCCAGACAGGCCAGGAATCGAGGCATCGTCCTCAGGCACGACGCCAATCAGTTGCCGGACCTGCCGCGGCGACACCGCGGGGTCGAGGCCCAAGACCTGCACGCGGCCGGCGGCCAGCCTGACCAGGCCGAGAATCGCCCGCACAAGCGTGCTCTTGCCGGCGCCGTTGGGCCCGACAAGCCCGGTGATCCCGGGGGGAATCTCGAGCGACACACGGTCGAGCACGAGCCGGCGGCCGTACCGCTTCTCCACTCCGTCGAGCCGCACCGGAAGGGTGTCGATGCCTGGCTCAGTCACAAGAGGGTCCTCTCGCAGGACAGGGAAACGTCTGCCGCCGCAGCCAGTGCCGGATGCGGCACACATCGACCGGAGAAAAACCGGGGAGCTGCCACCGGTTGATCAGCGTGGGACCGGGCCAGCAAGGGCGTTGTCCACGGAGAGCGGGCTCACTCCTCCATGACCTCAGCTTCTTTTGTCTTGGCCAAATCACCCACGAGGCCTTCGTACTTTTTCGTGAGTTCCTGGACTTCGTCCTTACAATTCTTGCAGCCGTCTTCGGTCAGTCCCCCGTCAGACTCTTCGACGTCAGCCGCCTTGTTGGCATCGCGACGGACGTTGCGGATCGCGACCCGTGCCTCCTCGCCGAGTTCTTTGATCCGGGCCGACATCTTCCGTCGCACATCAACTGAGAGGGCCGGGATCACGATTCTGATCAGGCGGCCATCGCTCTGGGGATTGAACCCCAGTCCACTGGCCTGAATGGCCTTCTCGATATCCTTGATCGTGCCCGGGTCGAACGGCCGGACCACGATCTGGTTGGGCTCAGGGGCTCCCACGCTGGCCAGGGCCTTGATGGGGGTCGGCGATCCGTAGACCTCGACTCGGAGCGAGTCGACGATCCCCGGATTGGCCCGCCCGGTGCGGATGCCCGTCAGCGCGTGACGGAAGACATCCACCGCTTTTTCCATCCGCTCCTCGGCATCGAGGAGGATGTCATCAACTGCCATCAGTCAATCGCTCCAGGGGACGAGGAGGTTGTCAACTGTTCCCGTCGTCCGTGCCATCGGTCGGTGCCTCGGGATCATTGCCGTCGCCGATCACACTGTACCACCGGAGCACGTTGAGATCGGTCTCAGTCTCGATACCCTGCACGTGGCCATCGAGGAACACGAAATTCACGAGGCCGGGATGCTCACCGCCGAACTTCCGCGTGTTGCGGTCGTCGCGGGCTGAGGCCAGTCCCCGGTAGGAATCGCGAAACTGGGTAGCCGGTGTGTCGGCGGCAAAAAAGGCGGTGTCTCCCTGGATGGTGTGCACCATCGTGGCGGGCCATGAGGAATCCGGTGCCGGAATGTGCCGCTCACCCACAGCGAAGGTCTTGCTGAGCCCATCGCTTACCTGGGCTGGACGGATCTTGGAGAATGTGTGGATCGGGCCGGCCTGCTTCGGATCACTCCTCCCCCCCTCCGGGGCATAATTGAAATAGGTGCCCGCATTGGCGGCGTAGTCTCCACCAGCGGCCTTGCCGAAGACCAGCGGTTCCTGGTCGTTGTTGTCGAAGTTCCGATCGGCGGCCGGGGCCCGGCGGCTGGGGCAGTAATAAGTCGCCACGGGCGTCCGCATCGCCGCCGCGTTTTTATCGTCCCAAACCGGCACATCGGACACATAACTGTCGAAGATCGTCCCACCTTCCATGTAGGGCAGAAGCCGGAACGACCAGGAGTAGCCGAACGGATCGCGGACCGTCCGCCCGGTAGGAAAGATCTTCCTGGCCCCTTCGTGGTTGGCGATCGCGGTGCCAACCTGGCGAAGATTATTGCTACAGGCGCTGCGACGGGCGGCTTCGCGGGCACTCTGAACAGCGGGCAGCAGCAGGCCAATGAGCGTGGCGATGATGGCGATCACCACCAGCAGTTCGACGAGGGTAAAGGCGGGGGGGCGAGTCGAACGGTCGGCAGCAGAGGCGGAGACGGAGGGGCAGGAGGACTGCATGGCGGGACTCCAGGAGGGGAAGGGCCTCGCATTCTAGCAAAAACTGCGGGTCGGCAGACGAGGGAAAAGGCCAGAGAAGGCTTGTCCCATGGACGTTTAGGCACCCGCTGGGGTGGGGTCAACGGCTCCAACCCGCCTTTCCCCGACAAACGTGCCTAGTCGCTCGCCTGCCACGGCCCGCTCTATATTCCCGTCTCGGCGATAGTTGAACACCAGAATGGGCATCCCATGCTCCATGCACTGGGAGATGGCGGTGGCATCCATCACGCGGAGATTCCGCTCCCGGACCTGCTGGTAGGTCAGTTCCGTGTACAGCATCGCGTGGGGATTCTTCTCTGGATCGTCGGAATAAACACCGTCTACCCGGGTGGCCTTCATGAGGATGTCGGTGTCGAGTTCGAGCGCCCGCTGGGCAGCGGCCGTGTCAGTGGTGACAAACGGGCTGCCAGTGCCGGCGGCGAGGATCACAATTCTCCCCTTCTCGAGGTGCCGCCGGGCCCGACGGCGGATGTATGGTTCGGCCACGCCATCCATGCGGATCGCCGTCATCAGCCTGGTCTGGGCTCCGAGGCTCTCGAGCGCGTCCTGCAGCGCCAGGCCATTGATGACTGTGGCGAGCATGCCCATGTAGTGGGCCGTCGCCTCCTGGATCGCAGCGTTGCCGGCGGTGAAAGAACCACCTCGGAGGATGTTGCCGCCACCGATCACGACAGCAAGTTCGACACCACGCTCCACCGCCTGCACGGTCTGGCGGGCGATGTGGACGACCTCTTCCATCGAGATCCCCCGCTCACCAACCCGGGCAAAGCTCTCACCGGAGAGCTTCAGCAGCACGCGGCGGTAAGGGGTGGAATTCATGTCCAGCGAAGTCTACCACCAGCTTCCAAATCGGAAGCCTCCCAAGACTGAACCAACGGCAACTGGTGGCTCCGGGGCCGCCAAGACTTCCGGGGCCATGGATGGCCCCGGAGCCGGACGGTCACCCGCCTAGCTTCCAGTTTTCCACTGCCTTGATCTCGATGCCCGCCTGCTTCGCTAGCTGGCCAACCGTCTGCTTGTCGTCTTTGACAAACGGCTGTTCCAGAAGCACGCACTGGGCGAAGAAGTTCCGCAGTCGGCCCTCGATCATCTTGGCGATGATGTTCTCAGGCTTGCCCTCCGAGCGGGCCGCCTCGCTCAAGATCTCCCGCTCTTTCTCGACCACCGCGGGGTCAAGGTCTTCCTTGGAAATAGCCTGCGGAGCGAGGGCCACCACGTGCATCGCGATGTCTTTGGCCGTCTCGGCCGCCGTTGTCGCTGCCGCCCCACCCAATTCCACGAGCGCAGCCTTGGAGCCGTCGTGATGGGCGTAGCCGCCGCACGGTGCGTCAATCCGCTTGATCCGCGACAATTCGAAAACTTCCCGCATCCGGTTGAAGAGTTCGTTCTTGATCTCGCCAAGAGTCTTGTCCGGATGGGCCTGGCTCTTCTGCGAGAAAAGATCCTCCGGGGTCGCCGCGCCGGGGCCAAGGGCCAACGTCTTGGCGATGTCGTTGCAGAAATCCTTGAAATCAGGGCTGCCTGAGACCGGGGGGCTCTCGCACTTCAACTCGATGATCGCCCCTACGCCCTTTGCAGGATCGGTGAAGACCGCCAGCCGGCCGCATGAGGTTTCGCGATCGGCACGCATCGACTGGGTCTTGATGCCTTGTTTTCGCAGCCAGTCGACCGCCTTGTCGGTGTCGCCGCCACACTCCTTGAGGGCATTCTTGCACTCCATCATCGGCAGTCCGGTTTTTTCCCTGAGCGCCATCACGGCGGCTGCAGTGATCTCGGCCATGGTCATCTCCTAAGGGCTTGCGGGGAACGGTGATCAGGAAGCCGAGGCGGGCGAACGCCCCCTTTTTGACTGCATCATGGAGGGGAGCCAAACCCGATCAGGCGGTGGGCTTGGGCACCGAACGCTTGGCGACCATCGGCCGGGCTCGTGGCTTCGGCTTGGAAGCATCGCCCTCGCGGGCCCCTTCGCTGCCTTCGGCCGCTACCTGTGAGGTCACGGCCGCGTCAGCCTTCCCCTCGAGAATGGCATCGGCAAGCCGGCCAGCAACGAGTTCGATGGAACGGATCGAATCGTCATTGCCCGGGATCGGCAGATCGATCACGTCAGGATCGCAGTCGGTATCGATCAGGGCCACGGTCGTGATCCCCATCTTTCGAGCCTCACTGACGGCGTTCTTTTCCTTCTTCGGATCAAACACCACGAGGCACTCCGGAAGTCGGGAGAGCGTGCGGATGCCCCCCAGGTTTCGCTGCATCTTGCGATGCTCGCGGCGGAGCGAAGATTGCATCTTCTTGGAATAATGCGTGAATGACTCGCTCGGGATCAGAGCCTCAAGCTCCTCCAGCCGCGCCAGCCGATTCCGGATCGTGCGGAAGTTTGTGAGCGTGCCACCGAGCCAACGCTCGCTGACGTAGGGCATGCCACAACGAGCTGCCTCGCGGGCGATCGCCTCGGCACCCTGTCGCTTGGTGCCCACGAAGAGCACGAGGCTGTTCGTCGCGGAAACCTGCTTGAGATACTTCCGAGCCCGCAGCAAACCGCGGATGGTCTCACGGACATCGATGATGTGGATGAGATTCTTGCGGCCATGGATATAGGGCCGCATCTTCGGGTTCCAGCGGCTGGCTCGGTGGCCAAAATGCACGCCGGCTTCAATAAGTTCCTGGGCCAGGACGTTCGACACGCTCGTAGACTCTTTCAGGCTGCGGGAGACGGATGGACAGAAAAAATGAGAACGAAGGAGCTCCGCAAACTATCGGCTTTCCCGGGGGAATGTCAATTGCCTGGACTTCTCCCCGCAGGCTATTCCGATCTCGTACCCCCTGAAAACCGCCACAGGCTTGAATCGGCAGGAAAGCCCGAATTAGACTCCCGATCGTTGTTTTCGCCTTTTTTCCTGCCCCTCCGCCCCCTGTGGGCCCCCTGGACTCATGCGTCACGTCATCTCAGCCACCGTGCAGAACGTCCCCGGTGTGCTGGCACACGTCTCCGGGATGCTGGCGTCACGGGGCTACAACATCGATAGTCTGGCCGTCGGGGAGACCGAAGACCCTGGTTTTTCTCGAATGACATTCGTGCTCCGGGGTGATGACCGGGTGCTCGAACAGGTTCGCCGGCAGCTGGACAAGATCGTGACGGTCGTTCGCGTCGACGACATCAGTTCCCGGAACTTCGTGGAACGCGACTTGATGCTCATCAAGGTCGCCGTGGAGGCCGGGCGGGCCCGGACAGAGGTCAAGGAACTGGCCGAGGTGTTCCGCGGCCGGATCGTGGACGTCGCTCCCGATAGCGTGATTGTCGAGATTTCCGGGACTGAGAAGAAACTCGAGGGCTTCATCGAATTGATGCGACCCCACGGCATCCTCGAGCTCGTCCGGACCGGCCGGATCGCCATGGTGCGGAGGAGCCCGGTCACCCGGGAGACCACCGAAGCTGCTGATGGCGCGGCTCCTGGCGTCGCCGGTGCTGAATCACTCGCCTGACAAACATCTCTTCCTCTTCACCCTTCCGGAGCGATTCCTTTGCCCGCCACGATCTACTACGAAGCCGACGCCGATCTCAAGGACCTCGCCGGGAAGACCATCGCCATCATCGGCTACGGTTCGCAGGGCCACGCCCAGGCCCAGAATCTCCGCGACAGTGGCCTCAAGGTGGTGGTTGCTCAACGGCCAGGTGGCCCCAACTACGACCTGGCAAAAAGCCACGGCTTCGAGCCCATGTCGGTGGAAGATGCTGTCAAGCAGGCCGATGTGATCAACATCCTGCTTCCCGATGAACTGCAGGGCGATGTCTACAAGGCATCGATTCGGCCGAATCTCAAGCCGGGAGCCGTGCTGATGGCCAGCCACGGCTTCAACTTCCACTTCGGCCAGGTCGAGCCCCCTCAGGGCCACGACATCCTGCTCGTGGCTCCCAAGGGCCCTGGTCATCTCGTCCGGAGTGAATATGTGAAGGGGGGCGGCGTGCCCTGCCTGATCGCGCTCGGCCCAGGCAGCTCCGAGCAGACCAAGAAGATTGGCCTCGCCTACGCCAAGGGCATCGGCGGCACCCGTGGCGGTGTGATCGAGACCACGATCGCCGAAGAGACCGAGACTGACCTCTTTGGCGAGCAGGCAGTGCTCTGTGGCGGCGTCTCGGAACTGATCAAGGCTGGCTTCGACACGCTCGTCGAAGCCGGCTACCAGCCCGAGATGGCCTATTTCGAGTGCCTGCATGAGATGAAGCTGATCGTCGACCTCTTCTACCAGGGGGGGCTCGAGTACATGCGGTACAGCGTCTCAAACACGGCGGAGTATGGCGACTACACCCGGGGCAACCGGATCATCACCGAGGAGACCCGCGAGGAAATGCGGAAGATCCTCGAAGAGATCCGCTCGGGGCAGTTTGCCCGCGACTGGATTCTGGAAAACCGAGGCGGCGCTGCGATGTTCAAGACAACCCGCCGTCGCGAACGGGAGCACAAGCTCACCCAGACCGGCCGGCAGCTTCGCAAAATGATGAAGTGGATCGACTCGAAAGAAGTGTGAGCCACCGATGACCAGCGAAGAACTCGAGTCGCGGAATCTCTACGATCAGCTCCAGCCGGGCGACCGGGTGGAGGTGATCCACGGCGTCACGGTCGGCTCAAGCAGTTCCTGGAAGACGACCACCACCGGTCGTGTCCTGCGGGCCGAGCGGCGGCGGCACGGACTCCACTTCCGCCGGAATCCCGATGACAAGGTCTACAGTGACGTGCTCATCCTTGCCCGTGACGACGGCGAACTGACGACCGTCACGATCGACGAATACACGCGGCTGAAGCGGCTGTAATTCCCCGGTCGAACAGTCGCGCCGCACCCGATCCAAGCCACCGACGCCAGTCGGGGGATCTGTCTACCTGGCGAAGCCGACGAAGAAGCTGAAGAGTTGTTTGCTGTCGTACGGCGCGTAGGCAATCGGGACGGCGAAATCGAGGGCGATCGGGGCCGGGCCCATTGCGGGGAGCGTGATCCGCAGGCCGACGCCCGGCGCGACCCGCATGTTGTTGATCGAGACATTGCTCTCGACGGTACCGAAGTCGGTGAAGACCACACCGCGAAGCGAATCGTCGGCCGTGATTGGGAACAGATACTCGATGGTGTTGAGCCACTCGAACGGACCACCCACGATGGCCGCCGCCTCACCCGCCTGTGGCGATGTGCCGTTGACGGTCTGCCGGGGGCTCGCCCCGCGGAACACGAAGCCGCGAAGCGTGTTGTAGCCACCGGCAAAGAAGTTGTCGTACGCGGGGGTGTCGGGGCCGCTCATGCCGAGCACCGAGCCAATGGAAAGCACATGGCGGCCAGAGCCGTCGGGCCGCTCGTTCAGGAGGAAGTACTGCCGTCCCTCGAGGATGCCACGGGGATAGACGAAGGTGCCGATTACCTGCTCGAACTCGAAGGTCGCAAGGTGCCCCTGCGTGGGCAGGAAGGGGCTGTCGCGGGTATCGTGGATCAGGCCGGCCGAGAACCCGTACACGCTGTTGGTGCCCAGCATGTTGACGATATCGGGAGCGAGCAGGCGGGGATTGAAGACATCGACGCTCTCGCCACGGAAGCCGGCATTGACCGACAGGTCGGGAGCAAACTGGAACTGGTAGCCGAGCCCGACGCGGCCGCCGGTCCGGGCCTCCGCCCAGTCGAAGAAGTAGCGGGTGTAGTAGGAGGCCGACAGTGAAAGACCGATCCGTGTGTCGAAGAGGTAGGGCTCTTGGAAGGTGGCCATGTACCGCTGCAACTGCGTGCCGGGCGAGGCCTCGAGGCGAAACCGCTGGCCGGCCCCTCGGAAGGCGGTACCGTTCTTGATGTCATCCCAGCTGCGAGGCAGCCGGAGAATGTCGAAATTCTGCTCGTCGATGACGATATTGCCCACGAGGCCGGCATTGGAGTTGACGCCGGCACCGATCATGAGCCGTCCCGTCTGAGTCTCCTCGGCATCCACGTCGAGGATCACGTAGGGCTCGTTCCCGGGAAAGACCGGCATCCCACCGCCGGCAAACTCAGGCACCGCCCCCGGTTGCTGAAACGCCGGCGGCTGGTTGGGATCGAACTGGGCGACAGGCAGGGCCGGCAGTCCCCCGGGCATTCCGCCCGCCACCGGCTGCTGGGCGGTGTAAGGAGCGGGGGGAGCATTCATCCGACCGTAGTCGAGCACCTCGGGGCCGGCTGGGGCCAGCGGTTGTCCACCCCATGGCTGGGCGACCTGTGACTGTATCGGCGGCTGGGCGGGGGGCTGAGCGTAGGGAGCAACGGCGGGCTGATACGGTGCGGGCTGATACGGCTGGTAGGGCTGCGGAGCCGCAGTCGCCGGATAAGCCGGGCTCTGGCCTCGCCACACCGGTTTCGTCGCGGTCGCATCGGCCGGAGGACTGGTGTCGCCGTCGGCTGACTGTCCCGGGGCTGCGGGGGACGTATCCCCGGCCTGCTCGATCGCGATGTCGTTCCATTCTGCATCGAGGACCAGGTCGATGACCGCATCACCGTCGGGGCTCTGTCCCCGGAACCCCGGTTGACTCGGGTCCTGGGCGACCTGCGTGCCCTCGTCTCCTTCGGGCTTGGAGAACGAGATCCGCGGCCCCTCGCCCTTCGCTGCATCTGCCGCAAACAGACTGCTCGACTTCAGCCGCCGCTCGTCATCGCGGAGTTTGCGGATGTCGAGGATGTCACCCGGCCGGAGGGAGAGCCGATTGAGCACCACGCTGTGCCGGGTGTGGGGATGCTCCCCGCGGATCCGCACATTGATCTTGCCGACCCGATACCGCTGACCCTCCGCGACGTTGTAGACCAGGTCGAGTTGCCCCGGTTCCTCCAGAAACCGCGGATCGGCCCGAATGTCGGCGAAGACGAATCCTCGGCCACCATAAATGTCGCGAATCAGACCGAGGTCTTTATCCATCTTGGCCTGATTAAAATGCTCGCCTCCCTTGAGCTCGAGATCCCGCTCGAGAAACTCGGTCTTAAACCGACTGTTGCCCATAAACGAGACATTCCGGACGGTGTAACGGGGCCCCTCGTTGATCACGAA
>ERZ889217.1252-NODE-1252-length-13323-cov-11.270953_pt1 | contig 13323 bp, 17 predicted proteins | sample MGYA00521098_ERZ889217 | MGnify/ENA primary metagenome ERZ889217 (study PRJEB32303, sample SAMEA104408613) | aquatic metagenome | biome: Brackish water; feature: Pelagic; material: water | place: Baltic Sea | collected 2014-06-10T22:04:00 | depth 2,362 m ...
ATCGTCAAGCCATCTGACCTTGAGGAATTGCGTTCGCAGATTGAAGAGTCAATCTGGGTCATTGGAGAAGTGACTTCAGGGAATCGTGAGGTCGATTTAGCGTGAGCGCTCGCCTTGTTGTTTTGGCCTCGGGTTGGGGAAGTAATGCGCAAAGCATTATTGACGCAGAAAAAGCCCAACTTCTTGACGTCCAAGTGGTGGGTGTGGTGTCAAATCATCTTGACGCATTCGTTTTAACGAGAGCACGTGATGCAGCAATACCTGCTTTTCATGTGGGTCGTGAGGAGGGCGAAGATCGCCACACTTATGACTCGCGCCTCGCTCATGTCGTCAAGGCTCTGAAACCTGATGTCGTGGTACTAGCGGGTTGGATGCGGATTCTGAGCAATCATTTCATTACCGCTGTGGACGCTCCGATCATCAATGTGCATCCCGCTCTCCCGGGAGAATTTGCTGGGACGCAAGCCATTGAACGGGCTTTCGCTGAACGAGATAGCGGTCGAGTGTCAAGCGGTGTCATGGTTCACCTGGTTCCTGATGAGGGAGTGGACGATGGACCAGTCCTAGGGACTACTGTCGTACCAATCCTTGAGTCAGACATGCTGGAAGATTTCGCCACACGGATGCACCAAGCAGAGCACCATTTACTTGTCAATGTTCTCAGTCAGTTCACAGCGACTATCTCACATCTATCTTCTTGAAAGGAAATTAGGTCATGACGGCAACGACAGCGCGCGAATCCAATGAATCAATTTTTACTACGACTCAGGCCTATACCTTTGACGATGTTGTCATTGTTCCTGCCTTTAGTTCGACCCTTCCAGACGCCGTGGATGTGTCGGCAGTTTTCTCGCGTGATATTCGTTTGGCCTCACCATTGATTTCCGCTGCGATGGATCGTGTCACGGAATCCAAGATGGCCATCGCCATGGCGCGCTCGGGTGGTCTTGGGGTCATTCACCGCAATATGTCCATCGCCGAACAATCTCAACAAGTTGTCAGAGTGAAGCGCTCACAATCGGGATGGATTACCGACCCAGTGACTTTGTCTATTTCGGCAACATTGCAAGATGCCGAAGACATCATGTCGCAGTTTCATATTTCTGGTGTTCCGATCGTCAATGCTGAGCGCAAACTTGTCGGCATTTTGACGAACCGCGATACGCGTTTTTGTGAGGCCCGAGACTTTGCCCGTTCAGTCGCCGACTTTATGACGGCGGCACCTTTGATCACCGCTCCGATGGGCACGACATTGGCGCAGGCGCGAACAATTCTCGGGAAGCATCGCTTGGAGAAGTTGCCTCTTGTCGACAGCGACGGGACCTTGATGGGTTTGATTACTGTCAAAGATATTTTGAAAGCCACAGAGCATCCCAATGCCACCCAAGATGAGCGTGGCCGTTTGCGCTGTGGAGCCGCAGTGGGGGTAGGTGCTGATCTTGAAGAGCGAGTCAACGCACTTGTGAAGGCTGGCGTTGACGCGGTATGTATTGACACCGCACACGGTCACTCGCTGGGGGTGCTGAACGCCATTCGTCGGATTCGTTCGGACTGGCCCGACTTGGCGATCGTGGCTGGCAATGTGGTCACCGCCGAAGGTGTGCAAGCACTTGTTGAGGCGGGTGCCGACACAGTCAAAGTTGGAGTTGGAGCAGGATCTATTTGCACCACTCGTGTGGTGTCGGGCGCTGGGCTTCCACAACTAAGTGCGATCTGGGAAGCAGCACGCGCTGCGGATCGTTTGAATATTCCGATCATTGGTGACGGGGGCGTGGCTTATTCTGGCGACATCGTCAAAGCCATTGCAGCTGGCGCGTCGACGGTGATGATCGGATCAATGTTGGCGGGTGCAGATGAATCACCAGGCGAGGTGGAGTTGTTCGAGGGTCGTCGCTACAAGAGTTATCGCGGCATGGGTTCGCTCGGTGCGATGAGCGGATATTCGGCAGACCGTTATGGTTCAGGTCAGTCAACAGTTGAATCGCAAGCGGAGCGCTCGGGAAAGATCGCCCCCGAGGGTATTGAAGGTCGAGTTCCGGCGACGGGTTCGGTGCTTGATGTCATCGCCCAGATGCTCGGCGGTTTGCGTTCAGGAATGGGATATGCCGGAGCAGCCTCAATCGCAGAGTTGCAGACTTCTGCTCGCTTTCGCATCGTGACGGCAGCGGGTCGCGCGGAAAGCCATCCTCATGATGTAACGATCACCAAGGAAGCGCCGAACTACCAACGCTCGTCACACTAGGAGCGACGTACGAGTAACACTCGATAGCCCTGACGTGAGGAAATACGTTTCACGTTCCATCCCAAATCGCCAAGCCATTTTGCTAGTGAGTCACTTCCTAGATTTTTATTCACGACGAGCACGGCTACACCCGCTGGTGTGAGGCGCCCTAGCCAACGAGTTAACAGGTCGTGGAGTTCCTTCTTGCCCGCTTTGATCGGTGGGTTACTCCAGATCACATCAAAGAGGAGTTCCTCGGGTACATCATCGGGAGTGGTGACGGTGACATTGGTGAGTAATAAAGATGTTGCATTGTCGCGAGTGAGTTGGCGGGCTCGTTCATTGACATCAATTGCCCACACCGAAGATTGTGGAGAACGCCGAGCCATCGTCATCGCCATCGGGCCGGCTCCACAACCGAGATCAAGAAGATTTCCAGTGGCGGGCAATTCTGGGGCTTCCATCAACAAGACTTTGGTACCGGCGTCAACTCGACCATGGGAAAATACGCCGGTGTCGGTTTGGATACTGAAAGTTCCGTCAGCCAAGGACACCTCAATGGTCCGCCGTGCCGAGGCAACCTCGGGTTCGGCGTTGAAGTAATGAGGGGTAGGAAAATTTTTGGGAGCATCGGGTAAAGACATGTCATGGGTAGCCTGTCAGGTATGACGTACAAAATTCGCACTTTCGGTGATCCCGTGCTTTTAACTCAAGCGGCAGCGGTCACAGACATTGATGGAAAAGTGATCAAAATTGTTGAAAAAATGTTTGAGACCCTCTATGAAAGTGAGTCTGGTATCGGGCTAGCGGCTCCTCAAGTTGGAATCCAGCGTCAGATTTTCGTCTGGGACATGGACGACGAACCGCTGGTGATTTTGAACCCAAAGATTGTTGAGTCGGACGGCGAGTGGGTCTATGACGAGGGGTGCCTGAGCATTCCTGGTCTGTATGTCGAGATGACTCGCCCAAAGACCGTGCTGATGAAGGGCGTCGACCTCAACGGCAACGAGATCTCCTTTGAGGCCGATGAGTTAGAAGCGCGATTGTTCCAGCACGAGTTGGATCACCTCAACGGGGTGTTGATGTTTGACCGTATGCAGCCCGAGCAACGTAAACAGGCCATGGCGCAATACATCATGATCACTGAGCAGGTGGATCCCGTTGAAGGCATCGTCCGCCTGCGCGCCGAGTGAGCATGATGTCGCAGGGTCTGGCGCCCTTACCCAAGGGTCCTGTGCGGCGGGTTGCCTTTCTTGGCACTCCAGATATGGCGGTTCCGGTCTTACGCTCGCTTGTTGGCGCAGGTGTTGAAGTAGTCCACGTCATCACCCGTGCTGACAAGCGTCGGGCACGTGGAAATGATCTACATCCCAGTCCAGTCAAAGTAGTTGCGATTGAACTCGGACTGAACGTCTCTCACACAGTGCAGGACCTGATTGACATTCATCAGCAAAAACCTTTTGATCTTGCCGTGGTCGTGGCCTACGGGGCGCTCATTAAAGCACCTGTCTTGCAGGTCGTGCCGATGCTCAACTTGCATGTCTCCTTATTGCCGCGTTGGCGTGGGGCCGCACCCATTGAACGGGCGCTCCTATCTGGCGATGAGCAGACTGGGGTTTGTTTGATGCAGGTTGAAGAGGGTCTAGACACTGGGGCAGTTTTGGGTCGCAGCACGATGGCCATTACTGCATCAACGACAGCTGATGAAATACGTAGCACATTGATGGATGCTGGTACACAACTTTTGCTTGATCAGTTGCGCGATGGTTTGCGTGAACCTGTTGCTCAGCAGGGTGAGTCAACATACGCAAAAAAGATTGAACCTGCTGAATTGTGTATTGATTGGACTGATTCGGCAGAACAGATTTCGCGACTGATTCGTTTGGGTGGAGCCTGGTCATTGTTTCGTGGCAAGCGTCTCAAAATCCATGAGGCGATTGTTATTGATAGCACTTCTGACACTCCAGGTACTTTACGAATTGAGAAGGCAACCGTACATATTGCGACCTCACATGGATTGCTTGATGTACGAGTGGTGCAACCCGAAGGAAAACCGCGCATGGACATCGCCTCGTGGATCAATGGCGCACGCCCAACAACTGGAGAGAAGTTAAGTAGTGAGTGAGACCTCGCGTTCAATTGCATTATCTGCGTTAATCCGCATTGACCACGATGGGGCATACGCAAATCTTGTTTTGCCGACGATTCTCTCGCGATCGAAACTTTCTGATGCTGATCGGCGATTCGCCACAGATTTGGTGTACGGAACGACACGGATGCGTCGGGCTTGTGATGCGTTGATTGATCGCTTCGTGATGAGCGAACCTGATGATGCGACGCGAACACTGTTGCGTCTCGGGGCGTATCAATTGGTTTTTGGGGGAGTGCCACCGCACGCTGCGGTTTCCGCCACTGTTGATCTTGCACCGCGCAAAACAAGTGGTTTTGTCAATGCCGTCTTACGCAAGGTTTCCACGGTCACCATGATCTGGCCCCAAGATGCGGTGCGGCTGAGTTATCCCGATTGGATAGCGCAACGGTTTCACCAAGAGATGTCAGCCGAAGATGCACTCATGTCTCTTGAGAGGATGAATGTGCCACCTCCGGTTTCGATGCGCTCTGACGGTTATGTGCAAGATGAGTCCAGCCAGTGGGTCGCTGCTGCGGTGGGTGCCAAGAAAGGCGAACTGATTTTGGATGTGTGTGCAGGGCCAGGTGGCAAAGCCACTGGCATTGCTGCATCTGGTGCCACGGTGATCGGCGCGGATCTGCAGTTCACGCGTGCAGGACTCGTGGCGCAGAATGCACGACGCATGGGTTATCACTTGCCAGTGGTTGCTGCTGACGGAATGATGCCACCCTTCGGCGACAATAGTTTTGATCGCCTTTTGTTGGATGCCCCATGTTCGGGTCTGGGAGCATTGCGCCGCCGTGCCGATGCCCGTTGGCGGATGACTGCCGCAGATGTTGATGAGTTGGGTCTTCTCCAGAAGAAACTCATTGATGCCTCAACATCTTTGGTGAAGCCAGGCGGGGTTTTGGTGTACAGCGTGTGCACGGTGACGGCATCTGAATCGATTGATCACGGAGTGCCCGCAGGTTTTGATGTCGTTGGGCGCGAAGGGGATGCGGGTTTGCCGCCTCTTGGTGACGAGTGGAGTGATTTTGGCATCGGGACCCGAGTGCTCCCACATCACGCTGATACTGATGGCATGGTTCTCATCCGATACCGTCGCCGTTATGACTGATCAACCGTCACCGATTCAAGCCAAGGTTCTCACCGTCAGTGACGGGGTAGTGCATGGTACGCGTCAGGACATATCTGGCGAAAAGTTGGCAGAGGCCCTCGAGAGGCACGGGTTCGTGGTTGTCGAACGGGCCGTGACGGCGGATGGCGCCGACAATGTGGCGCGAGTTCTCACGGCTCTCACAGAAGGCTTTTCAGGAATTGTTGTTAGCACTGGTGGCACAGGCTTTGCTCCGCGTGATCAAACCCCCGAAGGCACACGTCGCGTGATTGAGCGTGAGGCTCCAGGTTTGGCTGAAGCGATGCGTTTGGTGAGTCCGTTGGGTCGGCTATCTCGGGGCATTGTCGGCATCCGTGGCCAAGCCATCATCTGCAATACGCCTGGTTCGCCCACAGGGTGCGTGGAACAGATTGAGGCCATCGTGGATGTGCTGCCACACGCCGTGAAGTTACTCGCCGATGCGCCCACGACTCACTAAATCAACCCGTGGGGCTCGCCCGATACCGATAGCGTAAGCAGTGTGTTACGCATTGTGCTCCCCAAAGGCTCATTAGAAAAAGCCACCTTCGATCTTTTTGAAGCGGCAGATCTGCCGATTCGGCGTTCCTCAAATGTCGATTACAAAGCATCCATTGATGATCCACGCATCATTGACGTGCGAATTCTTCGCCCACAGGAAATACCGCAGTATGTGGCTGAAGGTTTATTTGATATCGGTATCACTGGGCGCGATTGGGTTGAAGAAACGCAGAGCGATGTACACAGTCTTGGTGAATTGAAGTATTCCAAAGCAACCACTGACCCCGTCAAGGTTGTTGTCGCCGTGGCTCAAGACAGCACCGCTCAAAGTGTGTCTGATTTGCCGCCTGGTGTGCGCGTCAGTTCTGAATACCCGAGTCTGACCGAGCGTTATTTTGCCGAGCGCGGCATTCAAGCAGATATCCGTTTGTCCTATGGTGCCTCTGAAGCAAAGATCCCCGATATTGCGGACTGCATTGTTGACATTACGGAAACGGGACGAGCGTTACGCGCCGCCGGTCTGCGCGTGATTGACACGATGCTGGTGAGTTACACCGAGATGATTGCTAATAAGCAAGCATTTGCTGACCCAGAGAAGCGTCACGCGATGAACCAATTGATGACCTTATTGTTAGGCACTCTCGATGCGCGTGGCAAGGTGCTCGTCAAACTAAATGTTGGTACTGACGATTTGCAGAGGGTGCTCAATGTTTTGCCATCTGCAAAATCGCCGACAATTAGCGAACTCGCCAGTGGGGGATTTGCTGTTGAATCAGTCGTAGAAAAGCGCACGATTAACACTCTCATCCCTGCTCTCAAGGATGCCGGCGCTTCAGATCTTTTGGAAATGCCGATTTCCAAGATCGTGGCCTGACTTCTTGCCATGTTAAGCGGCACTGTGACATCTTTTGATGCCCATGTTGGTCTTGGTCAGATCATGACTAGCGATGGCGCGATTGTGATGTTTCATTGCGCGGAAATTGCAGATGGCTCGCGAGCAATAGATATCGGCAGCACTGTGAATTTCGAATTGCTGACGAAGTTCAGTCGAAACGAAGCCAGTGCAATTCGTCCTGCCTGACGACCGTCGTACTCAAGACATTGTTGCGGTCCTCATGTCGCTGCCGAGTGGCAAAGTTGTTTCCTATGGCGAGGTGGCTAGCGATGCGGGCTACCCCAAACAGGCGCGCTTTGTGGGTCGCGTCCTGGCCAAGTACGCCGAAGAGTTAGATCTTGCGTGGTGGAGGGTCGTCAATGCCCAAGGTCGTTTGGTGCCAGGACTTGAAGTTGAACAACAACGTTTACTTCTTGCTGAGGGAGTGATGGTCAGCAACGGACGAGCGTTGCGAACTACAGAGAATTCTTGACCTGTACAAAAGCAAGCCGGATATTCGCCAAGGCATCTTTGAGGACTTCAAAGTTTTCGCCGAGACGTTCCTGCAGACCTTCGACGAGGCAGGCTAAGGCATCGATCGCCAGCGCTGATTCAACAAGATCAGGGGGACTGCTGGTGAGATGGATGGCGGCTAGTTCGTACAGACCCATGGCATGGTTAGAAATGACCATCTCAGCGGGTGCTTCAGCTAAGCGTTGGCGGGCCTCGGCGACGGCTTCAAGGGATTCGGCCACTTCTGGCTCGGCGTTGTCTTCGTTGCGGGCGTTATTCATCAGATCTTCCTGTAGGTGTTTCGGGGACTATGACCGTTTTGGGGCCATGTGCGGCTACGCTATCTCTCACAACTGAGGCGAAGTGGGGTTGTTGCCCCCACCTGACCATCTCCGAGCAATCGGAACGTGCGTTCAGGTCATTGCGAGAAGGCCGCGACAGCGGCTAACCCGTGTCGACTTCGCGTCGCCATGTATCCGTAACTCCGGGAGGTTAGCCCTTTGCACAGAAGTGAACAGCCATAGCACCGCCAATAGCCGAACCTCGCTATAACGAACGCATCCGCGCTCGTGAAGTGAGGGTGATCGGACCCGATGGAGCGCAATTAGGTATCAAGACCGTCCCCGACGCCTTGGCCCTCGCTCGAGAGATAGACCTCGACCTCGTTGAAGTCGCACCTCTTGCCAACCCGCCGGTCTGCCGCATCATGGATTATGGCAAGTTTCGGTATGAAGAGTCCCAACGAGCGCGCGAAGCACGCAAGAAGACGGCTCACGTCACCGTTAAAGAAGTCAAATTCCGACCCAAGATTGGGCGCGGCGACTTCGACACCAAGGTGCGTCACGTACAGGGATTCCTCGCCGAAGGCCACAAGGTCAAGGTGTCGCTCCAGTTTCGTGGCCGAGAAATGGCTCACCCAGAGTTGGGGAGCAAAATTCTCGATGAAGTCATTGAAAAGATTTTGAGCGTTGGCAAAGTGGAAACACAAGCTCGGCTTGAAGGACGCAGCATGACAATGGTTCTCGTTCCTGACAAAAAACCAGTGAAGAAAGAAAAAGCAGCAACTGCCGTTGAATCGGTAGTGGATGTCAATCCAGCTGCTGAGATCGAAACTGCACTGGAAACAGCACCCATCGAAGTTATAGAAACTCCAGCAGTCTCCGAAGAATAAATTTCCGAACACCCTTGATTAAAGGACACCAGTCATGCCAAAGATGAAGACCAGCAAAACAGCCGCCAAGCGGTTCAAGAAGACCGGCACCGGCAAAATTCGTCGTCTGCAGCAGAACCGTCAGCACTTGTTCGAAAAGAAGCCGTCCACTCGTACCCGCCGTCTCGACGGCATGGTTGATGTGCACTCCGGTGATATCAAGAAGATCAAGCGTCTACTCGGCCTGCGCTGAGTTTTACCACCCCCACCAATTACGTCACAAGATAAGAACGAGAGAAGGGAAATCCGATGGCCAGAGTTAAGCGTGCAGTCGGTTCGAAGAAGCGTCGTAAGCAGACGCTAGAACGTGCCAAAGGTTATTACGGTAATAAAAGCCGTTCCGTGCGTGCTGCCAATGAGCAGGTCATGCGTTCGGGTCAGTATGCATTCCGCGACCGTCGAGCCAAGAAGGGCGAGTTCCGCCGTTTGTGGATCCAGCGCATCAATGCGGCCTGTCGTCTTCATGACATGAGCTATAGCCGTTTCATTGATGGGTTGAATAAGGCTGGTATTGAAGTCGACCGCAAGATCTTGTCTGATCTGGCTGTCACCGACCTTGCTGCATTCGGCCACCTCTGTGAGGCGGCCAAGGCGGCACTCGCCTGAGCGAGATCTCCTGAACCACGAACTGGTTCTCAGCAATCCAAGTGTTCAACGACTGCGGCGCCTTGCGGGGCGTCGCAGTTCGCGTGACGAGGAAGGTGCCTTCATTGTCGAAGGTGCGATTTTGATTACCGAAGCAGTGCGCGCCGGATGGCATGTTGAAGCACAGTTCTTGACACCTGGAGCCAGTCCGATTGATGGTGCGGGAGTGGTCAACTTTTTAGCTGCAGGAGTGATGGAGAAGGTTGCCACGACCGAGACTCCGCAACCGATTCTCGCCATTGTCACCCGTCAATTTGCCAACGCAGACATATTGACGCGAGCTTCTTTCGTGATCGTCGCCGATGGTATTTCTGATCCTGGCAATTTTGGCACAATGTTGCGCTCTGCTGAAGCTGCTGGTGCCGATGCGTGTGTCGTGACATCGGGTTCAGTAGATCCGAGTAACCCAAAAGTGGTGCGCTCGTCTGCTGGAAGCATTTTTCGCCTGCCGATCCTAGAGAGAGTCTCGCTCGAAGATGTGGCGCGGGCGGGCCTGATCTGTGTGGGCACCTCATCACATCTCGGTAGTGAATACACCTCAGTTGACTGGACGCGGCGAGTCGCAGTGGTGCTTGGAAACGAGGCACATGGGCTTGCAGATGCCTCGGCGGTTGACGAATGGGTGACGATTCCCCAATCGGGTGCGGGGGAGAGTTTAAATGTGGCTATGGCCGCCACCGTGTTGTGTTTTGAAGTTGCCCGTCAGCGTAGGGCAGCCTCGGGTACGGTGGTCTTGCCATGATTGTTGACATCAATGCCGCCCGTGCTGCCGCTGAGCAGAGTATTGCGAATGCCGCAACCATTGAAGAGTTGCGTCAACTTGATACCGAACTTTTGGGCAAGAAGGGTCCGCTCGCTCTGCTGAAGAATGGCCTTGGCAAATTGGCCACAGTGGATGAGAAAAAAGCGGCCGGGCAAGCCCTCAACGAAGCGATGTCTGCTGTTGAATTCACACTTGCGCAACGTCGGGCGTTGCTCGGTCGTGCTGAGCGAAATGTGCAGTTATCTGCTGAGGCTCTTGATCTCACAGAGCATTTCGCCGTTGCGGGTCGGGGTAAATCTCATATCGTGACTCAGGCGTGGCAGAGACTGGAAGATGTTTTTGTTGGTCTTGGATTCCAAGTCGCCGAAGGACCCGAGGTGGAAACCGATTGGTACAACTTTGAGGCCTTGAATATGCCCCCATCGCATCCAGCGCGCAGTATGCACGACACTTTCTACGTCGATCATGGTCAACCTGGGAGTACGGTCCTGCGTACGCACACGTCGCCAGTACAAATTCGCGTCATGCAAAATGTGGCACCCCCGATCTACATGATTATGCCTGGTCGTGTGTTTCGTAATGAAACCACTGATGCCACACACCTCGCTGTGTTTCATCAGATCGAAGGCCTCGTGATTGACCGTGGCATCACCCTGGCTGATCTAGCGGGAACGATTGAAGCCTTCACTCAGGCTTTCTTTGGAGCCGGATTTACGAGTCGTCTGCGCCCAAGTTACTTCCCATTCACTGAGCCCTCTGCCGAGTTTGATATCCGCACGCCGAAGGGTGATTGGCTTGAACTCGGAGGTTGCGGCATGGTGCACCCCAATGTTTTGCGCGCTGGCGGACTTGACCCCGAGGAATGGAGCGGTTTCGCTTTCGGCTTCGGCATTGATCGCATGGCTAAGGAACGACATGGTGTGGGCGATGTCCGAGAGATGTATACCAATGACATTCGATTCATTGAGCAGTTCTGAGAGATAGCGATGAAGATTGTCCACTCTTGGTTGCGTGATCTAGCGGCTCTTCCTGATGACAGCGAAGCGATTTCATTTGCCTTATCAGATATCGGTCTTGCTGTTGAAAGTGTTGAAAAAGTTGGCGCAACTGTGGCTGGTGTGATCACCGCGCGGGTCATTAAAACGCAACGTCATCCCGATGCCGCCAAAGTGCATCGCGTCTTTCTTGATAATGGTGATGGCACCGAACATCACGTGTGGTGTGGGGCATTTAACATGCAAGCTGGCGACATCATCCCGTGGGCAACGCCTGGTACGACGATGCCCGACGGCCGTTTGATCGAAACCAAACCCATTGTTGGTATCCCGAGCGAAGGTATGTGTTGCTCGGCTCGCGAACTTGGTCTCGGCGATGATCACGAGGGTATTTTGATCATGGATCCAGCGACACCGCTTGGCGTTCCCTACGGTCAAGCACTTGGTCTTGCAGAAGAGATCGTGTACGACATTGATGTGTTGCGCAATCGTCCCGATGCTTATGGGCATATTGGCGTGGCTCGTGACTTGGCTGCTCGTTTCAAAGTGCCGTTTATTCAATCTGTTCCGACTTTGGCTGTCACTGGAGACAGTCGGAGTGCGCCAGTAGAAATCGTCGCAGGCGATCGTTGCGCGCGATTCACGACAATCATCATCAGTGGCATTCGCATCACACAGTCGCCTGACTGGATGGTCAGTCGCCTGGCAGCGGCGGGCATGCGCTCAATCAACAACGTGGTTGACGTCTCGAACTACGTCATGCTCGAAACCAATCAGCCAAATCACGCCTACGATTTCGAAACACTCGGTGGTGGAGGATTCAAGATTCGTTTAGCCGCCGAGGGTGAAAAAATCACCACGCTTGACGGTGTTGAGCGCGTTCTAACTGCTGATGATCTGTTGATTTGTGATGCGACCAATCGACCTATCGGTATCGCTGGAATTATGGGCGGTCAGAACACGGAGATCAGCCCACAGACAACGGTCGTGGCCTTGGAAACAGCATGGTTTGAACCCATCGCGGTGATGCAGTCCGTGGCTCGCATGAATTTGCGTAGTGAAGCCTCGGCCCGCAACGAGCGCGGTATGGATCCCTTTGGTATTGACATCTCAATAGCGCGCTTTGTTGAACTTCTCCGTGTGACCTGTCCAGACCTCGTGGTTCATCAAGGCATGGTGGACGAACGCAGTGAATCGATTCCACCACCCAAAAGCATTTACGTGCGTCCTGCACGAGTGAGTGCTCTCTTGGGAAAGACTTTCAGAGCATCTCAGATCACAGATTTTCTTGTCCCGCTTGGTTTTTCGTGTCAGCAAGCTGGTGCTGATTTCTGGGTCACGGTTCCATCCTGGCGACCTGATTGCACCCTTGAAATTGACATCGTTGAAGAAGTCGCTCGCCATTTTGGTTACGACAATCTTGGTAAGACTGTTCCGAAGTCAACCCAACCAGGTGGATTGAGCGTGATTCAGCATCGCCGCCGCCGTCTTCATGAGATTCTTCTTGGCCTTGGTTTTAATGAAGCGATGCCACATCCATTTTTGACTGACGGCGATCTATCCAACGCAGGATTACCTGATGTGGCAGTGCGCTTGGTAAATCCACTCGTTGTTGGTGATGATGTGCTGCGCACTTCCTTGCGACCTGGTTTGCTGAAAGCTATTGCCTTCAACGAATCCCATCGACGTACCGGAGTGAGTTTCTACGAGATCGGACATGTCTATCCGACGAGTTCGGATATTTTGCCTGATGAGTCCGAAGCACTAGGTGTCGTCATCGCTGGATCTGATGCGCCGCAGGCAGTCGCAGTGTGGCGCGAATTAGCAACGGCCATGGGTTGGGGAGCGCGCTTGGATCAATCGCTGGTGCCATCAGGTTTGCATCCGACACGATCAGCAACCTTGTCTGCTGGAAAAGATGTCGTCGGTGCAGTTGGTGAAATTCATCCTGACGTGTTGGACGCCTACAACATCACCCAACGGGTCGCCGTCCTTGAATTGAATCTGTCGCGCCTCTTGGCGATTGAACCCAAGGTCGCCCAATGGAAACCCACGAGTCGCTATCCATCTAGTGATATTGACTTGGCGTTTACCGTGCCGACATCGGTAACTGCTGAAAAAATTGAGAAGGCTCTGCGTCAAACGGCCGGCGTCCTCTTAGTTGATCTGACATTATTTGATGTCTATCGCGGTAAAGATGCAAGCGATTCTCGGAGTCTTGCTTTCCGTTTGCGCCTACAGGCTCATGATCGAACGTTGACTGACGCGGATGTTGCGACCGTGCGCGAGAAGTGCATCGCTGGTGCTACAAAACTTGGCGCCCAACTCCGCTAAC
>ERZ889217.1254-NODE-1254-length-13321-cov-6.334163_pt1 | contig 13321 bp, 18 predicted proteins | sample MGYA00521098_ERZ889217 | MGnify/ENA primary metagenome ERZ889217 (study PRJEB32303, sample SAMEA104408613) | aquatic metagenome | biome: Brackish water; feature: Pelagic; material: water | place: Baltic Sea | collected 2014-06-10T22:04:00 | depth 2,362 m ...
CTGTCAAGACGGCAAGGTCCCATCACGGATCGAATCAGGTCAAATCCTGCCCCGTGCGGAGCCCGTGCGGGCTCCGCACTGTTTCATTCTATTTCATGAGTCATGGCTCACGGTTTTCGAAATAGCACACGATCAATAACACGGACAAGACCGCAAATAATACGACGAGCGGTAATGTGATAAATAGCGGCGAAAACGACATGAGTGCGTGCGTTCGTAGGGAGCTTCCGCCCCGTAGGGCGGGCTCCGCACGCACAGGCTTTCGGAGTGCGTAGCCCCTTCGGGACGGGGCGGAAGCGAAGATCATAGATTAAGAATGCGTTTTAGAGGTTAGAGTGAAGATCCTAAGCCGACGTAAGATCCGTAAAAGAAAATTGATAGCAGACCGATCGCGGCGATACCGACGACCGTCCCAACTAACCACAACGGAATTCGTCCAGTAGTTCCAGTGTTAGACATTTTTGTATTTCTCCTTGAAGATAGAAAAGCTTGCTACGTCTTCAAAACGCCCCGCTCCGCTCCGTAGGGCTACGCACCCCGAAGGGCTCTCCGTAGGGCTTCCGTAGGGCGGGCTCCGCACGCACGGGCTCCATAGGCCTACGGAAGTGATATCACAAGAGCGGGTTGGGTTGTTCCCTTAGTTAAAGATGTAACTCGAGAAAAGTACAGCAAGTACGAAAATTAATAATAAACCCCAGTAAAGACTTGTACGGTTTAATTCAACAGATTGTTTATTTGGGTTTGGCGTAGACATAAAAGTTCAAGCGTAAAAAAGTACTAACGTTGAATAAACTGCATAGCAGTAATCGATCCTAAAAAGAAGACTGTTGGCACGGCTAAGGCATGCACCGCAAGCCATCGAACAGTAAAAATAGGATAAGTCGTTTGTTTTGTAGTCATGAATGTATCGATTGCATCAAAAAAGGACACGCCGTAGGGCTCCGCCCTGCAAGCCCTTGCGAAGGGCTCTCCGTAGGGCGGGCTCCGCACGCACGCACACGTGTGGTTAAAATTTAATCGACTTGAGAAAGCTTTTTCACTTGGTCAAGAGCGTTAAAACGGTCAGTAATAAGCGGTGTTTCTTGGCGATCTTCAGTGAAATACTCATTTGGTCGAGGACTACCAAAGACGTCATATGCAAGACCTGTACTTACGAAAAGCCATCCAGCGATAAATAGTGATGGGATTGTAATACTGTGAATAACCCAGTAACGAATACTCGTCAAAATATCTGAAAATGGGCGTTCTCCTGTAGAACCAGACATTCTAAACTCCTTGTTAAAAAATCGATAGTTAATAATCGCGCATAGAAAGCTATCCTAGACAGTCGTTGGACTGTACTCGTCTTTCTTTCCTTTTATACTTACTTGAGAAAGGCTTCGTCCGTAGGGCTTCGCAGATGTTTCAAGATTGGTTTAGCGTGATCTTATCACATACGTGATACGTATTCAATATGCACGATTTATAGCGCTATGTATTGTTTTGTAGTATACGACCCGAAAGCGGTTGAATCAAGGTTTACCCTTACAAGCGGCCTTCCTGGTGTCTTAGGGTAGTCGGAGTCGTTTTGTTACGCTTTTGTCCTTTCTCATTCACTCTAAGATCTTCTTTTATTTCTGTATAAGCCCGTTCCGTGTGACTCGTTCAATGTATCACCGCTCTCATGTCGCTATGTATCATTCATATATCAATGTTAATCACTCTTATAATTCTATATCTAACTATGTAACATTATAGAGCTCGGTGTCTTCATTACACCTCGCACATACCCCTTATTACGGTAGTATACTACTACCTATTGAACCACGCTTTTTTCCTTATGTTTATTGGGTTTCGAGCGACTTCATTTTCGGACATTTTTAATTAATAGTGATTAATGTGCATTAATAGTGATATATGTTTCATTTTTCATGAATAGTGATTCATTTTTTCTATTTTGTACAGTCAAAATGGCAGTGAAAAGGTCTTCTTGCGTTTCACTCTCTCGTGTCCCCGATGACCCCGTCCCTGGGTGGAAGGCCGCGTCGAAGGCGGTGAAGGTCGTGTGAGCGAAGGTTCGAAAGGAGCGGCCGTGGTACGACCGGGTCCAGTCTCGAAAAAGCTGAAAGAGGTGGTCGACGAAGGCAGCCTGCTTCGCGCTTTGGTCGAACTGGATACAGGCGTGGATAGGTCCCCGGCAGCGGGTGACGCAGGCGTTCCCGAGGAGCATGCCGTAGAGGGCGTCCCGATGTTGCGGGCTGAGGGGCGGCAAGTTCACCTTATAGGCTTTTTGTTGACGAGTAAGTGGCATGGAATTCGCATATTGAGGGGTTGGTCGTGTAAACTACATTGTACATCAAGTATATATTTTGGAGTAGTATAAAACCATGTATACCAATTCCGTGTTCGATATTGCTGAAGTTTCAGTAGGTCAACATTTTTATTGGCACCTTGGACCCTATGAAGTGCACGGGCAAGTACTTATTACGACATGGATCGTTTTAGGTATCATTGCGGCGGTGTCATTTTTAGGAAATGCAAATTTAAAAGTTCAAGCGCCAGAAGGGTTACAAAATTTAACTGAATACATCACGGAATTTATCCGTGATTTAGCTAAAACCCAAATCGGTGAAGAAGACTACCTCTCGTGGGTTCCTTTTTTAGGGACGATTTTCCTGTTTATCTTTGTATCTAACTGGTCAGGTGCTCTTATCCCGTGGCGTCTTATCGAGATTCCAAATGGTGAACTTGCGGCCCCGACGAACGATATTAATACAACAGTTGCACTGGCTCTGCTTACGTCGATTGCCTACTTCTACGCAGGTTTCCGTAAAAAGGGGTTAGGTTACTTTAAACGCTATATTTCACCAGCGGCTTTCTTATTACCGATTAACGTCTTAGAGGACTTTACGAAGCCTCTGTCGTTAAGTTTCCGTCTATTCGGGAACATCCTCGCTGATGAATTAGTTGTAGGCGTATTAATCGCTTTAGTACCTCTTGTTGTACCGATTCCGCTCATGCTTTTAGGCCTGTTTACAAGTGCGATCCAAGCCCTTGTATTCTCGACTCTAGCTGGTGCCTACATTGGTGAATCTATCGAAGATCATCACTAAAAATCCCTGAGAAGGTTTTTCAAAGACCTCACTCAAGGCGTGCAGACCGCGATCCGCGGGCCCCTTGCGCCGTCATATCTGTATGACCCCCCCCACTGGATTCCTCGGGAATCCGCCCCACTAACGAGAGGTGGCTCGAACAACTTTCCCCAAAAGAGGTTTTTCGGCAGAAAAAGGAGATGCTTCTATTATCCTCTTCACTCGCCTTTTTGTTAGTATATATTTAATCATTCTATTTGGAGATACGAATCATGAACCCAATCGTTGCTGCTGCTTCTGTTATTGCTGCTGGTCTTGCTGTTGGCCTAGCTGCCATTGGTCCTGGTATGGGTCAAGGTACTGCTGCTGGTTACGCTGTTGAAGGTATTGCTCGTCAACCTGAAGCTGAAGGTAAAATCCGTGGTGCTCTTCTATTAAGTTTCGCTTTCATGGAATCGTTAACAATCTACGGTCTTGTTGTTGCTCTTGCTTTATTATTCGCAAACCCTTTCGCATCGTAAGATTCGCATTCCGACTTGTCGAAAACTTTATATTAAAGTTGGGGTGTGGCGATGGTCGATGACCGCACCCACCCGATAAACTCGTCATACAAGAACAACATACGTAGGGAGATTTGTATGCATAATCAGATTCTCTTAGCTGCTCTTCCTCTCGGGGAAGGGTTTGGTTTCAATGGGAACATTTTAGAGACAAATATCATTAATTTGGCTGTTGTTGTTGGGATTGTAGTTACTTTCGTTGGAGATGCTTTACGTTCGCTTCTTGAAAACCGTCGACAATCGATTGTCAACGCTCTACAACAAGCGGAACAGCGTGCGCAAGAAGCGAAAGCGAAACTTGCGACTGCGCAATCGCAGTTAGATTTGGCTAAAGAAAAAGCCGGAACAATTCGTCAACAAGGTCGCACATCTGCTGATCAAGAACGTGCACAGTTTGCCGCTCAAACAAAAGCTGATACTGAACGACTTCAATCCCTGAAAGAAGAGACTCTTCTTCTGCAACAACAAAAAGCGGTTGCTCAGGTATCACAGCGCGTCATCGCTCTTGCCCTTGCAAAAGTTCGTGAGAAATTAACGCGACGCCTTGATGCAACTTTTCATGAATCTGTGAACAACTTTAATGTTGTTCAATTCACGAATTACACACCTCGCTAAAGGACCTTTATCCCTTTTTTGGTCCATCACTGGACCGGTTGAGGGGGGACGGATCTAGCTGCTAGGTAACATATACAATCTATCAAAAATGAGTAGTACTGATTTTTGAGTCACATGTGAGGAGTCTATGAATGGTTAAAATTAGACCTGACGAGATTAGTAGTATTATTCGACAACAGATCGAACAGTACAACCAAGAAGTTAAAGTCGTAAATGTCGGTACTGTTTTCCAAGTCGGAGATGGTATTGCACGTATTTACGGACTTGAAAAAGTAATGGCTGGGGAACTTCTTGAATTTGAAGACGGTACAATCGGTATTGCACTAAACCTTGAAACAAAAAACGTTGGTGCGGTACTTATGGGCCGAGGTCTTTCAATCCAAGAAGGTTCTTCAGTTCGCGCTACTGGGAAGATCGCGCAAATTCCGGTTGGTGACGCCTACCTTGGTCGTATTGTTGACCCACTTGCTCGTCCAATGGACGGGAAAGGTACAATCGCTTCAAAAGAGAACCGTTTAATCGAGTCACCGGCTCCCGGTATTATCGCACGTCGTTCAGTATATGAACCGCTTCAAACTGGGCTGATCGCGATCGACGCGATGATTCCGATTGGTCGTGGACAGCGTGAGTTAATCATTGGTGACCGTCAAACAGGTAAAACTGCGGTTGCGATTGACACAATTTTAAACCAAAAAGGAAAAGACGTTGTTTGTGTTTACGTTGCTATCGGCCAAAAAGCATCATCAATTGCGCAAGTAGTAAACTCGCTTTCTGAGCGCGGTGCGATGGACTACACAATCATCGTTGCGGCGACTGCTGACACACCAGCGACTCTGCAATACCTTGCTCCGTATACAGGTGCTGCCTTAGCTGAGTACTTCATGTACACAGGCCGCCACACCCTGACGATCTATGATGATCTTTCAAAACAAGCGCAAGCATACCGTGAGATGTCTCTTCTTCTTCGTCGTCCGCCAGGTCGTGAAGCATACCCCGGAGACGTTTTCTATCTTCACTCGCGTCTTTTAGAACGTGCGGCGAAACTGAGCGATGCCCTCGGTGGTGGTAGTATGACAGCATTACCTATTGTTGAAACACAAGAAGGTGACGTTTCTGCTTACATTCCGACAAACGTTATTTCGATTACTGACGGGCAAATCTTCCTATCAGCGGATATTTTCAACTCAGGTATTCGTCCAGCGATCAACGTCGGTATTTCGGTATCACGTGTAGGTTCAGCTGCTCAAGTTAAAGCGATGAAACAAGTTGCAGGTAAGTTAAAACTTGAACTTGCACAATTCGCTGAACTTGAGGCCTTTGCACAATTCGCTTCTGACCTAGACCAAGCAACGCAAAACCAGCTGGCTCGTGGGGCTCGTCTTCGTGAACTTTTAAAACAAGCGCAAGCATCACCTCTTTCAGTAGCAGAACAAGTTGCTTCTATCTATGCTGGTACAAACGGCCACTTAGACTCATTAGCGGTTGGTGACGTACGTTCGTTCCTTGAAGGCTTCCGTCGTTACTTATCGACAAGTGTCGCTAAATATGGCGAGATTATCGCTTCAACTTCTGCACTAAACGCGGAAGCGGAAGGTCTTTTAAAAGACGCTATCGCTTCATACAAAGACGAATTTGCGGCAACGAAAGCAACTAAAAAGGGTTAATCCTTTCTGAGGACCCTTTCGGTGAGCCTATGCGGGCTCACCGAAAGATCCGAGGGGGTTTATAAACACCCTCGGTCTGTGATCCCCGGCACCGTCGAAGCCGTCGAAGACAATCCCCACCATGCCGATCGTCCAAGCCTCTGTGATGGAATTTGGTAGTCATGTCGCGTTGAGGTCGCGGCGTCCTTCGGGGCGTGCCGGTTCAAGTCCGGCCAGAGGCAATCCTCCTTTTTCAAAGGTAGGAGAGTAAAGACGGAAGGTTTTCTCCCTTTATTCGCAGCTTTTTGTTAGACTAAAAAAAGTAATTTTGTCGACTGAGTCGCTCCTTTTTAACCCCCTATCGAGGAGTCGCGCTTTTTCGCGATCGAACATTTTCTTTTGGAGACAAAGAAGAAGCTTGCCCTCCTCGGCCTGCACTGCTTCTTGTCTTAACACATATCGTTGGAGAACTTTTATGGTACTTTTACTAGCAAAATTACCGGAGGCATACGCGCCATTTGACCCTATTGTCGATGTACTACCCGTTATTCCGGTTCTATTCCTTCTTCTAGCTTTTGTTTGGCAAGCATCGATCAGTTTCCGTTAACGAAATCTGGTGATGTCTTTTTGTAATTTTAGGAAAAGATTTTTATTATGCCACTGACAGATAGTGATGTTTTTGTAGCCCTTTTCGTGGCTCTACTTACTGGGATTTTAGCGTTACGTCTTGGCGTTGCTCTTTACTCATAAGCCAGTAACGTCCCCGTTCTCTTTACTTCTCTCTCGTACTATGAACTTTGAAGTTGTTTTCCAATTAGGCGCTTTATTTTTTATTTTAGCCGCTGGTCCCTTAGTTGTTGTTTTACTCGCAAGTCGCGACGGAAACCTGTAAGGCTTTTTAGCCTTCCTAACCTTTTGGTCTTGTGAAAGGGTTTTTTGTCTTCGACGGGGAAGCTTTTTTCGACAGCCTTTGGGCTCCTATCGCGACGCAAAAAGTTATCCAAAGAAATCAACACAAAAATCAACACAAATCTGCCTTGTATGCATTGACCCCCGTTCCCGGCTTAAGCGTTTTGTGTGGCCTTCGAGGCCCCCCGCTCCGCCCTTTACGTACTCTTGTACACGTCCTGTAGGAGTTGAACCCACGACATTTGGTTTTGGAAACCAACGTTCTACCACTGAACTAAGGACGTTTCGGAATGACAGGATTCGAACCTGCGACCCTCTGCTCCCAAAGCAGATGCGCTACCAAACTGCGCTACATTCCGTTTCACCTTCTCAGAGACTAGTTTACAAGATATTGCCGTCAACTGCAACTCAGATTAAAAAACACATAGATTTACTTCGACCCTTCGATGCTTGCATTTTTACCTTGTGAGCCTTCACGTCTTTGGGATGTGTCTTTGGGGCCGTGTTTTCCGCGCTCTTTTAACCAGTATGAAAAACTTTACAACTTATTTATCAACGGCACCTGTTGTTGCCCTCGTTTGGTTTGCCATCACCGCGGGTTTACTGATTGAAATTAACCGCTTCTTCCCGGATCCGCTCGTTTTTTCACTCTAAGGTTTCGGCCGACTTCTCTTTCCCCGCTCGAAGAGCTCGCACTTTTCACCCCGCAGTTAACCGAAGTCGCGCAAGTTTTGGATATCGACGACCCTCCATTTGATGTGGAGGGTGAGAGAATCCGAATCTCCCTATTAATCATAAACTTCTTTTAATTGTCAAAAAAGCCCTATTATGTTAGAATTTGAGACTGGAGACATTGGGGAATAAAAGTAGCTTCAGGGGAGCTTTCTACCTTGCATTGGACTACGTGCACCAGGTGCATTTAGGTTCAGCGTAGCGTAGGTCCCCTTCGAGCTTCTTTTCTTTTTATATGAAACTGATGGGCGCGTCTATTTGTGACCTTCTCATCCAATAAAAATCTGTTATTTATCCACTTCGGAAGAGGTTGTATGCCTACAATTCAACAACTTGTTCGAGATGCTCGAAAAAAGATTATTAATAAAACAAAATCTCCCGCCTTAATGGCATGTCCGCAACGACGTGGTGTGTGTACGCGTGTATATACAACAACGCCGAAAAAGCCAAACTCAGCCCTCCGCAAGGTAGCTCGTGTCCGTTTAACGACGGGATTCGAAGTAACGGCCTATATTGGCGGTATTGGACATAACCTTCAAGAACACTCAGTTGTTTTAGTTCGTGGAGGTCGGGTGAAAGATTTACCTGGTGTTCGTTATCATATCGTCCGAGGGACGCTAGATACAGCGGCAGTAAAAGTCCGCAATCAAGCTCGTTCGAAGTATGGTGTGAAAAAACCAAAAGCTTAATTTTGTGAATTTATCTTTCTATGGCACGTCGACACAAACCAACAAAGGTAGCTCTTGTTGCTGATCCAGTCTACCAAAATTTATTAATTCAGATGATCGTGAATCGTCTGATGAAAAAAGGTAAGAAATCCCTAGCTTATCGATTGTGTTACGGCGCAATGAGACAAATCGAAGAAACAACACAACAAGACCCCGTTGCCGTTGTTGAACAAGCGATTCGTAATGCCACTCCGGAGATCGAGGTTAAAGCCAAACGTCGTGGTGGTGCAACTTTCCAAGTGCCCGTTCTCGTTAGCGGAACTCGCGGTACAACGCTTGCGATTTGCTGGATTCTCAATGCTTGCCGTGGCCGCTCTGGGCGGACAATGATCTCAAAACTGAGCAATGAGTTTTTAGATGCTTCCAAAAATATTGGAGCAGCAGTTCGTAAAAAAGAAGAAACAAGTCGTATGGCTGAATCAAACCGTGTTAACGAGCAGGGCCGTTTCTAATCTTTTTACCTTCGAGGATCTTTTAAGGTCCTCCCTTCCTTAAACGAATTAACCCTCTTTTCCCCCTTTCTTTTATTTCTTTTCTTTTTGAGGTAATATGGCTCGCGAAAAATTTGAACGTACGAAACCGCACGTAAACATCGGTACTATTGGTCACGTTGACCACGGTAAAACAACATTAACGGCTGCCATTACAATGGCTCTAGCCGCAGCATCTGGTGGTAAAGGTCGTAAGTACGACGACATCGATTCTGCACCAGAAGAAAAAGCACGTGGTATTACAATTAACACGGCACACGTAGAATACGAGACAGAAAAACGTCACTATGCGCACGTTGACTGCCCTGGACACGCGGATTACGTGAAGAACATGATTACGGGTGCCGCACAAATGGACGGTGCCATTCTTGTAGTTTCTGGCGCGGATGGCCCGATGCCCCAAACAAAGGAACACATCCTTCTTGCAAAACAAGTTGGTGTACCGAACATCGTAGTTTTCTTAAACAAGGAAGACCAAGTAGATGATGCGGAGCTAATCGAACTTGTTGAGCTTGAAGTTCGTGAAACTTTAGACAACTATGAATTCCCTGGTGACGAAATTCCAATCGTTTCTGGCTCTGCCTTACTTGCTCTTGAAGCTTTAACAGAGAACCCGGCAATCAAACGCGGCGACAACGAATGGGTTGATAAAATTTACGCCCTGATGGATAAAGTGGACGAATATATCCCAACTCCAGCTCGTGAAACTGATAAGCCGTTTCTTATGGCTATTGAAGATGTTTTCTCAATCACTGGTCGCGGTACTGTAGCGACTGGTCGTGTGGAACGCGGTTCAATTAAGATCGGTGAAACGGTTGAACTCGTTGGTTTAGGCGAAACACGCTCGACAACTGTTACCGGTTTAGAGATGTTCCAAAAATCACTTGAAGAGAGTATTGCCGGTGACAACGTTGGTATCCTTCTTCGTGGTATCCAAAAAGTGGATATTCAACGTGGGATGGTTTTAGCAAAACCCGGAACAATCACACCTCACACAAAATTTGAGTCGCAAGTTTACGTCTTAAAGAAAGAGGAAGGTGGTCGTCAAAGCGGATTTTTCCCGGGCTACCGCCCCCAATTCTACGTACGTACAACAGACGTAACTGGAAAGATTGAATCGTACCAACATGATGACGGCTCAACTGACAAAATGGTTATGCCTGGTGACCGTGTTAAGATGATTGTTGAACTGATCCAACCGATCGCTATCGAAAAAGGAATGCGTTTTGCCATTCGTGAAGGTGGCCGTACGGTAGGTGCGGGTGTTGTTTCACAAATTCTTGCCTAATTCTATCTATATACCATCTGCAAGTACCTGCGCTCTGTGCCCTTATTCGGCCCCGCCCGCCTTGGGACCGGCTGCCCGTTTGGGCCGGTAGCGGGAGCTTGCGTCATCGAAAAATTTGGCTATGCGTTTACATACCCTGATTCAAAAAATTGAATCGAAGAGTCTCAAGACGACTCTTCCGCAGATTGATATTGGCGATACTGTCAAAGTTGGGGTCCTCATCCAAGAAGGGAATAAACAACGTGTTCAGCCCTATCAAGGTGTGGTGATCGCCCAACGTCGTGCTGGACTCCACACGACAATTACTGTTCGACGTATTTTTCAAGGGGTTGGGATTGAACGTATTTTCCCCGTTCACTCACCAAGCCTACAAAATGTTGAGATTATTCGTCGAGCGAAAGTTCGAAGAGCGAAACTATATTATCTACGAGACCGTGTCGGAAAAGCCACGCGTCTAAAAAGCCGTGCCGGCGGAACAACGCCATAACAACGCTGTAACAAAAGCACGCCTTCTTGTTCACCAGAGGAATACTTATGCCTGTAGGGGTCCCATTTGTGGAATATCCACTTCCCAGTGATAGTGACGACAGCGAAGACAGTGAAGGAGAGCAACAGCAAGAGCCAGAATGGGTGAACCTGTACAATGCGCTCTATCGCGAGCGTATGCTTTTTCTTTGTCAAGAGCTTGAAGACACTATCGCAAACGAGCTTATTGGTTTAATGCTCTACCTTAACGGCGAGGATCCAGATCGGGCCTTTTTCATGTTTATCAACTCACCTGGTGGGTCGGTAACCTGCGGAATCGGAATCTATGATATTATGCGCTATCTGAATAGCGGTATTACGACAATTTGTATGGGTTCCGCGGCATCAATGGCATCTTTTATCCTTGCCGGAGGGACAAGCGGGAGACGTATCGCTTTACCAAGTAGTCGTATTATGATTCACCAACCCGAAGGGGGAAGTGATGGACAAGCAACGGAAATTTTTTCGGAATCAATCGAAGTTACGCGCATTCGTCGCCAAGTAGGTTTGATCTACGCCAACCGTACGCAGCAAAGTATTGAACGTATTGCCCGAGACCTCGACCGTGATCAGTATATGTCCGCCCACGAGGCGCGCCAGTACGGCCTTGTCGATCTAGTCGCTCGTTATACAGACGAACGATACGAGGAGATGACCGCTGAAGTTTTAGGTATCAGCCCCGACCGCTACGGCTTAAAACCAGGTCCGGACATCCCAGATATCTTCCGAAAACTCGCTCTTGTTCCCGAACTTGTGAAAGAGCAGAAGAAGGCTCGTCTGCGATCTACACAACGTGAGAAAGTAGTCAGCGCTCTGCCCGCTCTTTTTCCGGTCGAAGTACGGAACGCGCAAGAAAACCCCGAACGTCCTTATATCCTTCCAGGTCTTCCAGTTCCTGCTGGCAACGACGGTGCGGATTACCTACCGACCTTTGTTTGGGAGCCAGATCTCCCTTGGGACGCGGACGAGTTCTTTAAAGATCTTACACCGTACGCCTATAAAGGTGACTATTATCCTGATATCCTTAAAAAGCCTCGGGACTTTATGGCCGATGAGGCTACGAAACTGACAGCGCAGTACTATCTAAGCCTTCGAGGTAAGGAGAACCCTGGACTGTCTTTCATTCGAGAGGACCTTCGTAAGCCGATCGTGCGGGTAAGTCTACGCCTTCTACACGTGCTACCACGAAGCCTTGCATCCCGCTCTGCAGCTTATCGATTCTTCGAGGGTTGGAAGGACTACGAGGAGAAGGCTAAGTTACGATGCCAGCGTCGCGACATTTACGTGCGTTCTCTAGCAGGTAAGATCGGCCCGTCGCCAGCACCGACTAGCGGGCAACCGCCAGCAGCCCTCGTCAACGTTTAGTGCGACCGAGCTCTCTGGCGCGGACTCTCCCCTTCAGTACGGCTGCAGGACTCATCCCCGACGCACAACATCGGGCTGGTTCGCTGCAGCCGTACTGAAGGGCTATTTTACATAAGCTATGACACGAGTTAAACGGGGAAACGTCGCCCGTAAACGACGCAAAAAGATCTTGAAGGTTACGGAAGGTTTTCGTGGCGCTTCATCCACGATTTTTAGAACAGCGAATCAGCACGCCCTCAAGGCGCTCTGTTTTACTTCTCGTGACCGCATTCACCGTAAACGAGACTTTCGCTCCTTGTGGATTACACGCATCAACGGTGCGGTTCGAACTCACGGCTTAAACTATAACCAATTTATTTCTGGTTTAAAGACTGCCGATATTATTTTAGATCGTAAAATGATCGCTCAAATGGCACTTCGCGACGATAGCGCCTTTCAAGCACTGATGCAACAAGCTCGCGCCTAAAGTCCCGAAACCGGTGAGATGCTCTTGCCGGCCTCCTTTTGAGCTCTTTTTTTCAACATGGAATCCATTCTTCTATGAAATTTACACCCCGTCGTGGTCGACAAAGAGCCTTTAAGCGACCAGTGGCCATTCTCCACAAACGAGAACAGGTCTTCGGTCAATGGTCGATTGACTATAAAAATGTTTCTTTGCTCCGAAAACTTATTACGAATGAGGGTAAAATTATTCCACGCCGAATCACCGGTATGAGCGCTAAACAGCACCGTGGCCTTGTACGCGCTATCAAGAATGCGCGTATGGCGGCTCTTCTGCCTTTTGTTGCTCTTACATCAACGCGCGGATAATTAACCCCTTGTCCCCATTTTTTATACCTGGAGCTTATGGCAAAGAAAAGTATGATTGCGCGTGAATTGAAGCGCCAAGCGGCGGTTCGTAAATACGCGCACAAACGTTTACAACTTAAAGCAGCTCTGAAGGTTGAAACAAATCCCGAAGAGCGCGCAAAGCTCGTAAGCAAGTTACAAGCACTTCCTCGCGATAGTGCTGCAGTTCGTCTGCATAACCGATGCATGATCAGTGGCCGACCAAAGGGCTTTTTTCGCGCCTTTGGCTTATCGCGTCACGTGCTTCGCGAAATGGCCCATGAAGGCCTATTACCGGGGGTTACAAAATCCAGCTGGTAGCTTCGTCGTCTTTGGTTTGGTTGGGATGATCAGATCATCCCAACCAAACCAGACCGCGCGACAACGCCCATAAAAGGCGCCTTGGGCGAGATCCTTTGGCAATCGTCTTTTCAAAAATTCGTGCATCTTTTTTGTGGCCGTTGTTTGACAGTCTCCCTGCTTTTCGTATAAACTATTAAAAAAATAGCCCATGCCCCCATCGTCTAGAGGCCCAGGACATTTCCCTTTCACGGAAGAAACGGGGA
>ERZ889217.1256-NODE-1256-length-13311-cov-7.017879_pt1 | contig 13311 bp, 7 predicted proteins | sample MGYA00521098_ERZ889217 | MGnify/ENA primary metagenome ERZ889217 (study PRJEB32303, sample SAMEA104408613) | aquatic metagenome | biome: Brackish water; feature: Pelagic; material: water | place: Baltic Sea | collected 2014-06-10T22:04:00 | depth 2,362 m ...
CCAACCGTCGAAGCAGATCCGCCGGGCAAACCGGAGGATCGACCAGGGTAGGCCCACGGCCGAGAAAAAGGGGGGGGCAGCCGATGGCCAGGGACCACCGTGCTGCATTGGTGGCGTGACGGTGAGGCCCGTGGGCATCCGGTTTTCCACGATTCGGCCCGAGCGGGCCACCAGGAGCGGCGCAAGCTCGCGGAAGCCCGCATCGTCGCGTCCGTCGTGGGCGGAATAGAGACTCGCGCCCAGCGAGCCATGGCAGCAGGCAACAGCCTGCGCGAGTTCTCCAAGCGACGCGCAGCGTACGACGAGGGTCGCATTGCCGAAGGCTTCAACGAGAAACTTGTCGGGGCGAACTATGAGTTCCGCCGCTGGGATTGCCAGGAGCGTGGGTGCGTGGGTGGCCGGACCGCTCGCGGCCGCTGCACCGGCCACGAGCGTCGCGCCGGCGGCCACGAGGTCGCCGATGCCTGCGGAGAGCCGCCGGCAGCCCCCCTCTCCCAAGAGCACCTGGGGCCCCACCGCCGCGAACTGCTCGGCGACCTTGTGGATGAACGCATCTGAAGCCACATCAGCCAGCAGAAACACGAGCCCTGGCTTGGTGCAGAACTGGCCTGCGGAACTGGTCACGCTCGCCGTGAGTTCGCCGGCGATCTCGTCACCCCGCTCAGCCACAGACCCCGGCAGGAGCACGACGGGATTGATGCTTCCCATCTCCACCCAGATCACCTTCCCAGCAGCACTGGCTGCGGTGAAGAGTTTCCGACCTGCCACCTCGCTGCCGGTGAAGCCAGTCGCCCCCACCCGACGGTCGGCCACAAGCCGCTCGCCATCAGTGTTCTCGAGGCCGTGGAGCAGCTGCACGGTGGCGGTCGGCAGGCCCGTCTCGGCGAGCGCCGCCACAGCCTCTTCTGCAGCCAGCTTCGACACCGAGGGGTGGCCCGGGTGGGCCTTGGCGATCACCGGATTACCCGCCGCGATCGCGGCAGCGAAGTCGCCACCGGTGAGGCAGCCGTAGGCCAGCGGAAAGTTGGCGGGCGGAAAGATCACAACCGGCCCGATCCCGAAGCAGGCCACCCGGATGTTGGCCCGCGTGTCGAGCATCGCCATCCGCCAGGTCTCTTCCCGAGCCGCGGCGGCCGCCTGCCGGAGGGTGTCGAGCATCCGGGGCAGTTCCGAATCCTGGAGTCTGGGCACGACGGCCAATCCCGTTTCGGCGTGGGCCGCCGCCACAAGCTCCGCCGCCCGGACTTCCAGCCGCTGGGCATACCGCTCGAGAAACCTGGCCAGATCATCGACGGGCCGGGTGGCGAGCTGGGCATGAGCCGCAGCCGCCGCGTCGAGCGCCGCTTCCACATCCGCCCACCCGCTGATCGGCCAGACCGTGTTCCGAACCGCTGCAGTCGTCGGATCAAATGCCTGGTAGGTGCTGGTCACAGCCGCCGGTCGCCAACCGCCGGCAACGAGAACTGGCTCTAGCTGGGACATGGTTCATTTCTCCTGCTGGTCTGATTCCCGAACACCGGCGGGGATGCTACCATTCGGCCCATGAAAACCACTTCTCACATCCCAGCCCAGGCTCCCACGCTTCGGCTCTGGGTCATGATGGTGCTCGAGTTCGCAATCTGGGGCGCCTGGCTGCCCTTGATCTGGGGCTACATGGGCAAGGATGGCCTGGCATTCACTGAGTCACAGATCGCCTGGGTGGGCAGTGCCTTTGCCATCGCTTCGATCGTCGGCATTTTCTTTTCGAGCCAGTTTGCCGACCGCAGCTTCGCCGCCGAGAAGTTCATGGCGTTTAGCCATCTTGTCGGTGGAGTGGCCATTCTTGGCATGTACTGGGCCAAGGAGATCTCGGCCGCCACTGGGTTGGGCGTGTTCCCGGTGTTTTTTGGGCTGATGCTCGTCCACTCGTTGCTCTACGTACCAACCATCTCCGTCTCCAACTCGATCGCCTTTGCGCATATGAAAAATGCCCAGAAGGAGTTCGGTCTGGTCCGCATGGGAGGCACGATTGGCTGGATCCTGGCGGCCTGGCCGCTCTACTTCGTGCTCCAGGGCAAGGAAGGCGTCGCCGCGGTCGAGGCCAGCCGCAACATTTTCCTCGTCGCGGGCATCACCTCACTCGCGCTGGCTGCGTATAGCCTGTTCCTGCCGCACACTCCGCCGAAGAAGGCAGCCCCAGGAGATGGGTTTGCCTGGCTCAAGGCAGCCCGGTTTCTGGCCCACCCCTACCTCCTGGTGTTGTTCCTGGTCACCTTTATCGACGCGGTGATTCACAACGGCTACTTCGTGATGGCTGGCGACTTCCTCAAGAGCGACGCCGTCGGCATCAAGCCCGAATGGATCATGCCCGTGATGAGCATTGGGCAGGTGGCCGAAATCGCGACGATGGCCGTGCTCGGAGGCGTGCTCGCCCGGCTCGGCTGGAAGACGACCATGATCCTCGGCATTCTTGGCCACGCCGCCCGATTCGCCGTGTTCGCCTTCTTCCCTCAGAGCCAGGCGGTGATCATCGCCGTCCAGGTGCTGCACGGCATCTGCTACGCCTTCTTCTTCGCGACGCTCTATATCTTCATTGATGCCGCCTTTCCCAAGGACGTGCGGAGCAGCGCCCAGAGCCTGTTTAATCTGCTTGTTCTGGGACTCGGCGATCTGGCCGCGAAATGGCTGTTCATTCCGCTCCAGGGTCGGCTTACGGCACCCGATGGCGGTGTCGACTACCGTCAGTTGTTCCTTGTCCCCACGTTCATGGCCCTCGCGGCGGCCGCCGTGCTGGCCGTAGCCTTCTGGCCACCGCGGTCGCTGGCGACGGCTGCCAACACCAAAGACGACCTGGAAACCGAGCCGCAGCTCGTGACCTGACCGGCCGCGACGCTCGGAAACAGCCGCCACACGTTCCCGCCGCGAGGCCTCGGGAGTGGTTCGGAGGGTCATCCGGTCAACCTCGCAGGACACCCTCCGCGGCCTGGATGCTTGCGATTTCCGCTCCCTGCCCGAAGAATGCCGTCCTCCTTGGTCCGTCCTCCTTGAAGTCAACCATGCGCCACACCCCCCTCGATCCGGAACTCTTTGCCGCCAACCGACGACGACTCCTCCAGCTCCTCCCCTCCAAGTCGCTCGCGATCGTCCATGCCGCTGACATCCTCCCCACCATCGGTGATGGCACGCTCAAAATCCACCCAGCCAGCGACCTATTCTGGCTCTCGGGTATCGAGCAGGAGGAGAGTGTGCTTGTGCTCTGCCCAGAGGCGATTGATCCAGCGAATCGAGAGATGCTCTTTGTCCGCCGGCCAAGCGAGCAGCTGGCAACCTGGGAGGGCGAGAAGCTCTCCAAGGAGCGGGCCCGGGAGATCTCCGGCATCAAGCGGGTCCGCTGGCTCGCGGAACTCCCTGCCGCAATCCACTTGCTGCTGTGCGAGAACGAGCGGGTCTATCTCAATGCCAATGAACACGAGCGGGCGGCCTACGAGGTGGAGGACCGCGACCTACGGCTCGCGCGGAGCCTGATTGCGCGGTATCCGCTCCACCGCTTTGAGCGGCTCGCGCCACTCCTGCGGAAGCTGCGGGCGATCAAGAGCCCGGCCGAGGTGGCAATCCTCCGCCGGGCGGTGGACATCACCGACGCTGGCCTCCGACGGCTGCTGGCGACAGTGCGGCCGGGTGTGATGGAGTATGAACTGGAAGCGGAACTCACCGCTGAATTCATTCGCCGCCGCGGCCGGATGGCCTATGAGCCGATCATCGGCTCAGGGCCCAACGGCTGCGTGCTCCACTACCTCGACAACGATCAGGAGTGCCGCGCCGGCGATCTCCTGCTCGTCGACGCTGGGGCCTCGTACGCCAACTACTGCGCGGACCTCACCCGAACCTATCCGGTGAGCGGCCGCTTCAGCCCCCGGCAGCGGGCCGTCTACGAGGCGGTACTACGGGTGCTCCGCAGCTCGATCGCTCGGGCGGTGACCGGCACGTCGCTCCGAGAGTGGAAGCGGGCGGCCCAGGTCGAGATGGCCCACGAACTGGTCGGCCTGGGGCTGATCACGACCGAGGACGCAGCGAGCGACACCCCTGAGGAGCCCGCCTGCCGGAAATACTTCATGCACGGCCTTGGCCACTCTCTCGGCCTCGGCGTGCATGACATCGCCCCGATCGACGGGCCGCTCACGCCGGGCTGGGTGATGACGGTCGAGCCGGGGATCTACATCCCCGACGAAGGGCTGGCCGTGCGGCTGGAAAACGACATTCTCATCACGGAAAATGGCCCCGTCGACCTCTGCGAGCACGTGCCGATCGAGCCCGACGAGATTGAGGCTCTGCTCGCACGGAGAGGCTGATTCAGGGTAGATTCCTGGGCCAGTCTCATCTCCCCGGAGCACCCGCCATGCGGACCCTTGCATCGATCCTCTGCCTGTCCCTTTCGTTTTTCACCCTGGAGTTCGCCATGGCCGCCGACGCCCCCCATCCCCAGCTTCCCCGCGGTGCCGGTGCCATCGATGCCGATGCGCCGGTGGAGTTCACAACAACCCCCTCTGGCCTTCGCTACCGCGTGCTCCGAAGGGGCGACGGCGGCATGGCGCGGGCCACCAACACCGTCCAGGTGAACTATCACGGCTGGCTCGACGGGGGAAAGGTCTTTGACAGTTCCTACCAGCGGGGTGAGCCGATCTCCTTCCCGCTCAACCAGGTGATTCCCGGCTGGACCGAGGGCATGCAACTCGTCGGCGAGAGGGGCATGATCGAACTCGAAATCCCGGGCAAACTCGGCTATGGCCCCCGGGGCATCCCGGGCACGATCCCCCCTGACGCCACACTCCACTTCCTTGTGGAACTCATCGACGTCCAGTAGCCGCAGCCGAGCCGCAAAACCTCAAGCAGCCCGGTGAAAGGCCCGTGGACGCCACGGGTTTTCGGGGGCAGACTACAGGGCCAGTGGAAAAAGTCGGTCTGGGGCTCGCTCCCCTCGACACGCCGCGCGTCCTGCGGCGGCAGACTTTTTCCACAGGCTGCTCAACCTCATTTCTGTCTTGGGAGGTTCCATGACCAAAAAGGTTCGCACCGCCATCGTCGGCCTCGGCTTCGGGGCCGAATTCATCCCCATCCACCAGCGGCACCCTGATATCGAGTTGATGGCGATCTGCCAACGGTCGAAGGACAAGCTCGATCAGGTGGGCAACGCTTCCAAGGTGGAGCGGCGGTATACGAACTACGCCGATGTGCTAGCAGACAAGGAGATCGATGCGGTCCACATCAATTCGCCGATTCCCGACCATGCCGCGATGTCGATTGCGGCGCTCGAGGCCGGCAAGCATGTGATGTGCACCGTGCCGATGGCCACGAACGTCGAAGACTGCCGGAGGATTGTGGAGCTCTCGGAGAAGACGGGGCTCAAATACATGATGGCCGAGACGGTCGTCTACGCCCGCGAGTTCCTGTTCATCAAGCAGATGGCCGATGCCGGTGAACTCGGCCGAATCCAGTTCGTCCAGGCAAGCCACCAGCAGGATATGGACGGCTGGCCGAATTACTGGCCGGGGCTGCCGCCGATGCACTACGCCACCCACTGCGTGGGCCCCTGCCTGGCCCTGGAGCGAAAGGATGCCGAGGAAGTGAGCTGCTTCGGCTCGGGACGGATTCGGGAGGAGTTGATTGGAAAGTACGGCTCGCCGTTTGCCATCGAAAGCGCCCACGTGAAGCTCAAGGGCAGTGACGTGGTGGCCCGTGTCATCCGCTCGCTGTTCGACACGGCCCGCCAATATCGAGAAAGCTTCGATGTCTACGGTTCGAAGAAGAGCTTCGAGTGGCAGCTCTGCGAGGGGGAAGAGCCGGTCATCCACACCGCCAAGGTGCCGGAACCGGAGATTCCCGCGCGGGTGCCAGTGCCCGACTTTGCCCATTTGCTGCCAGAGCCGATCCAACGGTTCACCACCGGTGGCGTCTACGATGCCGACGAGCATCAGCACCTCTCGTTCACCCAAGGGGGTGGGCATGGTGGCAGCCACCCGCACCTGGTTCACGAGTTTGTGACGGCGCTCGTCGAGGGCCGCGACCCGTATCCCAACGCCCGCCAGAGCGCCAACTGGACCTGCACGGGTCTGTTGGCACACGAATCGGCCATGCAGGGGGGAGCGCTCATGAAGCTTCCCGAGTGGTCTTTTTCGAGCTGAACGCGGACAGCCGATCGGGATCCACCTACAGTTCACTCAGACACGGATATGCTGCGAAGGGCGGGGCATTCCTCCCTCCGCGGCGGCAGTTTCTCCTGGGAGCGGCCCATGCTTCACCTCGTTCATCTGGCCACCATCCTTCTGGGCTGCTTCGCCAGCCAGTTCTCGGCCGCCGAGCCACCGATCAAGGTGCTCTTTCTCGGTGACGGAGGGCACCACAATCCCGCTGCACGGTTCGCGCAGCTCCAGCCCGTTCTCGTCGACCGGGGCATCGAACTGGTCTACACCGAAAACCTCGCCGATCTCGACCCCACGGTGCTGGCTGGCTACGACGCCCTGGCAGTCTTTGCCAACATCGAATCAATCACGCCCGAACAGGAGTCAGCCGTCGCCGAGTATGTCCGGAGCGGCAAGGGCCTCGTGCCACTCCACTGTGCGAGTTTCTGCTTTCAGAACTCGCCGCTCTGGATCGACATGGTGGGAGCCCAGTTCCAGAAACACGGCACCGGTGAATTCACGACCGTGATCGTCGCCCCGGACCATCCTGTGATGCAGGGCTTCGGTGGCTTTCGCAGTTGGGACGAGACCTACGTCCACACCAAGCACAACGAACGCGGCCGCACCGTGCTCGAGGAGCGGGTCGAGGGAGATCACCATGAGCCCTGGACTTGGATTCGTACCGAGGGCAATGGTCGGGTCTTCTACACAGCCTGGGGCCATGACGAACGGACCTGGGGCAACCCAGGTTTCCACAACCTCGTGGAGCGGGGCATCCGCTTCGCTGCCGGCCGTGATCCGGCCGCTGCCGGTCCGTATGTCGGCCACCCGGAGATGACCCAGATTCCTGAGGGGCTGGAGCGATTCGAGTATCAGCCGGCCAAGGTGCCCTTCTACATTCCCAAGGCCGAGTGGGGAAAGATGGGAGAACCGATCACCGAGATGCAAAAGCCGCTCCCGCCGGAGGAGTCACGGCGGCACGTGATCACACCGCAGGGCTTCTCGGTCGACCTCGTCGCCGCTGAGCCTCTCTTCCAGGCCAAGCCGCTCGCCTTCGCCTTCGATCACGACGGAGGGCTGTTCGTCTCCGAGAGCGTCGACTATCCCAACGGGATCGTGCTGCCTGGTGAGGGGGAGGGACATGACCGAATCGTGCGGCTCACTGATACCGACGGTGACGGCGAGTTCGACACGCGGACAGTGTTCTGTGAGCAGCTTTCGATCTGCACGAGCATCCTCGCCCACGATGGCGGCCTGATCGTCACGCAGGCCCCCCACACGCTCTATCTCAAGGACACCGATGGCGACGGGAAGGCTGACGTCCGCCGGCAACTCTTCACCGGCTGGGGCACCTACGACACCCACGCCGGTCCCAGCAACCTCACCTGGGGTCTCGACGGCTGGGTTTATGGCATCGTCGGCTACTCTGGCTTCAAGGGGCGGGTCGGCACCGACGAACTGGAATTCAAGCAGGGCTTCTTTCGCTTTCAGCCCGATGGATCCACACTCGAATTCCTCCGGAGCACCAACAACAACTCCTGGGGCTTTGGCTTCAGCGAGGAGGGCCTGCTCTTCGGTTCGACGGCCAACGGGAATCCCAGCGAACACATGCCGCTGGCCAACCGCGTCTACGAGCGGGTCCGGGGTTGGAACGCCTCGACCCTGGGTGGTATCTCCGGCAGCCCCGAAATGGAAGTTGCACCCCGCAAGGGCACACCCGACGGCAAGGCACCGGTCCGGCAGGTCGACCACCACGGGCGATTCACCGCCGCCGCCGGACACCGCCTCTACACCGCCCGGTCCTATCCCTCCGGCTACTGGAACCGCACGGCCTTCGTCTGCGAACCCACCGGCCACGTCGTGGCCACCTTCGAAATCACACCGGCCGGCGCCGCCTTCAAGAGCCGAATGGCCTGGAGCCTCGTCGCCAGCGACGACGAATGGACCTCCCCGATCCAGGCCGACGTCGGCCCCGACGGGCAGGTGTGGGTGATCGACTGGTACAACTTCATCGTCCAACACAACCCGACGCCAGCCGGGTTTGAGAACGGCAAGGGCAATGCCTATGTCACGCCGCTCCGAGACAAGGTGCATGGCCGACTCTGGCGGGTGGTGCACGACGCCTCGGCCGACGCGGCGCATCGCACTACGCTCGCTGAAGCTTCCCCTGAAGAACTCGTGGCCACGCTCCGAGACCCGAATATGTTCTGGCGGGAACGGGCGCAGCGGAAGCTTGTCGACCGGGCTGCGGGCCGGTCCGACGGTGGCCGCGATGTCGTGCCGGCCCTCCTGGGGCTCGTATCCGACACCTCGGTGGATGGCGTGGGGCTGAACCCTGCGGCGATTCATGCCCTGTGGACGCTCCGTCAACTCGGCGCCCTCGAAGGATCCTCGGCCGATTCGACTGCCGTGGCTGCCGTGCAGCAAGCGCTCAACCATCCTTCGGCTGGCGTCCGTCTCAATGCGGTCAAGGTGCTGCCGCGTGATACCGCGATGGTAGGACGACTGGCCGGATCGGGCGTGCCCCACGACCCCGCGCCGATCGTGCGGCTGGCCGTGCTCGAGGCGATGTCCGAGGGTCCTGTTTCCCCCGAGGCCGCCCGAGTCGTGCTGGCAATGCTCTCCGAATCGCAGACCTTTGCTGATCCCGTGCTTACCGACGTGGCCACGGCTGCGGCCGCGATCCAGGCCGAACACCTGCTGCCGGAGCTGCTCACACTCGAGGGCGACGTTGATGCCAAGCGGCTTACCCTCGTGGAGCGGGTGGCCGAGCATGTGGCCCGCGGGCATGATGCTGGCACCGTGAGCGGTCTTGTCACCCAACTGGCCCAGGCCCGGGCCGAGCCTGCGGCGGCCGTGCTGACGGGCCTCGCCCGGGGCTGGCCTGCTGGCCGGAAGATCGAGTTTGATCCCGCCGGTCGTGATGCCCTGGGACGGCTCTTGGCGGCACTTTCTCCCGGTGCCCAGGGCCAGTTGATCACGCTCGTGCAGCGGGCCGGCAGCGACGCCCTTGATGCCCACATCGAGACCGTCACCGCATCCCTCCTGGCCGCGGTGGATGATGACGCGGCAGCCGATCAGGATCGGATTGAGGCCGCCCGGCGGCTGATCCTGCTACGGCCCGACGCTGCGGGCGTGGCGGCCGACCTCCTCGAGCGGATCGACGCCCGGACAAATCCTGATTTCGCCATCGGACTCCTCTCGGCCGTAGCTCAGTCCACTGCCGCCGACTCGGCCGCTGCCGTGCTTGATAAAGCCGTGTTGCTATCCCCCGCCGTACGCGAGGCCGCCTACCGCGAGGCAGTCAACAACCGCACCTGGGCCCGGGTGCTCGTAGATCGGCTCGAACAAGGGGCCATTCGCCTCACCGACCTGTCTCTGGTCGAACGCAACCGTCTGGCCGAGCATCGCGACCGTGGGCTGCGTGACCGAGCCCGAAAACTGATCGCGGACGGGGGTGGTCTCCCCGATGCCGATCGGCAGAAGGTGATCGATGAGGTGCTGCCTGTTGTGCTTGCCGGAGGCGAAGCGGTCCACGGAAAGGCGGTCTTCAAGGAGCACTGTGGAAAGTGTCACATGCATTCGGGTGAGGGGGGCAAGGTGGGTCCCGAACTCACTGGGATGTCGGTCCACCCACCCCAGGAACTCCTGATCCACATTCTCGATCCCAACCGATCGGTGGAGGGCAACTACCGCGCCTACACCGTCGCCACCGACGACGGGCACGTCGTGAACGGCCTACTCGCCGGTGAGAGCAAGACGGCGATCGAACTAGTCGATGCCGAGGGCAAGCGGCATGTCATCCAGCGGGATGAGATCGACGAGTTTGTCCCCTCGACTAATTCGCTGATGCCGGTCGGTTTCGAGAAGCAACTTCCACCGCAGTCGCTCGCCGACCTCTTGGCCTTCCTCACCGCCCGCGGCAAGTATGTGCCGCTGCCACTCGACAAGGTTGTCACCGCCTCAAGTACGAAGGGGATGTTCTACGAGTCAAACAGCGAGACCGAGCGGCTCGTCTTCCCCGACTGGGGTCCGAAGCTCGTGGGGCCGGTGCCCTTTGTGCTGGTCGACCCTCGCGGCGACACCGTGCCCAATGTGGTCATGCTCTACGGTCCGCATGGCTACCTGCCGCCGAAGATGCCGCGGAAGGTGTCGGTGCCACTTGGCTCACCGGCCAAGGCGATCCACATCCTCGGCGGTGTATCGGGCTGGGGCTGGCCGCATTCGGCGAAGGGGAGCGAATCGATGCTCGTCCGGATCACCTACGACGACGACACCCAGGAGATCCACACGCTCACGAACGGGGAACACCTCTCCGACTACATCGCTCGCAACGATGTGCCCGGCAGCGAGTTCGCCTTCGACCTCGGGGGCCGGCAGATGCGGCATGTCGTGGTCGTGCCGAAGCAGGGAAAGTCGATCAAGACAGTCGAATTGGCCAAGGGGAGCGACGACACTGCACCGATCGTGATGGCAATCACGGCCGAGATGCCGTAGGTCGCCCAGGCTGCAGGGGCGAGGGATCGCCCTGCAGTCGTGAAACCAACCGCCGCGTGTGGTTGGCAATCACAACCTCCTCGTCGGTTGGGATCACCCAGACCGCCACCCGGCTTCCGGGCAGGGAGATCTGCGGCCCGTGGCTCGCGTTGGCCCGGGAGTCGATCGCGACACCGAGCCATTCCAGGCCACGGCTCATCTCTGCCCGGATGGCGGCGGCGTGCTCCCCGATGCCTGCGGTGAACACGAGTGTGTCGAGCCCACCGAGGGCGGCCGTGAGGGAGCCGATCTCTCGTACCGCCCGGTAGCAGAAGAGTTCCACCGCCTCGGCCGCGCTCGCGTTCTCTGACTCGAGGAGCACCCGCATGTCGCCGCTTTCGGCCGACACGCCGAGCAGACCAGACTCCCGCCAGAGCATCTCTTCGACCTCAGCTGGCGAGAGCCCCTCGCGGCGGATGAGATGGAGGATGGCGCCGGGATCGATCTCGCCGCAGCGGGTCGCCATCACAAGCCCGTCGAGCGGCGTGAAGCCCATGGTCGTGGCCACGCTCCGGCCACCGCGGATCGCGCACAGACTCGCCCCAGCCCCGAGGTGGGCCACGATCATGCGATCGGGAAGACCCCCGGCCACCTCGGGGAGCCGGGCCACAATCGATTCATACGAGAGACCGTGAAACCCGTACCGCCGCAGACCCGCGTCGTGCCACCGCCGCGGTATGGCAAACCGCAGGGCAACCGGCGGGCAGGCCGCATGGAAGGCAGTGTCGAAGCAGGCCACCTGGATCGCGTCAGGCAGGCAGGCCATGGTCCCGCGAATCGCGGCCAGGCCGTGGGGCTGATGGAGGGGAGCCAGGGGCACAAGTTTCTCGATTTCCGTGAGCACCGCAGGCGTGATTACGACCGGCTCTTGGAACTCGTTGCCCCCGTGCACGATCCGATGGCCCACCCCAATCACTGGCCCACCAGCCACCTCGACCCCCCGGGCCAGCACCGTTCTCACTGCCGACTGCCAAGCCGTTTCGCCAGCCTCAGGTAGCGGGACTTGCTCACTGCCGACGCTCCCGTCGCCCCTGCTCGTCACCAGCTCGCAGCTGCCGGCGCGGATGTCGCAGTGCATGCCCACGACGCGTTCCCCGCGTTCGGCTCCATACACCCCGCACTTGATGCTGCTGGAACCAGCATTGACCACGAGGATCCGCGGAGCCCGAGCTTGATGGAGCGTGGGCGGCTCAGTCTTATCGTGGTGGGAGTGAGCTGCGTTCATCACCATCAGTGCGAGGAATCTGCGGGAGGTTTTGCCCAGGCCACTCGTGCACCAATGCCTGACGAATGAGCGTCGATGCCGATTTTCCGCTCTCGTTGGGGAGCGCCTTCAGAGACTTCTCGATGACTTCAGCCACTTGCTCCGGTGTCGTCGTATCTGGAATCGCGGTGATGCCCAGTTCATCCAGTTGGCCCCGGGTGGCGATCAGAAAGCCTCGGGCGAATGCCTCGGCCCCGAGCGCCCGGCTGACATCCCCCGCAGCTGCGTCAGCCGGGAGTTGCTTCGTCGCATTGATGCCGGCAAGCATTTCGAGCACCAGCTCGGCGCCGGATGGCTCCCGTTGCTCTGCGGCCATCAAGCCTCTGGAAGAAAGTATTCCCACGGCTGCGAAGGCGAGGGTTGTCACCGTGACTGCGTACCGAATCATGCCCATGGCTCGTGCCTCCTCGTCTCGGATTCCACACCCAGAGAATAGCCTGGGCAACCGCTCTTTGCCACGAAACCACAGACAGCTTGAGGAGTTGCCGAGTTGTTTATCCAGCAGCCACGTGGCGGGCGTGGGCCACGAGCACGGCCACCGCACACGAGAGCACCCGCGACTTGAGCGGATCGGCCCGGCTCGAGAGGATGATCGGCACGCGGCCACCGAGCACGATGCCGCCGGCCGTGGCCCCGGCAAAGTACTCGAGCTGCTTGGCGAGAATGTTGCCACTCTCGAGATCGGGGGCGACCAGGATGTCGGCCCGGCCCGCCACGGGGGAAACAATTCCCTTGGTGCGCGCAGCAGCCAGCGACACAGCGTTGTCGAAGGCCAGTGGGCCGTCGAGGATGCCTCCCTCGATCTGCCCTCGGTCAGCCATTTTGCACAGGGCTGCCGCGTCGAGTGTGGAGCGGAGTTTCGAGGTCACTGTTTCGACCGCGGAGAGGATGGCTACCCGCGGCGTGACGATCCCCAGAGCAATGGCCAGGTCAATCGCATTGCGGACGATATCGGCCTTCACCTCGAGCGACGGCTCGATGTTCACCGCCCCATCGGTCACGAGGAGGAGCCGGTCAAGCGAGGGAATCTCCATCACGAACACGTGACTGATCCGCCTGGCCGTCCGTAGGCCCGACTCGGCTTTGACGACCTCGGACATCAACTCGTCAGTGTGGAGGCTCCCCTTCATGATCGCCGCTGCCTCGGCCCGGCGGACAAGTTCCACAACGCGGATCGCTGCGGCATGGCTGTGGGGCACCGGGTCGATCGGCACTCCACCGAGGTCCAGCCCGGCGACGGCCGCAACCGCCCTGATCTTCTCTGGCGGGCCCACAAGAATCGGATCGATGAGGCCCTGATCACGGGCCACCAGGGTCGCTTCGAGTGACGGGGCATCACAGGGATGGGCCACGGCG
>ERZ889217.1257-NODE-1257-length-13302-cov-11.825017_pt1 | contig 13302 bp, 11 predicted proteins | sample MGYA00521098_ERZ889217 | MGnify/ENA primary metagenome ERZ889217 (study PRJEB32303, sample SAMEA104408613) | aquatic metagenome | biome: Brackish water; feature: Pelagic; material: water | place: Baltic Sea | collected 2014-06-10T22:04:00 | depth 2,362 m ...
GCTGTGATTACTGCAACCACAACTGGCAGTGCTCCATTCATCATGCCGGCGATGCTGCTCGCCACAGTTTTTTCAGCGAGAGGAAACAAAATGAAAGGCATTGCCATCCAGATGAAACCCAAAATTATTAGTCGAGACCAGTGCTTTTGATCAATTTTGTTTCGTGATCCTGGCACAAAAAATAAGGCGAGCATGCCAAAAAAAGATCGACCAAAGGGCACGAAGGTTGCCGGAGCATCACGAATGATGATGTCAATCAACAGAAATGACGAGCCCCAAGTGAGCGCCATACCCAGGGCTAACAGCCACTCGATAACTCCAAATTGTAAATTTGTGTCAGCAAGATCTGAAATTTGGTGAGCTGACTGTTTAGCCATAGTTGTTGTCATTTAGACTACGTGCAATGAAAGAAGTTCGAACGATTGTTGTTACCGGCGCAACAGGGTTTTTAGGTCGTCATGTGCTGGCCGAATTTGCAAACACAAGTCTGAAAATTCTTGCAGTTACTCGCGACAAGAGCAAAGCGCAGTTTGCACCGCAGAGTGCCGAAGTTGCACAGGTGGATAGCCGCTCTTCAACTGAAGAACTGTGCGTATTTTTCGAAGCGATACAAGGCCCAGTGGTTCTTGCACATCTCGCCACTCACTATTCGTCGGCTCACTCAGTAACTGATGTCGAGAAGCTGGTTGACGCGAACATCAGCTTTCCGTTGCATTTAGTGGATGCTCTGTCTCGTACTAAACCAGGATCAGCAGTATTGAACATTTCGACCCTGTTTCAACATTTTGAAAGCAAGACTTACTCGCCAGTATCGCTTTATGCAGCAACGAAAGAGTCTTTCCTGAAACTGCTTGACTTTTATGCCGAGACGAAAGTCTTAAGAGTTGTAGACCTGACCATCGGCGATACTTACGGATCAGATGATACGCGAGGCAAACTTATGAATTTGTTGATTAGTAATGTCGGATCTGAGAAAATACTAAATCTCGGCAGCGGGTTACAAAATATGTCGTTGATTCACGTGAGCGACGCAGCGCGAGCAATTGCAAAAGTAATACAGAATTCTGATGAAATCATCGAGGGGAGTGTTTGGCGAGTACAGGTTCCGCCAACTGACAATATTCTTGTTCGAGACCTGATCACCGAAATTGAAAGAATCACGTCAGAGAAAATTTCTTGCACTTTTGATGAATCGCGCGATCGCCAACGCGAGATTTATTCGCCAATTATTGGGCTTAAGCAGTTGCCTGGATACTTACCAAAAATAGATCTTGCTTCAGGCATCAAATCAATGTTAGAAAATTCGTAAAAGTTCGCAGATTATGACCGCAGGGCTGCGATACGGGAGATAACTTTACGTATCCGAGCATTGAGGTGACTTCGTAAAAGTCCAACTCTTTGAGTAAATTTGCCAACCTGAATCAAATCTGTCCCAATAACTTCGTGTATTAGTTGCACGAATTGCGAACCCTGAGTTGACGCCACTGATGTGCTCGTCGACGTCGATGATATTCGATAACTCGCGAGGTTTTTGTTAAGAAACAAGAGGTTTGATCCCTTTAACATTTTGAACCACATTTTTATATCGGGCGTGAATTGTGGCTGCTCAAAGTCGCCAGATGCTCGAAGTAATTTTGCATCTAGGAGCACGACCGATGGCTCGCCAATAATATTGCGTCCGGCGCGCATAGATTTTTTAATTGCACGTCTACCATTAATGACTCTTGTAAATCCGAATAGTCCAAAACCAGGCATCACCGCCACGCCAGATTCATTAATTATTCTTTTTTTACATGTCACGATGCCAATATCTTGATTATGATGTTTCAAGAATCCATTAATCTGTTCGGCGAGACAACTAGGGGCCAGCAAATCGTCATGGCTGAGAATCTTGATGTACTTTCCAGCCGCAAGGCTTACGGCCAGATTCCAATTTCCAATCATTCCCAAATTTTTAGGATTAACAATTAAACGAATTCTTGGATCGCTAAAAGTTCTGATGATGTCCAAAGTGTTGTCAGTCGAACAATTATCAAGAATCAATAATTCAAAGTCTGAAAATGTCTGGGCTAAAACTGATTTGATGGCAATCGCGATGTACTGTTCACCGTTATATACGGGAAGCGCAACTGTAATTTGTGGCTGAGTCATTGAGTCTGAGATACTTTCAGTTGACATGTTAGTTCTTCAATTTTCGAGAAAGTGGAGACTATGAGTGATAGCCATGCGATTGACGCGCTGTCATACGAGCAAAGAAAGTTTCCGCCATCGGCAGAGTTCAAGGCAAATGCCATCGTCTCTGATCAGAGTTTGTATCTAGAGGGTGAGCGCGACTTTGAAGGTTATTGGGCACGTCACGCTCGCGAACTGATCTCGTGGTCACATCCATTCACTAAAACACTCGAATGGGATCTGCCATACGCCGAGTGGTTTAGCGACGGAACATTGAATGTTTCGTATAACTGTCTTGATCGACATGTTCTCGCTGGTCGCGGTGACAAAGTTGCTTTCTATTGGGAGGGCGAGCCTGGTGACTCTCGCGTTATTACTTACTCGCAACTTTTGGATGAGGTTCAGAGATTTGCCAACGTTTTAAAGAATCTTGGCATCAAAAAAGGCGATCGGGTAAATATTTATTTGCCAATGATTCCCGAAGCGGCAGTATCAATGTTGGCGTGCGCACGAATTGGCGCAGCGCACAGCGTTGTATTCGGCGGCTTTTCTTCGCAATCACTCTCGGATCGCATCAATGATGCCGAGGCAAAACTTTTGATCACCGCTGATGGTGGTTGGCGTCGCGGAGAGGTTTTTCCACTTAAGTCACAAGCAGATGAAGCACTGAAGTCGACTAAGACAATTGAGCATGTTGTTGTCGTGAAACGCGGCAACAATGACGTTTCGATGACGCCAGGACGTGACGTCTGGTATCACGAAGAAATGGCTAAGGCTGACCCGGTTTGCGTTGCTGAACCGATGGAAGCAGAACACTTGCTGTTTTTGCTTTACACATCTGGCACGACTGGCAAGCCAAAAGGCATCATGCATACGACTGCCGGTTATTTGACCCATGTGACGACAACTTTTAAATATGCATTCGACCACAAACCAGAGACCGACATTTTTTGGTGTACAGCCGATGTTGGTTGGGTGACCGGTCATAGTTACATCGTTTATGGACCACTTGCTAACGGTGCGACTCAGATTATGTATGAAGGAGTGCCGAATTTTCCTGCTAACGATCGAATCTGGCAAATTATCGAGAAATACAAAGCGACAATTTTTTATACGGCTCCGACTGCAATACGCACATATATGAAGTGGGGCGCACAAGAGCCGGAAAAACACGATTTAAGTTCTTTACGTTTGATTGGCACCGTGGGCGAACCGATTAATCCAGAAGCATGGATTTGGTACAACGAGAACATTGGCGGCTCGCGCTGTCCGATCATCGACACTTGGTGGCAAACAGAAACCGGCGGAATGATGATCACTCCGTTACCCGGAGTCACGGTTACCAAACCTGGTTCGGCAACATTTCCTTTGCCGGGCATTGGTGCCGAACTCGTCGACGAACAAGGAAATCGAGTTCTTTCTGGTGGGGGATATTTGACGCTCACGACTCCGTGGCCCGGAATGTTGCGTGGCATTTGGGGAGATCAAAAGCGATATCGCGAAACATATTGGAGCAGATTTCCTGGCCGATACTTTGCTGGTGACGGCGCGAAACTCGATAGTGACGGTTATTTGTGGTTGCTTGGTCGAGTCGATGACGTAATGAATGTTTCTGGTCACCGTATCTCGACGACAGAAGTTGAGTCGGCGCTAGTTTCTCATCCGAGTGTTGCCGAAGCCGCAGTTGTCGGTGCCAATGACGCAATGACGGGTCAGGCGATTATCGCCTATGTGACGCTGCGCGGTGGGTTAGAAGTCGACGAAAAAGTTCTCCGTGAACACGTCGCCAAAGAAATCGGTCCGATTGCCAAGCCCAAGACGATCTTCTTTACACCTGATTTGCCGAAAACTCGAAGTGGCAAGATTATGCGCAGACTATTGCGCGATGTTGCCGAAGGTCGAAACATAGGTGACACGACGACCCTTGCCGACGCTTCAGTTGTTAGTGAGTTGCAGCGCCGTGCGGCAGAGACACCAACCGAAGATTAAAAAGCTCGACCGTGTTAATCGCGAAAATTAATAAACTGCAGCGGCAGATCTAGGTTCGCCGCACGTAACATTGCAATTGTTTGTTGTAGGTCGTCGCGTTTTTTGCCACTGACCCTTAGTTGGTCGCCTTGTGTCTGACCAGCCACACCCTTTGGTCCTTTTTCTTTGATCAATTTGTTGATCTCGCGTGCCTTGTCGGCTGGTACACCCACTTTGATTGTCACGATTTGGCGCACGCTTTCGCCGGTTGCCTGCTCGATCTTTCCCCAGTCCAAACTTTTTAGCGAAATATCTCGCTTGACAAAACGCTCTTCAAGCAAAACTTTGAGCGCGCGCAGTCTGTCTTCGCTCGAAGTTCTCAGGGTTAAGACGAGATCTTTTTGTTCGATTTCTGAATTCGTGTCTTTGAAGTCGTAGCGATTTGCAAGCTCGCGCTGGGCTTGGTCGATTGCATTGCGCAATTCTTGGCGGTCAACTTCGGAAACAACATCAAAACTTGGCATGGGGAAACGATACCTAAAAGAGATAGCGTGTCGGCGTCAGATGATGTGGGGTCGGTACCCAAGCGGCCAAAGGGAGCAGACTGTAAATCTGCCGGCTTATGTCTACGAAGGTTCGAATCCTTCCCGGCCCACAATCGTTCAGATTTTTGATGCTAAAACTGTTGCCTAACGATTTGACAGTGAGCATTGCATAACGGCAACATCCAGCCATTTGCCGAACTTTCTTGCAACTTGTTTTTCGATGCCAACTAGTTCGAAACCACAAGATTCATGCAAGCTGCGCGACGCAGTGCTTTGTGCTTCAATTCGGGCAATGATTGAGTGAAAACCAGAAATAGTCGCCGTTTCAATCAAGTGTGATAGCAGTTGTTTGCCGATTCCGCGTCGCGCGACGTCACGACGAACATAGACAGAATTTTCGACCGTTGATCTATATCCACTGCGATCTTTATATTCGCTGAGTGCGCCAAAGCCAAGAACTTCTCCGGCCGAATCGACGGCGACGATTGCGCAGAATGCTCCACTGCGAGCAGCAATCCATTGACGCTGCACTTCAAGTGTTCGCGGTACTAAGTCCATTGTTGAAGTTTCATTTTCGACTTCGTGGTTGTAGATCGAACGGATTGCCTCAGCATCATCGCTGGTTGCTTCTCGAATCAACAAGTTTGACATCAGCAAAACCCTATCTTTTGGGCGATACTGAGTTCCCGCTATATTGAAAGCGAAATCTGTGAGGGTGAATCCGAGCAGTTGTTCGCCCTCTTAGCTCATTCGGTAGAGCACTTCCATGGTAAGGAAGAGGTGGTGGGTTCGATTCCCACAGAGGGCTCCGTAATACAAGGCGACGTAGCTCAGTTGGTTAGAGCATCCGGCTCATAATCGGAAGGTCATCGGTTCGATTCCGATCGTCGCTACTACACGAAAATATCGTGCAAAGTAGAGTGATAGATCGTATGGATCAAGAGGTCTCAGACTCACGAAGTTCATTTGTTGTCTGGCGACTTTTAAAATCTTCTGAGCGGCGCAAGCTAGTCGGAATCGTGTTTTTGATTCTCGTGGGTTTGGTTCTAGAGACTTTAAGTCTTGGCATTGTCATGCCTGTCGTCGCAATCTTGACGCAAGATGATTATCAAACAAGATATAAATGGCTTACAGACGCCTTGGGTTCACCGAGCCGCGAAGACTTAATCGTCATCGTGATGTTGCTGATGGTCGGCATCTACGTCGTTCGTAGCTTGTTTTTACTTTGGAGCTCGTGGGTGCAAAAGGGATTTAGTGCCGCGCTCTCTGGACGTCTTTCGCAGCGACTGTTTACGATTTATCTTCGCCAGCCATATTTGTTTCACCTGCAACATAATTCTTCGACCCTGATGCGCAACTCACGAAACGCGAACGTCGTGGTAACGGGCGGCATTGATCCAACTCTCGTTTTGTTAACGGACGGTTTAGTTGCAATTGCGTTGTTCACGCTGTTGATCATTGTCGAACCAGTGGGAACGATGATTACGCTCGTTGCGTTCGGCGTCGGGGCTTGGATTTTTCAGTTACTGACAAGGCGCCGCATCGAACGCTGGGGCGACCAGCGAAATTTGCACGATGGCATGATCTTGCAGCATCTTCAGCAAGGGCTAGGTGGCGCAAAAGATGTAAAAGTCTTGGGCCGTGAGCGTGAGTTTCTCGATCAGCACGACAAGCATCTAAAAGAAAGTTTGCGAATCAATCGTGTTTATAGCGTTTTGCAAACTGTGCCGCGAATGTATATGGAGATTCTTACCATTGCGGGTCTCGCCGCACTTGTAATCAGTATGGTGTTGCAGAAGCAGTCGTTTACAGAGATTATTCCGACTCTCGGTCTCTTTGCGGCCGCAGCTTTCCGTGTGATGCCTTCAATTAATCGTCTGCTTGGTGCGTTGCAAACTCTTATATATAGTCGCTCGATAATCGCGTCGGTTTATGCAGACTTCAAACTCGATGCACCAGATGACTTAGGGTTGGTCACAATACGACCGTTCAGTGATCAGCTTGAACTGAAATCTGTAACTTTTCAATATCCGACTGCGAATGCTCCGTCGCTGCAAGATGTATCACTAATAGTTCGACGCGGTGAAGCAGTTGGGTTTGTTGGTCCAAGTGGTGCGGGCAAAAGCACACTTGTCGACGTAATTTTGGGATTGTTCGCACCGACAACTGGTGCGGTGATTGTCGATGGCGAAGATATCCAGCAGAATTTGCGCAATTGGCAAAATCAGATCGGCTACGTGCCACAGTCGATCTATCTAACTGATGACACGCTGCGACGCAATGTGGCATTCGGATTGGGAGATGAAAGTATCGATGAGAATTTGGTTCGTAATGCAATACGTCTCGCACAACTTGAGGAGTTTGTTGATTCATTGCCAGAGAATCTGGACACAGTTGTTGGCGAACGTGGAGTTCGTCTTTCAGGCGGCCAACGGCAACGTATCGGTATCGCTCGGGCGCTGTACCACAACCCAAGCATTTTGGTTTTGGATGAAGCCACGAGTTCTCTTGATACACCCACAGAACACGGAGTGATGCAAGCTGTTCAAGCGTTGCAGGGTTCAAAGACAGTAATAATCGTTGCGCATCGACTCAGCACCGTTGAATATTGTGATCGGCTTTATCGCATCGAAGCATCGCGACTAACCGAAGAGGGCACATTCGACGAAGTTGTCAGTCGCGCTGCAATAAAGAAATGACGACAAACAGTCAGTTAGCAAGTGTTGATCTCGTAGTTGTTGGGGGTGGAATCGTCGGCTTAGCGACCGCGTACTCTGTGCTGACACGGTTTCCAAACAAAAAGGTTGTTGTTCTCGAAAAAGAATCGACTCTTGGCGCACATCAAACTGGCCACAACAGTGGCGTGATTCATTCTGGGTTGTATTACAAGCCTGGGTCTCAAAAAGCAAAGAATTGTCTCGATGGATATAACCGCATCCTGAAGTTTTGCGACGAGTTCGGTGTGCCGCATGAAGTTTGTGGGAAAATAGTCGTTGCAACTTCAGAAGACGAACTTGGTCAACTTGAAATTTTACGGCAGCGAGGTGAGCAAAATGGGCTCGCGGGCATTCGGCGGTTGAGTTCGAGTGAGATCAAGGAACATGAACCACACTGTGCGGGTATTGCGGGTCTCTTGGTCTTGCAAACTGGCATCGTTGACTATTCTGCGATGACAACTCGTTTGGCTGAGCGCATTGCAAGCCTTGGTGGTCAGATTTTGACTAATCAAAAAGTGACTGAGATTTCGAGTTCGACAAACAGCACAATACTCTCGACATCCACGCTTGAGTTCAGCGCGAAGTCAGTTGTTACTTGCGGCGGGTTATTTTCTGATCGCCTGGCTATGTTGACCGAACCAAAATTGGATTTGCGAATCGTTCCATTTCGTGGCGAGTATTTTGAGCTTAAAAAATCTGCAGCACATTTAGTGCGTAATCTCATTTATCCGGTTCCCGACCCTGACTTTCCATTTTTGGGCGTTCACTTCACTCGGCGAGTCGATGGGTCAATTGAGTGTGGTCCAAATGCCGTGCTGGCGTTTAAGCGTGAGGGATATCGAAAAACAGATTTTTCGTTTCGTGATCTCGGTCAAACTTTGGCGTGGCCAGGCTTCCAAAAAGTCGCTCGAAAATATTGGCGTACTGGATTGGGTGAATATCACAGGTCGTTCAGTAAGAAGGCGTTTGTAAAGGCCTTACAAAAACTTGTGCCAGATATCACCACTGCCGATCTTCAACCCGTAGGGGCTGGTGTGCGTGCACAGGCGTGCAGTCGTGATGGCGGCTTATTGGATGACTTTGAAATTCGCGAATTTGGTCGCGTGATTCATGTTTGCAATGCACCCTCACCAGCGGCGACTGCCTCGTTATCAATTGGCCATTCAATTGCGTCACGAGTCGCGGCACTGTCGGACTAGCTCGCCGAGTAAATGCGCTTGCGACTAGAATTTTGGTTAGTTCATTTCGGATTGGGTAAATATGCAACAACACATCACTGACTATTCCGCTCGTCTGTCTCAGGCGTTAGCCCTTCCGGCGATTAAACAAGTTCCCGAACTTGCTGCTGCGTTCAAAAAAGCTTGGGATACAAAAAAGACGATTTATCTTTGCGGTAACGGTGGAAGCGCCGGAAACGCAATTCACCTGGCTAATGACTTCTTGTACGGCGCGGGCATCAACCGCGGTATTGGTTTGCGCATTGAGTCGCTTTCGGCGAATGCAGCCGTCTTGACGTGCTTGGCAAACGACATCGGCTACGAAGAGGTGTACGCCGAACAGCTTCGAGTTAAGGCGAATGCTGGTGACGTCTTGGTCGTCTTTTCAGGAAGTGGTAATTCTCCAAATGTTGTGCGCGCCCTTGAAATGGGCAACAAACTGGGCATGGAAACTTTTGCAATTCTTGGTTTTTCTGGCGGAAAGTGCAAGACAGTTGCCAAGACTCCTTTACATTTTGAGATTGACGACATGCAGATTGCTGAAGATTTGCAACTAATAATTGGTCACATGATTATGCAGTGGCTATGCAGCGACGTCAATAGCGACAAATAATTAAGCGAGTGCCGTTTTGACAATTGCTGTAGTAACTGGCGGAGCAGGGTTTATCGGCAGTCATTTAGTTGACGCACTTATCGAAGAAAACATCACGGTTCGAGTTGTTGACAATTACTCAACTGGCCGACCAGACAACTTGTCGCACGTCTCTGGCAAAGTTGAGTTGATCGAGGCTGATTTCTCAAAGCCCGGTATTTGGCAAAAGAGTTTTCAGGGAGCAGATTTTGTCTTTCATCTCGGAGCACTCGCCGACATTGTTCCGAGCATTCAGCACCCTGAAGAATACTTTCAAGCAAATGTTGTAGGAACGTTCAATGTTCTTGAAACTGCAAAGCACGCGCAAGTGAAACGATTTGTTTATGCGGCGTCATCCTCGTGTTACGGCATTCCAGATATTTATCCAACTTCAGAGTCGGCAGAGATTCGGCCGCAATATCCGTATGCATTGACAAAACGACTAGGCGAAGAATTAGTTATGCATTGGGCGCAGGTTTATCAATTGCCGGCGATTGCGTTGCGGTTGTTCAATGTTTATGGACCAAGATCGCGCACGTCAGGCACCTACGGCGCTGTGTTTGGAGTTTTCTTGGCTCAGAAACTCGCCGAAAAACCGTTCACAGTCGTTGGCGATGGTACACAAACTCGTGACTTTACATTTGTGACTGACGTTGCGAATGCATTTTTGACCGCCGCTAAAAGCTCACAACGAGGCGAAATCTACAATGTCGGCAGTGGAAAGACGATTTCGGTCAATCGACTAGTCGAACTACTGGATGGTGAAGTTGCCTATATTCCTAAACGCCCTGGTGAACCCGATTGCACCTTTGCTGACATTTCAAAGATTCGTCGCGAATTGAACTGGCAACCAAAAATAGCGATTGAGCAAGGCGTTGAAAGAGTGTTAGCAAATATCGACTATTGGAAATCGGCTCCAGTTTGGACGCCAGCAAGCATTGCAACCGCCACTCAGGACTGGTTCAAGTATCTTGGTAGCGATGGCAAATAAAAAAATTTTCATTACCGGTGGTGCTGGTTACGTCGGCGCAATGCTTGTGCCACGACTTTTAGAACTCGGAAATTCGGTCACTGTTTTAGATTTGATGTGGTATGGCGAAGATGTAATTGACGCACATCCAAATCTTGTGATGGTTAAGGGAGATATCCGCGATCAAGAATTGTTGCGCAAGACGATCCCCGGCCATGATTCGGTAATTCATTTGGCCTGCATTTCAAATGACCCGAGCTTTGAAATGGATCCCAAACTTGGCGAATCAATTAATCTCGACGCGTTTCAGCCACTGGTTGAGATCAGCCGAGCAAGCGGCGTAAATCGATTTATTTACGCTTCGTCATCGTCTGTTTATGGTGTCAAGAGTGAGCCGAATGTTTCTGAGGACATGTCGCTTGAACCGCTCACAGATTACTCACGGTTTAAAGCCGAGTGTGAGAAGATACTCGCTAATTATCAGTCGCCAGAGTTCACAACGGTGACAATCCGTCCGGCAACGGTTTGTGGTTATTCACGACGTCAGCGTCTAGACGTAGTCGTTAATATCTTGTCAAATTTGGCGTTTCATAAGCGCAAGATAACCGTATTCGGTGGCAAGCAACTGCGACCAAATATTCATATCGCCGACATGGTTGAAGCCTATGTTGTGTTATTGAATGCCCCAAAAGAATTAATCGCAGGCGAAATTTTCAATGCTGGATACGAAAATCAAAGCGTTGAAGAACTCGCAAATTCAGTTCGTGATGTGATGGGTGATGATGTTGAGTTAGTTACGTCGCCGACTGATGACAATCGTTCGTACCATATTTCGTCACAGAAGATATCCAAAGTTCTTGGTTTCGTACCATCGCATACGATCAAAGACGCGATAGTCGATATGAAGCAAGCACTCGAGAGCGGATTGTTGCCAGATTCGTTAACCGATGACAAATACTTCAACATCAAGCGCATGCAATCTGAAAAGTTGGCGTGATATTGAGGATTGGCCTCGATTTTGACAACACAATCGCGAACTATGACCAGGCGTTTCCTGATGTGGCGCGAATTCTTGGGTATCAAACAAAAGCAACAAACAAGCGAGACCTAAAAGTTGAACTAATTGCGAGCGCCGAAGGCGAAACAGCTTGGCAGAGAGTGCAAGGCCTGACATACGGAAGGCACATTGATCAAGCGAGTTTGTATCCAGGAGTACTTGAATTCATTGTTCGTGCGAGAGCTTGTAATTGTGAAGTATTTATAATCAGTCACAAGACTCAGTTTGGGCATTTTGATGACACAAGAACTTCGTTACGTGATGCAGCAACAGCATGGATGGCGTCAAAAAGAGTTGTCGGTCAAGGAGCTGCACAGGTTACCGAAGAGCATGTTTTTTATGCTTCGACTCGTGATGAGAAAATTGCAAAGATACAAGATTTAAGTCTGGACATTTTCGTTGACGATTTGATTGAGGTATTGACTGACTCATTGTTTCCAGAAAAGACCAGAAAAATACTGTTTGCGCCAATTTCAGAACAGTCACCTTTCTCAGATATAGCAATTACGACTTCACAGTCTTGGCGAGAAATTGGTGATGAGTTGTTTGGCCCGATTGACGCGAACGATATTCAAGTTGGTGTCCGACAGTTATGGCCATATCTCAAATGCTCATCAGTTGCTCAAGTCGAAGGTCGTGGCAATAGCAAGATTTTCAAACTTGAAACTGCTGTTGGGTCTGTCGCGCTGAAGGTATATCCCGACTCTCATGCCGACACAAGACCTCGTCGCCAAACAGAGTGGTCGGCGTTGAATTTCTTGCACGCAAATAAGTTGCAGGCACCCGCGCCTGTGGCAACCGATTCAGAACTCAATTGGTCTTTGCTCGAGTGGGTGGCAGGTGTGTCGGGCAATCAACGCGGTGAATCACACTTATATATAGCCGCAGATTTCATACGCGGGCTAAATGAAACAACGAAAAATCTGAGTCGCTCATCGATGTTCGTCAACGCGACGGAATCATGCCTGACACCTGAGTTTGTGGAACAACAAATTAGTAGTCGGTTGATGGCACTTAAAAGTGTTGAAGATAAAGATTTGCAGCACTTCTTGACTAATCACCTTGAGCCTAAATTTATTGAAAAAGCTCAGCGAGCCAGAGAGTTATTGAAGGGTGCATACTCGACACAGATCGCCGAAGAGTTTTGGACATTGAGCCCATCTGACTTTGGTCTGCACAACGCAATGATGACACCACAAGGTGATCTTGTTTTCTTCGACTTTGAGTATTTTGGTTGGGATGATCCGGTGAAATTAACTGCAGACTTTTGCCATCATCCAGGTATGTCGATTTCAACTAGCGCACAAAAAATGTGGATTGATCAGATGGATAAAATCTTTGGAGTTGATCCAAGTTTTATGAGTCGGCTTAGTGCGTTATATCCGCTTTATGCCATTCGCTGGTCGTTAATTATCCTGAACGAATTCAGATCAGACAAGATTAAGAACAGACTTCATGCTCAGAGTAGAATGCAAACTGATATTAAAAGCACACAAACGGCACAGCTTGAAAAGGCAAAGTTAATGATTGAGAATTTGGAGCGGTCGATTTTTTGATGGCATTTGACGATCGTTCAAAGTTATTGCGACGTTATGTAATTGACGCCATGCGTGGCGGCGGGCGAGGTCACCTGGGTTCGTCCATGTCGATGGTTGAAATACTTCGCGTGCTTTACGATTCGGTTCTTAAGTTTGATCCAAAAAACCCGCAAGCGGCAGATCGCGACCGATTTATATTGAGCAAAGGGCATGGCTGCCTTGCCTTGTACGCGATTTTGGCGGACCGAGGTTTCTTTCCGGTGAGCGAACTCGAGAGTTTTTGCCGGCCAACTTCGCGACTCGGTGGTCACCCAGAACGAGGCAAAGTTCCTGGCGTTGAGGCATCAACCGGGGCACTTGGCCATGGTGTGCCTATTGGTGTCGGCATTGCGTTGGCGATGCGTTTGCAAAAAAGACAGAGCCGAGTTTTTGTGCTGACAGGCGATGGTGAAATTAATGAAGGCTCAAATTGGGAAGCATTAATGGC
>ERZ889217.1259-NODE-1259-length-13298-cov-13.387223_pt1 | contig 13298 bp, 13 predicted proteins | sample MGYA00521098_ERZ889217 | MGnify/ENA primary metagenome ERZ889217 (study PRJEB32303, sample SAMEA104408613) | aquatic metagenome | biome: Brackish water; feature: Pelagic; material: water | place: Baltic Sea | collected 2014-06-10T22:04:00 | depth 2,362 m ...
CGACGCCAACTGCGCCTGACCCGCGCTGAGTGAGTGAAGGTCGGAAGGGTTGCGGACCTCTCATCGACGATCATCAGCGGAATGTCCTGTGCCTGTCGCCGTCGTTCGCGCAACGGTGAGGTGAGCGGCCGCGTTGCCGGTTTCGGTTGCTTGTCTGGTTTGGGTGCCTGGAGTAGCGTCCTCGTCACTGCAAGTAGTGGCGGCGTGCGGCTGCGCCGCCGGTTCCGTAGTCGGTCATCGTGTGGACCCCATCACGTCGAGAGCATTGGCGGCGCTGCGCATTCCTTCGCTGGTCTCGTGGCCGTACACGCTGAGCGTCACGGTTGCATCGGCGTGGCCGAGCGTGGCGGCGACATCGGCGAGCGTGAGGTCACCACGGGACTCCGCAGCAAGCAGCAGCGTTGCCGCAGCGTGGCGTAGACGATGTGGATGGACGGCCCCGTCGATCTCGGCATGGCACCCGAGGTTGGCGAGCACTCGGCGCAGGACGTGGATGGAGACGGGTCGCCCGGCTTCGTCGGTGAACACGAGGTCAACCGACACGGCTTCGCCTCGAACGATGCCGACGACCGAACCGGACCACACCGGTCCGGCTGCGAGTCGTTCGGCTGCCTGACGCGTCCGCCACTGGCGCAGGGTCGGCACGAGTCGTGATGGCAGGTTGATCGTCCGATGCCCTTTGATCGTCTTGGTGCCACCGAGACACATCGTCGTACCGATGCCTGGCTCGGTGATCGCCGTCAGCGTCGTGCGGATCGTCACGGTCCCAGCGTCGAGGTCGAGAGCATCCCAGCCGAGACCCAGTGCCTCGGAACGTCGGACCCCGGTATACGTCATGAACGCAACGAGCGGGCCGAGTCGGTGATCGGCGGCGAGGTCGAGGAACCGAGCCACGGCGTCGAGTTCGATTGCCTTGTTGCGCCGACGGCGAGCCTGTGCGTCGCGATCGTCGTCACTGGCACGGCGAAGGCGGTCGGCGAGAGCCGTCGGATTCGCCGTGATGATGCCCCTACGGACGGCATAGTCGAGCAGGCCACGCAGCTTCGACGCGTCGAGGGGAGGTAGGCGTTGACCCCTTCGTCAGTTGACCTGGGTAAACGTCGCCGGTAGGCGGTGACCCGACCCATCCTCGGTTGGACCCGTTGAACTTGATTACGGATCAAGCGGTTGGGAGTTCGACTCTCTCCGGGCGCGCTTGCCACGGCCCCCGTTCATCGGGGGCCGCGGTCGTTTTCGGCTCGTCTCTTAGGCCAAACGAGGGGTAGTTGGTCCGATGCACAGACATTTCTGTTGAATTTCTCACGCCGTGCGGTTCCGGTGACGACACCTCTCCGGACGGACGACTGGCCACCGTCGGCGTGTCAGCCGGGGACGAGATGGATGAGGTCAGAATCATTGGTGTCGTGCACCGGCTGGCTTCGATTATCGATGCCGAAAGGGAGCTTCCGGCCGATCGTCGCACGTCAGTCTCGCGCTGACGACGAAGTTCTCGGAGCCGAGCGCCGAGTCGCCGAGGCAGCTCTCCTACACTTTCAACGTGGCTGCTCCCGTTGACGTGATGACTTCGAAGCTGAACGGATTCGGCACAACAATTTTCGCCGAGATGTCGGCACTCGCCACCGAGACCGGAGCGATCAATCTCGGACAGGGGTTTCCCGACACAGACGGGCCGCGCGCCGTGCTCGACGCTGCGATCGACGCGATCAACTCGGGTGGCAACCAATACCCGCCGTTGCCCGGCATGCCCGTGCTGCGCGAGGCAATCGCGGAACACCAGCAGCGCTTCTACGGCATCGAACTCGACCCTGCCTCCGAAATCGTTGTCACTGCCGGCGCCAGTGAGGCAATCGCCAGTGCGCTCCTCGGCATGCTCGACGCGGGTGACGAGGTTGTCGTGTTCGAGCCGATGTACGACAGCTACCGCGCAAATATCGCTCTGGCCAGCGCCGTCGCTGTCCCTGTTTTGCTGTCGCCCGACGCCGACGGCAGCTACGTGTTCGACCCCGATGAGTTACGCAGCGCGATCAGCGCCAAGACCAAGCTGATCATGCTCAATACGCCGCACAATCCGAGCGGCAAGGTGTTTACCCGCTCGGAGCTCCAGGTGATCGCCGGCCTTGCGATCGAGCACGACCTCGTGGTCGTCACCGACGAGGTCTACGAGCACCTTGCGTTCGACGGTCGTGAACACGTCCCGATGTGCACGCTGCCCGACATGTTTGAGCGGACCCTCACCATCTCGTCAGGCGGCAAGACGTTCCATACCACTGGTTGGAAGATTGGTTGGATGACCGGTCCGGCCAACCTGGTCAACGCAGCCCGAACTGCCAAGCAGTTCCTCACGTTCGTTAACGGCGGGCCGTTTCAACCCGCCACGGCCGTCGGCCTGCGTCTCCCCGATTCCTATTTCGAAGGTCTGCGGGCCGGTCTGCAGGCTACTCGGGACCGGCTCTGCGATGCGCTGACCGATGTCGGCTTCACCGTGTTCAAGCCGGAGGCTAGCTACTTCGCCACGGTCGACATCCGCCCGATCGACCCGCGTGGTAATGGTTACGAGTTCTGTCGGCAGCTCCCCGCCAAAGCGGGCGTCGTTGCCGTACCGAACGAGGTGTTTTACGCTCGGCCAGACAACGGCCGCCACATGGTGCGGTTTGCCTACTGCAAACAGATGCACATCATCAATGCAGCGGCCGATGCTCTTGCGAAGGGATTTGCCTCATGACCACACTCCGGGTCGCTGCCATCCAACACGACATTGTTTGGTTCGACCGCGACGCCAACTTCGCGATGCTCGCGCCAAGGATTGCTGCGGCGGCGGCCGGGGGAGCACGTCTCGTTTTGCTCACCGAGACATTTTCGACTGGCTTCTTCTTCAGTGACCCGGCAATCGCTGAACCAGAGGGCGGCCCGTCGAGCCAGTTCCTTGTCGCTCAGGCAGCCGCGCATGGTGTGTGGGTCGGAGGGTCGTGCGCCGAGATCGCGCCAGACGCACCGGCTGAGGATCAACGCGTCAGCAACGTGTTTGTGCTGGCGGGCCCTGACGGCACCGTGCACCGCTATCGCAAGATCCATCCGTTCTCACATGGCGGCGAAGATGCCTACGTCCGGCCCGGAACCGACTTTGTGACCGTCGAGATTGAAGGCGTCCGAGTCAGCCTGTTTGTTTGTTACGACCTGCGATTTGCCAACGAGTTCTGGGCGCTGGCCGAAAACACCGACGCATATCTCCTGGTGGCCAACTGGCCGGCGAAGCGGCGCCACCACTGGCAGACGCTTGCCCGGGCCCGCGCCATCGAAAACCAGGCGTACTTCGTGGCGGTCAACCGGGTCGGCCGTGACGGCGCCGTCGATGCCGACGGCCAGCGCACCGGGCAACTCGACCACTGCGGCGACAGCATGGTCGTCGACCCGCTTGGCGAAGTACTCGTCCACGCTGCCGGGACCGAAACCACGATCTTTGCCGACATCGACACCGACCACGTCGCATCGACCCGCGCGCACTTCAAGTTCCTCCAAGACCGCAGATAGTTACGGATGGGGTCAGGCCCCTTTCGTAACTATCTTGACGGCTTGCGCATGAGGCTGACCTCGATGCCGTGCGACGTTTGCTGGCCGACTTCGACAAAGCCGTGCTTCTTGTGGAACGCAAGTGACGGTTCGTTCGGCGGGTCGATGTTCACCTCGAGCGTGAGCCCTGTTGCATCAGCAGCGGTCAGCCGACGCTCGACCTCGGTGTAGAGCAAACTCCCGAGACCCTTGCCTTGTGCCGAGGCATTGAAAGCCACGCGGTCGAGATACCAGTCGGTGGGGTAGCGCTCCATGAACCACGCGTAGTTGATGGAGTCGTAGGACGAACCGGGCGCGAGCGCGAGGCAGAACCCGGCAACTGCTCCGTCGGCTTCGACGACGAGTCGCGCAGCACACTCGTTCACGATGAATCGCAGTCGCCCGAGGTCGAGGTCCCCGACCTTGGGCACATTGTCCTGGTTGATCTCGAATACCTGCCGCAGATCGGCCTCGACCATGTCCCGAATCGTCACTCTGCAGACCGTAACGAGTGCCGCCAGCTGTTTGCGTGACGAAATTGGTGCTCATCCCAACCAATTTCGTCACGCAAACAGGTCTGGCGAACTGGACTTGCGTATCCTGATGCCATGCACTCGGCCATGATCGCCCCTGACGAGGCCCTGCCCGGCCGTGACGAAGTCATGCAGGTGCCCGAGGAACACTTCGTCAACGGCAACCCGCTCGCGGGTCCCTGGCCCGACGGCATGGAGATTGCCGTTGTCGGAATGGGCTGCTTCTGGGGCGCCGAGCGGCTCTTCTGGCAGCTCGAGGGCGTCTACTCGACCTTTGCCGGGTATGCCGGTGGCTTCACGCCGAACTGTACTTACGAAGAGAACTGCACAGGCCGTACGGGCCACGCTGAGGCCGTCGGCATTGTGTTTAATCCGGCAGTGATCAGCTTCGAGCGGATTATGCAGGTTTTCTGGGAAGAGCACGACCCCACCCAGGAAATGCGCCAGGGGAACGACATCGGCAGTCAGTACCGCACCGGTGTGTGGGCTACGCAGCCGAGCCAGCTCCCGGTTATCGAAGCGACCAGGGTTCGCATGCAGGATGGCCTTGACGCGATGCGCAAGGGTCAGATCACCACCGAAGTCGGATCGATCGACTTCGAAACAGACTTTTACTACGCCGAGCCGTATCACCAGCAGTATCTCGCCAAGAACCCGAACGGCTACTGCGGGATCAGAGGCACGGGCGTCAGCTGCCCGATCGGGGTACAGTCATAGCCGCAACCCCGCAAATTGCGAGGCTGAGCAACGACGAGGGAGAACACCATGGGTTTGTTTGACAAGGTAAAAGGTATGTTCGGCAAGGCCAAGGACAAGACCGACGACGCCGTCGAGGCCAACAGCGACAAGATCCCTGACGACGTCGAAAGCAAGTACGACGAGGTCAGCGAAGCCGCCGAGACGATCATTCCGGGCGAAGACGCACCGAGCGAATGAGTCGCTGCGGCTGATCGGTCCTAGCGACTGTCCCAGCCGCGTGCTGCGATCTCGGCGCCATCAGCGTCGAGGCCTCGGCCCGCCCACCTGAGCGATCCGGGTGTGGCAGACAATCGAGCGATCACACTCTGCATCGGGGTGCCATCCAAGCCGTCTGGAACGGTTTCGATGGTGCCCCGATGTGCATAGTGGGGGTCGCTGGCGATCTCGGCCATGTCGAGAACTGGGCCGATCGCCGCATCGGCTGCAGTGAATGCATTGACCACTTCGGCCTGCGTCCGCAGTACACACCAGTCGGTCATGATCGCCTCGAGATCTGCACGATGCTCGGTGCGTCCGACAAAGGTCGTGAATCGCTCGTCGTCTTTGACACCGAGCAGGTCCAGCACCCGGGCCGCCACCGAATCGCTGCTCGTCGATACCGCGACCCACTTGCCGTCGCTGCACTGATACGTCCCTCGCGGCACCGTGTACGGCAGGCCCGCGCCGAGCCGAGGCTGTTGTTCGCCTGCCACCGCGAAGAGTGAGGCAAGCGGCCCCATCATGTGGAACATCGTCTCCAATAGGTTTGCATCGACGACCTGGCCGACACCCGAGTGCAGTGCGACCATGGTGGCGAATGCGGCGCACAGGCCCGTCGCTTCGTCGGTCAGCGCAATCGGTGGGAGGAGCGGCTGACCTCCCGGCTCACCGGACAGGGCGACGAGCCCGGACATGGCCTCGGCAATTGTCGCGAAGCCCGCACGGGAGGCGTACGGCCCGTCTTGGCCGAACCCGGACACTCGTGTGATGACCAGCTTTGGGTTGCGAGCCAACAAGACATCCGGCCCGATGCCCAGCCGCTCGAGCGTTCCCGGACGTGAGTTTTCTACGAGCACGTCGGCCTCGTCGAGGAGCCAAAGCAAGGTGGCGCGGTCGGCGTCGTCTTTCACGTCGAGCACGGCCGTCCGCTTGTTGCGGTTGACCAGCTTCCACCACAAGCCCTCGCCGTCGCGCGGGTCGCGCCAGGCCATGTTGCGCAGGCTGTCGCCGCCCGGTCGCTCCACTTTGATCACGTCGGCGCCGAAGTCGGCGAGGTAGCGCGCACAGTTCGGCCCGGCCAGCACCGTCGACATGTCGATGACTCGCAGGTCGGCCAGTGGCCCGGTCCGTTCGCCGGGCGGTCGACTCATGGTGTCCAGCTCGCGATCGCCGAGCACGCTTCGTCGAGGTCGGGGGCCTCGCCGGCGTAGGAGAAACGGATGTACTGGTGCCCGCGAGCTCGGTCGAAGTCGATACCGGGAGTGCAGGCCACACCAAGTTCTTTGAGCCATCGCTGGCAAAGGTCCATCGACGACAACCCGATGTCGGTCGTGAACTGTGGGACGTGGGCATAAATGTAGAACGCGCCGTCGGCCGGTGCGATGTCGGTGATTCCTGCCGCACCCAGGCCAGACAGCATCACTCGCCGGTTGGCCCGGTACCGAGCAACATGGCCCTCCAACTCTTCAGTTGCGTCAAGGGCGGCCAGCGCAGCAACTTGCGATACGTGTGGAGCGCAGATGTACATGTTCTGTTGCAAGCGTTCGACGACGGCGACGAGATGGTCGGGGACCACCATCCAACCGATCCGCCAGCCCGTCATCGAGAAGTACTTCGAGAAGCTGTTGATGACGATGGCGTCGGGCGCGTGGTCGAGCATCGGCGGGGCGATCCCGTCGTCGATGATGCCGTGGTAGATCTCGTCAGCAACGATCGCGATGTTGTGGTTGGCGCAGTAACGGGCGACTTCGGCGAGTGCGTCGGCAGACAGCACCGTTCCGGTCGGATTCGACGGTGAGGCGAGCACGAGCCCGTCGAGATGACCTGCTTCGCTCAGATGTCTCGCAGTCGGGGCCCACCGGCTCTCGGGTCCGACGGGAATCGGCACTGCCTCAATGCCAAGTGCGATGAGTGCGTTCCGGTAGCAGGGATAGCCCGGCTCGATGACCCCGACCCGCTGGCCGGGCTCGAACAGCGTGAGGAAGGCCAGTGAGAATCCGGCGGACGCCCCAGCGACGACCACGATTCGGGACCGATCGAGCGGCCGCGCCGCCGATGCACCGAGTCCGTTGTGTCGATCGGCAAGACGTTCCCGGAGTTCTGACAAACCGGTTGCGTTCGTGTAGCCGAGCGGACTGTTGAGGGCGCCGATCACTGCCCGGCGGGCGGTCTCGGGAAGCCCTGTCGCAGGTTGACCGACTTCAAGGTGCATGACGCGATGGCCGGCTGCCTCGCGGGCGCCTGCTGCTCGACTCATTGCCATGGCATGAAATGGCGGGACCTGTGCGGCGCGCACCGCTGCTTGGATCACACGTGAAGTGTGGCAGCTGTGCGGGCCGTGTGCGAAATGAGAAGGAGCTGCCCCTCAGCGTGTTTCTGCCAGGTCGGCTGTACACAGTGTTGACATCGAATGCAGACGTTGTGGCCCCAGGACGCTTGGATTTGGTCGAACATCAGATGATAAAAATGAGCGCTTTCGGCAAGCTGAATCGCTGATCGAGCGGTGATTGCTCAGTTCGGAACGACGAGATCACCTGCTTGCAATTGGTGGGCATAGCGCCCGCCGGCTGCAAGCAGTTCGTTGTGTGTACCGATCTCGGCGATCCGCCCGTTTTCGATGAATGCGATGCGGTCGGCGCTGCGAATTGTTGACAGGCGATGCGCGATGACGAGCGCAGTGCGTCCTTCCATCGCGTGTTCGAGCGCGGCTTGAATGTGCGCTTCATTGTCGTTGTCGAGGTGACTTGTTGCTTCGTCGAGAATGATGATGGCGGGATCCTTCAGCAGCAGGCGGGCGATCGCAAGCCGCTGCTTCTCGCCGCCGCTCAGCCGATAGCCACGCTCGCCGACGATGGTGTCGTAGCCGTCGGGTAGTGCGGCGATCGTGTCGTGAATCCGAGCGGCCTTGGCCGCCGCGATGACCTGGCCGTCGGTGGCTGACTGGTCGGCGTAGCGAAGGTTGTCGCCGATCGATTCGTGAAACAGGTGCGGGTCCTGTGACACCACGCCAATTGTGGCTCGCAATGAATCGAGCGTGAGGTCGCGAACGTCGTGTCCGTCGATACGAACCGCTCCGCTCGTAACGTCGTAGAGGCGGGGGAGCAGCGAGATCGTGGTCGACTTCCCGGCACCAGATGCCCCGACAAGGGCGAGTGTTTCGCCCGGTGCGATCGTCAGCGACAGCCCGTGCAGTACGTCGACGTCCGGGTCCGTGTCACCGCCGAGGCCGGCGTTCTGCTCCATCGTGGGAATCGCCGAGTCGGCAGCTGGTGGGTATCGGAAGATGACGTTGTCGAACTCGACGCCACCACGTGGGGCGACGAGATCGATTGCACCTGGCTTTTCTTGGATCGCCTCCGGTGCGTCGAGCACTTCGAAGACGCGTTCGAAGCTGACCATCGAGGTCATCAGGTCAACCCGTGCGTTGGTCAGCCCAGTCAGCGGCTGGTACACGCGAGTGACGAGTGCGGCCAGTGCGACGAGCGTGCCGGCGGTGATGTCGCCGTCGACGACCATAAGTGCACCGATGCCGTAAATGGCGGCGGTGCCGATTGCCCCGACCAGCCCGAGAGCAACGAAGAACACTCGCCCGTAGATCGCTGACTGGATTCCGGTGTCACGGACACCGCGGGCACGACTCTCGAAGGCTTCGCGCTCACGTGGACCGGAGCCGAACAGCTTGACAAGGGTGGCACCAGAGACGTTGAAGCGCTCGGTCATCTGGGTGTTCATCGCGGCATTGTGGCCCATCTGCTCGCGCGAGATTCCCTGCAGCCGCCTGCCGACCCGACGCGCTGGAACGATGAAGAGCGGCAACACGATCAGCGTCAGCAGCGTGAGCCGCCACTCGAGGGCGAGCATCGCGGCCAACGTGGTTGTCAACACGATGACATTGCTGACCACACTGCCGAGTGTGCTTGTGACGGCCGACTGGGCGCCGACGACATCGCTGCTCAATCTGGACGTGATCGATCCGGTCGGTGTCCGCGTGAAGAACGCGATCGGCATGCGTTGGACCTTCGCGAACAGAGCGCCGCGCAGGTCATAGATGAGGCCTTCACCGACTCTTGAGCTGCACCAGCGCTGCACGATGGCAAGCCCAGCGTCGGTGAGCGCCGCGATTACAGCGATCGCCGCCAGCATCTTGATGGCGTCGCGGTCCTTGTTCGGTATTGCGTTGTCGATGATTTCCCGCACGACGAACGGAGGCACCAAGGCGAGAAGCGCAGCAACGAAAATGGCGGTCAGAAACAGGGCAATCGTTCGACGGTAAGGACGAGCGAATACCCAGACGCGCTGGAACGTGCCGTCGGCCAGCTTGACGCCGTCGAGGGAGCCCTTGTCGCCGGGCATCATGTGGTGGGGAGACATCCGCATGTTGACCACGCTAAGGGTTGTCGGACGACTCGCCCCGCCGGCCAGCGCCTCAGTTTTTGATAGTCCTTGTCGTTTACTGAATGATATTTGACCGAAGATCTTGCTCCGCGGAACCGCTCGTACGCTGTGCACTCATGCGGTGGACCTCTGCACTCCTGACGGGTGCGCTCGTGATCACCAGTTGCACTGGCAGCGATACTCCGCCAGCACCAAAGACTCGCGAGATCAACGCGATCCCGACGAGCACCACGGTGCCCATGTTCACCACGGCACAGCCGGGCGACACGCTGGCGCCGCCGGCCATTCCGCTGGAGCCGCTCGACTACGAAATTGAGTGGACTGAGCTGGGCGGGAACGTTGATGAGGGGCGGCTCACAGTGCCCCTCGACTATGCCAATCCCCAGGGCGAAACCATTGAGCTGTATGTGACGCGGCACCGAGCTGATCCTGACGGTCGGATTGGTTCCCTTCTGGTCAACAACGGCGGCCCCGGTTCGCCGGCAAGCACGATGGGGCTGAACGCAACGAGCTGGTTCCTTCCAGCGATCACGGAACGATTCGATGTGGTCGGGTGGGATCCACGCGGCACCGGGGTGAGCGGCGGAGCCGTCGATTGCATCGACGACGCGGAGTACGACGAGTTTTTCGCGACCGGTGACATCACCCCGGACGACAGTTCCGAGAAGGCTGATCTCGTTCGGCTTGCCGAAGAGTTCGCGATGCGCTGCGAAGAACGAGTTGGCCGGGCACTGCAGTACATCGGGACCAACAACTCGGCGCGCGATATGGATGCGATTCGTCAGGCGCTGGGCGAAGGCCAGGTGTCCTACTTTGGATTCAGCTACGGCAGTGAGCTTGGGGCTGTGTGGGCCACGTTGTTCCCAACGACGGTGCGGGCAGCAGTGTTTGACGGAGCCGCTGATCCGAACGCCGACTCGACCGAGAGCACGCTCCAACAGTGGATCGGCTTCGAGAATGCCTTGAACACGTTCCTCGCCGAATGCAGCGCCACTGCGTCGTGTGCATTCCACAACGGCGGTGACGCGGAGAGCGCCTTCGACGCGCTGTTCGTACAACTCGACAAGTCGCCGCTTCCGGGACCGGGCGGTCGTGCTGACATCAACCTCGGCGTCGCGGTCACCGGTGTGGTTCGGGCAATGTATTCGGACCGGTTCTGGCCGGAACTCGAACGGTCACTCAACAACGCCCAATCTGGCGACGGAGCTGGGCTGCTTGCACTCCAAGATGATTACTACCAGCGGGGTGCCGACGGGACCTACAGCAACTTGCTCGAATCATTTCAGGCGATTTCGTGCGCCGACGACCCGGAACGGCTGACCGTCGAGGAAGCGGATCAACAGGCTGAGGTCCTGATTGGAGCGGCGCCCCGCCTGTTCCCGTACAGCACGGGCTCGTACACGTGCAGCTTCTTTCCTGCTGCCATTGATCCGCGGGTCGACGTCACTGGCGTTGGCGCAGGCCCGATCGTGGTCGTCGGCACGACCGGTGACCCGAGCACGCCCCTCGACAGCAGCCGCCGTATGGCAGCAGCGCTCGAAGACGGTCGCCTCGTGGTCGTCGAGGCAAACCAGCACACCGGCTACCGAGTCAACAGCTGCATCGAAGACACCATCCACAGTTACCTGATTCAGCTCGAGGCCCCCGACACCGAGACCGTCTGCGGCTGACAAGGGGATCAAAGGGCGCGGTCATCCGTCGTGGAAACAACAGCTGCGACGAACGACCGCATGAGCTATCTACACCTCGATGTTCGGTCCGAGGGTGATTGCAGCGGCGTGGGGCCGACCCTGGCCATCGGCGGGCGTCCACAGACGTGATCCGTGGACGCCCGCAAACGTCAGCGCGGAAGGCGTGGGATTCGAACCCACGGAGGCCCAGAAGACCTCAACAGTTTTCGAGACTGTCCCATTCGTCCGCTCTGGCAGCCTTCCGTTATCAAGGTTAGCGGTGAAAATTCTGGAGCGGAATCTGCGCGCGAATATCCACCAGTGATTTCGATGCCCCACGGAACCTTCCGTTCAAGCTGGCAACGCTGCGGACCGTTGGCTTCATCACCACTCGCTGCGAGCTCGGCCCCGGGGTTCTGGTGCCGCTGCTGGCGATCGTTCTTGATGAGCTGATCTGCGTGGTCGACCCCGCCAGCGCACCAGCAGAGGCCGTCAACGGCGAGCGCGGAAAAACGAGCGCAGCAGTTCCGCCGCCTCATCGGCGCACGGCCCGATTGTTGTCGGCACGCGATGGTTCAACACCTGGCCGTCATGGATGCCGAAGTTACTCATGCACGCACCTGCTTTGGGGTCGGGCGTTGCATAGACCAGCCGCCCCAAGCGAGCGTTGACGCAGGCTCCGGCGCACATGGTGCACGGTTCGAGCGTGACGAACAGTGAGCAGTCGTTGAGGCGCCAGTGGCCGACTTCGCGGGCCGCATCGCGTAGCGCCAACAGTTCGGCGTGGGCTGTGGGGTCGCCGGTCAGCTCACGCTCGTTGTGTCGAGCAGCGATGATCTGGCCGTTGCGCAACACCACGGCGCCCACAGGGACGTCGTCGTGTTCAAGCGCAGCTCGCGCTTCGTCGATTGCCAGTTGCATGGTGTCGATGTCAACCGGCTCGAACGCTGCGGTAGTCATGGCGGAGGGAGAGGGATTCGAACCCTCGGAAGGTTGCCCTTCACACGCTTTCCAAGCGTGCCGATTCGGCCGCTCTCGCACCCCTCCAGGGTTGGTCGGGACCAGTGGAGGATGTTATCGGGCCGCCGCCCTGAACAAACCCGGAGCTGATCGATCGAGACCGTGTTGCTGCCGCCGTCTCGCGGCTACCATGATCACATCGGCCCCATAGGCGCCGAGTGAGGTGGTGACCGGGTCCTGTGCAATCGACACCCGTGAACCAGGTCAGGACCGGAAGGTAGCAGCCTTCATCGGCATCGTCGGTGTGCCGCAGACAGCCTGGTCACTACCTCAGTCGGCGAATCGCGGGACGCCGCTTGCGAGCCGTCGTGCTGTGGCAGCGAGACCAGGAGCGCCGAGTTCGTCGGCCACTCGTTCGAATTCTGCCGTTGGTCCATTCCACGCCCAGTCGTCGACGGTGCCAACCTCGACATTGAGGTCAATCGTGGCAATCTGGCGGAACAGCAACGCGTCGTCGAACTGAGCGTTGAGTGTTTGGGAAAGCTTCGCGGCGCCGCGGAGCCCCGGCACGTCCCATTGGCCTGGCGACTTTGGAATCTTCTCGAGATGGCCGTACTTGGCCAACACCAACGCAGCACTTTTAGCCCCCCACCCCGGCAGGCCAGGGAAACCGTCGGCTGTGTCGCCGACAAGGCCGAGATAGTCAGGGATGGAGGCGGGGGAAACGCCGAACTTCTCGATGACGCCAGCCTCGTCGATGATCTCGCGTTTGCGGCGGTCGAACTGCACGACGCGTTCGCCGCTGACGCATTGGCCGAGATCCTTGTCGGCGGTGACGATCCAGACCTGATCGACCCGTTCGTCGGCATCTGCCACAGCAGCACCTGCACCGAGCGCGTCGTCGGCCTCGTGGGTGACCATTGGCCAGACCGTAAATCCGGCAGCGACTAGGGCACGTTCGACGACCGGAATCTGCAAGGTGATCTCGGGGTCCATGCCCTCACCGGTCTTATAACCGGCGTAGAGGTCGTTGCGGAAGCTCTCGATCGTGTGATCAGAGGCGACGGCGACGTGCGTGGCGCCGTCTTCGACGAGGGCAAGTGTTGAGGCAACGACGCCGGCCGCTGCAGCGAAGGGGTGTCCGTTGCCGTGGCGCGACGCTGATCCGAAGTGCTGACGAAACAACTCGTAGGTGCCATCGACGAGGTGAACGCGCATGACGACACGGTAGCGGTAC